>ERZ1034365.584-NODE-584-length-20093-cov-3.051958_pt1 | contig 20093 bp, 26 predicted proteins | sample MGYA00520615_ERZ1034365 | MGnify/ENA primary metagenome ERZ1034365 (study PRJEB33736, sample SAMEA104284505) | Azolla filiculoides | biome: Urban; feature: Water surface; material: Ditch water | place: Netherlands | collected 2015-10-28 | depth 0-0.1 m ... | reverse complement strand
CGTGGTGCCACGGACGGCCAAGTTTTGTCATACAGCGAAGTCAACCGAAAATGGGTTGCCGTAGATCCAACATCTACTGGCGGTGGAACATTAGACCAATGGGCACGTAATCAAGCAAATGCTTCTGGTGTAATCGCACAGTCGGCTTTCGATTACGCCAACACTGTCGTCAGTGATACCCAAATTGATCCTTATGCCCGTTTGACGGCCAATGCAGCTTTCATCAAGGCAAATACGGCCAACAATCTAGCACAGTCAGCATTTGATTATGCTAACACAATCGTATCCGATACACAGACCGACACATATGCACGAAATCACGCAAACGCTGCATTTAATAAAGCGAACACCGTACCGGATTCATTATCTTCACAAAATTATGCTTATGTTGTAGCCAACACAGCAGGCACTACAAAAACTTGGGAGTTTACTCCATCAGGTAGCCTAACGTTCCCAGACTCTACATCACAAACTACAGCCTTCACTGGTACTGCAATTGATTCTTTAGCAAGAACAACGGCTAATGCCGCATTTGATAAAGCTAATACTGCAACGACTAATGCATCTACAGCGAACACAAATGCATTGGCGGCATTTGATAAAGCTAATACTGCAATCACAACGTCCGGTGGTTCAATCACTGGTCGTTTGAATGTTGCATATACACCTGCATCCACAGTAGGTTCCGCACTTACTATTTCATCCGCAAATACACAAGGTGGTACAAGTTACGCAGACTTCTTAAAAGTAACTAATACATCAGCAGGTGCAACTAATCCAAATAAAACATTCCGTTTGAATGGTGAGGGTGGATTAGAAATCGTTAATAGTGATTACAGCGCAACAGTATTCAGTATTTCCAATGGTGGTACTGTAAATGCTGGTGAATATCAGGTTAATGGTAAGAAGGCAGTCAATGGCCCATCGTTTAGTGCATATCCAACTTCTCCTCCACAAACTATTCCTACAGCTTCAAATGTCCGTGTAAATTTTGGCAATGAAGAATACGATATTGGTAGTTGTTATGACGCGCCTAATGGCAAGTTCCAACCTAATGTAGAAGGTTACTATCACCTCAATGCAACGGTTCGTGTAGATGGTAGTTCAGGAACTGGCGAGCGTATGATTGTTATCTACAAGAATGGTTCTGAATACAAGCGTGGAACAAACGAAGCTGGGTCAGAAGCTGCATCAACTTTCTTCTCCATGTCTGTTAGTTGTCAAGCATATGCCAATGGTTCTACAGATTACTTCCAAGTCTACATTGTTCAGAACAGTGGTGCAAATAGAACAGTTAGCGAATATCAGCAAATCTCGTACTTCCAAGGATGTATGACGAGAGGCGCTTAAATAATACGATGAATAAATAATAGATCGAAATAACATATTGATGGAAACCAATGAAAAACTATAGACAACTCATTAAAGAGCTGCCTTCGAAAAAGGTCGTCATGGCGTTTGGTCGTTTCCAACCGCCCACAATTGGCCACGAATTACTAGTCAATGCAGTTAAGAAAATTGCACAGAAGCAAGATGCAGATCATGTGATCTTTGCTTCAAAGACTCAAGACAAGAAGTCTAATCCTCTCGCCGTAGATCGTAAGGTATATTACCTTAAGAGGATGTTTCCCAAGACTAACTTTGTAGCTGCAAACGAGCATATCCGCACGTTCATCGAAGCTGCAACAGAATTATCCAAGAAATATAAACACCTAATCATGCTTGCGGGCTCTGATCGAGTTCCGGAGTATAAGCGCTTGCTTGAGCGCTACAATGGTGACGTGTTTAACTTCGAAACAATCGAAGTTGTATCAGCTGGTGAAAGAGATCCAGATGCTGACAATGCATCAGGTATGTCTGGTACTAAAATGAGAGAAGCCGCTAAGAAAGGCGACTTCCAAACGTTCCGTAAAGGTTTACCTCACACTCTAACTGAGCTTGACGGCAAGCGTCTCATGAATGAGATTCGTCAAGGCATGGGTATGGATTCCATCAAGGAACAGGTAAAGTTTGAAACAAACGAACTGCGTGAGAAATACCATGCAGGCGAAATCTTCACTGTTGGTAGCAAAGTTACTGACGGCGAAGTTGTATACGAAGTAGTTGACCGAGGCGCTAATTATATTACGGTAGTCAATGAATCAGGCAGCATTAGTAAGAAATGGTTAGATTCTGTACAGCCAACTCATGTCGAGGAAGACAACGTTGCTGGCGTAGTACCAGAAGAAATATCGTTTAAGGGTTATGTAACAAAGAACCTACACCTATCTGAAGATGCATCAAATGCTTTTCAATCTACTATCCAACGTTATAACGATGGACAAATCACGGACGCTGTGGCGATCCTAAATGCGCTCAAGGCAACAGACGTATACCTAGAAGAAAACAATCAACCGGCTCAAGAGAAAGCTCGTGAGTCGTTAGAACGCATCGATGAGTTCGCTCATCATGAGCAATATTGGACACAAATATTAGAAGGACGATTAGAAGAAATGAAATTCTCCGCATCAGACAAAATTAAAGTAGCACGTGTTATTGCTACTGCACTTGGTGTAGAAGATGTAGAGAAATCTTCTAATCCTGAGCAACTAATCAACGCTGCATTACGTAAGATTCGCTCTAAGCCTATGCGTCCAGAGTATGTCGATGTAGTACATAAGATGTTGGCTACAGCTGATGAAGCAGACATCAACTACGATAAGAAGATCGTACCTCAAAAGGTTGCTGAAGAGTTAGAAGAAGCTCATAAGGTCGGCACACAAGTTGAAATCACCGGTGGATCTGGTAAGGGTATCAAAGGACACATCGGCGAGATTCGTCATGGTCTATATAAAGGTGCACCAAAAACTTACACAGTGTATCATGGTGGCAACGGCGCAATCCAAGTTAAGCAACAACACTTCAAAGCAATTAAAGAAGAGAACACCATCAAGGTTACCACAAAGACTGGTCACCAATTTGACGGCATCATTAAAGTAACTGGTAAAGACTATCACATCGTTAAGCATCCAGTTTCTAAGAAAGCATACACTGTAGATCACAGTGGTAACACCATTCATGAAGAATTAGAAGGCACTCGTGCTATGCTAGAAGCTCTTGCTTCTACCGTTCTGAAAAATAAGCTTTCAACTGTTAAGAGTAATATTGTTACTGACCCAAGCAAAACACCTGATCCTCAAGTAGATAATGATTCAGACGTTGCTGCAGCTGCAGAGCCTACAGCTCCAATGGGTTCAGAAGTTGGTTCGACTATGACTCACTCTGGTGAATCAGATGCTGTACGTAAGATGAAGATCAAGTACGTTCATGAAGATCTAGAGTCAAGCACTGAAGACGACGAAGAAGAACTCGGTGACGATCCATCTAACTCTAAGCTTACCAAGATGGGTGGCTTAAAGGAAGAAGAAGAAGAGTGCGCTGCCGAAGAGGAAGAACTCGATAATCTTACCGACAAAGATTTAGATAAGTTAGCTGATAGCGTTGACGAAGTAGACGACATCCTTGATGCATATGAAGATGAAGAGTTGGCTATTGTTGACGACGAAACAGGCGAACATGTTGATGATCTCAAAGAAGAGAACGAGATCATCAACGAAGTTCTATCACGTATTGAGCGTATGAAAGCTAAGGCTCGTTTTGCTAAGAGTTCTGCAAAGCGTCAACGCAAATTACGCATTGCGTTAAAGTCACGTTCTTCTAGTGATACTATTAACGCTCGTGCTCGTAAACTTGCAGTTAAGCTTATGAAACAACGTATTGCTCGTAAGCCACTCAACCAATTGTCTATTGGTGAGAAAGAACGTTTAGAGAAGATTATTCAACGCCGTAAGGTTGTTGTAAATAGACTTGCAATGAAGCTTGCACCACGTGTTCGTAAGATCGAAACACAGCGTCTAGCACACAAATCATATACAAAATAAGGCGTACTATGGAACAAATCGAAATTACATTGAATAACGTATTAGCCAATGCGTTTATTCTATACTTTAAGACTCATTCATATCACTGGAATGTAGAGTGCAAGAATTTCAAAGAAATGCACGACTTCTTTGGTGATCTATATGAAGACATTCACGACTCAGTTGATTCTATTGCTGAAGAGGCTCGTGCTTGTGGTTATTATGCTCCAGCTAGCTTGATGGAGATGTATAACTATAAGACTATTACCGAAGATTCTGATAAACCAGATTCAGCTGAGCAAATGCTTATCCGTATCGGCGCTGCTAACGCTATCATGATTGAGTCCCTAAATAAATTATTCAAGGATGCTACTGCAGCAGACGAACAAGGTCTTGCTGATTTTGCTGCTGGTCGTATCGACGTACATAAGAAACATGGTTGGATGATTAGATCCTTCCTCAAAGGCGGAGAGTAAAAATGGATTCCTTCTTAGACTTTAACAATGCTGAGTCAATCTTAGCTACATTAGCTGAGCAACTCGCAGAGGAAAAAATTCCAGTACAACACGTAACAGACAGCGTAGGTAAAGTTCTGGGTACTAAGAGTGCTGTGAAGTTTATTACTCACTTAAAGCCTGGCGCTGAGAAGCATACTTCTTGGAATAAAGTTAATGATGCTCTAACTAAGCAAGGTGTAAAGACTCACCACATCGCTAAGATTGCTTCACACGTTAAACCTGCTCAATTCAAAGAAGAAGCTGAGTTAGAAGAAGCATCAGACACTGTTGTACGTGATGCTAGCGGCAAAGTAAAATCGTGGAAACACGAAGGTGATTGGAAGAAAGCAACTGGTGACAAACCTGCTAAGGGTACAACCGGTAAGCATACTGCAATGTCTGCAGCACGTCACCTTGCTCGTACAGCAATGCGTAATGTTCTGAATAAAGAACACGTAGAACTTCAAGAAGCTGCAGATCAACACAAGGTTATTGTAACAGTGTCTGATCCTCATCACACTATGGTTTCTCAACGTAAAGAGAAGATCATGAAACGTGTGATCGTTAGCGCTAAAGATAAAGATGAAGCGCACACTAAGGCTGCTGCATTCTATAAGAAAAAGGGCTATAAGGTTCATGATACAGAATACCATTCTGCTCAACCTAAGTCGACTCTGAAGACAGAAGAAGCAGCAGCATTAGATGAACTTAACAAGTCAACTATTGCTAGCTACGCTAAGAAGTCTGCTAGCGAGTTACCAAAACACCAGATGAATGCAACGTACAAAGCAACTGGTCCGATCGCTGCCGCTCATGCTGGTAAGCACCCAAAGACTGGCGAATCTCCTATTGAATGGGATAACCGTAAAGTTAAGAATCGTGGCGCAGGCATTGCTCGTGCTGTAGATAAATTAGCTAAAGAAGAAGTCGAACTAGACGAAGCGAAAACTCCAGCGCAGAAGATGGACTTTCAACGCATGATGGCTGGTGCAATGTCACGCGATGAATATAACAAGAAACACGGTCTAGGCAAGTACGCTGCAAAAAGTGGAAAGTCTCGTCTTGATCCAACTGGTGTCTACCACAATCTGATCAAAGGCGTTAAAGAAGACACCCAGATCGACGAATTATCGAATGCAACACTTCAATCTTATAAAGATAAAGCAATGAAGTCTGCTGATGATCTTGCTGCTAAAGGCCAACATACTAAGGCTAACGATCGCTACATGAAACACATGCAAGCGAGCGGCAAGCAGATTGACAGAACTATGAAGAACATTCATAAACTTGTCAACAAAGAAGAAGTTCAAATCGAAGAAGCTGTAGACAAAAAGCAACAACTGCGTGATGCGCTAAACCGCCACACAGAAAAAGCTATTGCAGCTAACCGTCGTGGCGATGATGAAGCAGTTAAGGTTCACCAAGGTCACATGAACAAGATTAAGGATAAGATGGCTAAGCTTGCTCGCAACGAAGAAGTTGAGTTGGGTGAAGAGGTAGCTATCATTAAAGAACAAGTTCAATCATAAGGATTAAATATGGATAAGAAAACATATCAAGGCTTTCTTTCGTGGCTTGAAGAAGCTAAAGAAGTTAAAGCTGGTAAGAACAAAGTTAAAGTTCACGACGGCGATGAAGATGGTAAAGCACTCGCTGAAGAAGAACTAGCCGAAGAACAACTCGACGAGTACGAGTCTAAGCACGGTAGCTATGTTCACAAAGGAACCTACGGTAGTTCATACCAAGGTGACGATGATGAAGACGATGAGCCAAAGAAGAAACCAGCTCCAACTGGTGAGAAACGCGGCCGTGGTCGTCCAGCTGGAAGCAAGTCCGGCGCCCGCACTCAAGGTGCAGCAAAGAAAACATATAGCGGGTTGGCTGTCCACTCGTTAAACCTACCAAATTCTAAGTAAGGAGAATCCACATGGCTCTATGGGGAAAAACAGACGCTACAGGCTCAAAGCCTAAGTACTTAACAAGCGACGACAAAGCCGTAACATTCGGCGTAAGCGTTTCAGAAGCTCAACAACAAGCAAACAAAGATAAAGGTATCACGTCTCCAGGTTGGATTAAGACTGTATCTTACACTGATGCTCAAGGCAACGTTCGTAACAAGAGCGAAGTACTTGTTGCTTTCGGTGGCGATCTTTCAGGTGCTGACGCATCGGATGATGTAGTTGTATTAGACAACACTATCACTATTGGTACTCAACCTGCAGCAGCAAGCGTAGTTGCTGGCGCAACTGCAACGTTCTCAGTTGTTGCTGAAATCGCTCCAGCTGGTACATTGACATACCAATGGCAGAAGCAAGAAGCCGGTGCATCTACATGGGCTAACATCGCTGACGCAACAGCTGATTCTTACACCACTGGTGCATTGACAGTTGCTGATGACAATGGCGATAAGTATCGCGTAGTTGTTAGCGGAAGTGCTGCTAAGTCAGTTACATCGACAGCTCGTACATTGACTGTAACCGCATCTTAATTATAAACGGGGATCTTCGGGTCCCCGCTTTTGCTTATGAAACTTAGTGAAGACAACTTTCTCCTGTATGCTATGCACCACTACGAAAATACGCAGTGCCATAGCATTTTGGAGTTTGATGAGGATCTGAAAAGATTCTTATACCTTCGTAAACTGTTGAATAGATATAAGAAGGACGGCGAATTAAAAGAACGCTTGATCCTGAACCACATCATTGTATTATATAATCTGTTTGGTGATGCGTTGACTGAGATGCTCTTCTACAAGATTGAAGAAGAATATTGGCCAACACTGGTTACATTTTTAGTTTATTTGAATAGAATTCCCGAGGACAAGATGTCTGACATTCCTCTGGACGAACACATCGTAAGTGTTTTAAGGAAAATCTAATGGCAAACACAATTGACAACATAATCGCTTTTAGAGTTCTGCTTCTCTTGGTTACACCATTTGATAAGACAGAAGCTTTTAAGCGTGGTGTCATTGACAAAGACGGCGTAGTACTCGTTAAAGTTAAGGATCAAACTCCTGAGCAAAAAGACGCGTACGATATGCTGGATCGTCTTGTGTTTTCTTTAAAGCGTTTGCTTGGTAAGATTCCTGGCGGCAAATCACAGATCGCCACGTTAGCAGCAGCGTACTACTTGGTTAAAGAATCTTATGAGAATAAGACTTCAATCAAGAAAGAAAGCGTTGACAACATCATGAAGCTTATTGGTGAAGGTGTTACCCTAGCTGAGGAAGAGATCACGGTTGAAGACTTCCTCAAGATCTATGAAGAAGGCATGGGCGCCGGTGCTGTTGGTGGTGGTACAACTATCGCTAACAAAGTAGGTGCTGCTGTCTCTACTGATCAACCTGTAATTAGAACTGGTGTAAAGAAAAAGAAGACTCCTATAGCTCGCCGCCCAGTCCCCGTTGATAGAAAGGCGTAATATGTGGATCATATCGTTCTTACCTGATTTTGTATTTCACTTGATCACCATCGCTGGTGTATTGGGTATTGTAGCATCATTCGTATTAGGCTTCATCCCATTCGTAGAACAGTATAAGCTACCAATTCAAGTAGCATCAATCGTTGCATTGGTGTTTGGTATCTACTTCGAAGGTGGACTATCGAATGAAGCAGTGTGGCAAGCAAGAGTGCAAGAGCTTGAAGCAAAGGTAGCTCAATCAGAAGCGAAGTCTGCTCAAGAGAATACTAAGCTTGTTGAGAAGTTAGTGTACAAGGATCGTATCATTAAAGAACGCGGTCAAGACATCATAAAGTATGTTGAGACTGAATTAGTAAAATATGATAGCCAATGTGTTATTCCAAAGGAGTTCATTAAAGCTATCAATCAAGCATCGGAGCAACCAAAATGAAATATGCACTGATCCTTGCTCTATTACTAACAGGCTGTTCAACTGTAACTCCTGTAGCACGTAAATTCCCAGACGTACCGGAATCTGTTATTGAAAAGTGTCCTCAACTTGAACAGTTGAAAGATGACGCTAAGTTAAGCGATGTGGCCAAGTCTGTGACAAACAACTATACCACATATTATGGTTGCGCATCAAAGCATGATGCATTCGTCGAATGGTATAACACTCAGAAAAAGATCTTCGAGGAAGTAAAGTAACATGGCTTTAGAAGTCGAATTAGAAGTATTGAAGACAGTCGTAACAAAACTTGATTCATCACTGGAGAAGATCTCCGAGGTGAGTAATAGTATTGGACGCTTATTAGCCGTACACGACGAGAGAATCGATCAATTGGAAAAGTCAGACGATAAGCGTGCAGACGATATTAAAGAGATACACTCACGCATTACTACTCAGACACGTGAGATCGTAGACAAGATCTCTGCGCTTGAGAAGAACATGGAAGAGCGCATGAGAGATGGCGCTAAAGCTGCTAAAGAACAACACCAAGATATCCAAAAAGAAATTCAAAACGATATCACTAAGCTTGATGATCGTATTGGTGTCGTTGAACGTTGGCGCTGGTATCTAATGGGTGCAGCAGCCACAGTTGGATTCATTATCGGAAACATATCGGACATTGCAAAGTACCTCAAATAAGTTGATTGTACTTTAAATGTGAAACCATATATAATGATACTATGATCGTGGTCAGTGACCACGCTTTTTATTCAGTGAGGTTATAATGATTGAAGCAAAGATTATTGAAGATAGTATTAGTGAAGCCGGCAAGCGGATCACCACTCTTCAAGTCAAATTCCATAGATTTATTCTACCCGAGTTCAACACTCATCGTGTGTTCTCGCGTAATTTTAGCTCGAGTCGAGCGATCCCCACCAAAAAACTTTTAGAGCAGGTTCGTAAAGATCCTGCTATGCCTGTTCATTGGGGTAAAAATGAACCAGGAATGCAAGCCAATGAGGAATTACAAGGCATTGGCAAACAAATGGCGATAGATGCATGGCGCAAGACTGCTATCAACGCAGCCTTCGATGCAGAACTACTCGCTAACATCGGTGCACACAAACAAATTGTTAACCGTGTCATTGAGCCCTTCCTTTGGGCAAATGGTATCGTCACTTCTACGGAATGGAACAATTGGTTTGATCTACGTGCTCACCCCGACGCTCAACCAGAAATTCACGAACTCGCTCTGCGAATGCAAGAAGCGATGGCAGCGTCAACTCCTAAACTTCTGACAGGTGGTCAGTGGCACTTACCATACATATCAGAAGAGGAACGAAACGATCCGTTCTATCAGATTGAAGCGAATAAAGAAAGCAATATGCTTGCAAAGATTAGTGCAGCCCGTTGTTGCCGTGTTAGTTACTTAAAGCACGACGGCACTGCAGCGAATAAAGACGAAGACTTAGCTTTGTTTATGAGATTGGCAGGCGCTGAGCCACTACACGCTAGCCCGCTAGAGCACCAAGCAACACCTTCCACATACAATGAAAAACATTTGTGGGGTAATCTGCACGGTTGGACTCAGTATCGCAAAGTGTGGGAACAACAAATTTACAATACAAAATAATTGGAGTACAACTAAATGGATGTTATTCATGGAGTCAAGGTAGACTATTCTCGAGACGAGCTGTTCGATGAACTTGGGAAGATTCGACTAAAAGAGTCCTACATGAAAGATGATGAATCAAGCCCACAGGAGAGATTTGCGTATGTATCATCGAAGTTCGGGTCGAATCCAGAGCATGCACAGAGATTATATGAGTACTCGAGCAAGCATTGGTTGTCTTATTCTACTCCCATTCTTTCTTTTGGTCGCAGCAAGCGTGGTCTTCCTATATCATGTTTTCTTAATTACATTGAAGATACTGCGGAGGGTCTAGTTGATAATCTTTCTGAAACTAATTGGCTTAGTATGCTTGGGGGTGGTGTTGGTATCGGGTTTGGCATACGTTCGGCGGACGATAAGAGTACTGGTGTTATGCCGCACCTCAAAATGTACGATGCCTCGTCTCTGGCTTATCGTCAAGGGCGTACTCGTCGTGGAAGTTATGCTGCTTACCTTGATATTAGTCATCCAGACATTACTTCCTTCTTAGAAATGCGTAAGCCAACTGGCGATCAGAACATGCGTACTCTGAATCTCCACCACGGCGTTAACATTCCTGACTCATTCATGCAAATCATTGAGAACTCAATGAAGGATGCTCATGCTGATGATTCATGGGAACTCAAAGACCCAGCGTCTGGTGAAGTACGTGATACTGTATCAGCTCGTGAATTGTGGCAAAAGATCCTTGACATGCGTATGCAAACAGGTGAGCCATACATTCACTTCATTGATGAGTCTAATCGTAAGCTTCCACAGTGGCTCAAGGACAAAGGTTTAAAGGTACACCAATCTAACCTGTGTTCAGAGATTATTCTACCTACGAATGAGAAGCGTACTGCGGTATGTTGCTTGAGCTCATTGAACCTTGAGTACTATGATGATTGGAAGAACGATCAACAGTTCTTACGCGATGTATCAGAGATGCTTGATAACGTACTGCAATACTTTATCGATAACGCTCCAAAAGAAATCAAGCGTGCTAAGTACTCAGCAATGCGTGAACGTTCAATCGGTATTGGCGCTCTAGGCTGGCACGCTCTACTACAGAAGAAGAACCTACCTTGGGAATCTTCAATGGCTGTAGGTCTTAACAAACAAATCTTTGCACATGTGAGAGGAAAGCTTGATGAAGCTAATCGAGAATTGGGATTGGAAAGAGGTGAAGCGCCTGACGCTGAGGGTACTGGGAATCGCTTTAGTCATCTTATGGCTATTGCTCCCAATGCTTCTTCTTCCATTCTCATGGGCAATACTAGTCCTAGCATTGAACCTTAACGCGCCAATGCTTATCGCCAAGACACTCTATCGGGTTCTCACTTAAATAAGAATCGTTTCCTTGATGCTATCGTTCGTACTGAAGCAGAGAAGCATAAGGAAGGTTGGTATGAAGACACTTGGTCAAGCATCATCGCTAACGATGGCTCAGTACAACACCTTGATTGGATGGACGAGTGGACAAAAGACGTATTCAAAACGTCAATGGAAATCGACCAACGTTGGGTAGTACAACACGCTGCTGATCGTCAAGAGTTTATCGATCAAGCTCAATCACTCAACGTATTCTTTAGACCTGACTCACATATCAAATACATCCATGCAGTACACTTCATGGCATGGAAGCTTGGCTTGAAGACAATGTACTACTGCCGTAGCGATAAGATTGCAAAGGCTGATAAGGTATCTAAACGTATCGAACGTGAAGTTATTAAAGAGATCAACCTCGGCGCTCTAACAAATGAGGAGTCTGCTTGCTTGGCGTGTGAAGGATAAGCAAGTGGAAGACCAGAGCAGTAAAGTCGAGCAGCATACCCCATTCATTTGGTGGGGTATGCGTATAATGGAAATGGTAACCTGCGCCCACATTATCGCAGGAGTATGGAGACACTGGTAATGGACGCATGGGACTTAGCAGAATGGCTTAAAAAATTATGGCAAGAGCATGTAGATAAGAATTCGGGAAGTATAGATAAATCTCGAAGTAAGATCGGTGTGGTTGTCCACACAGACGAAGGATACCGAAATGTTATCGGCTTTCGTTGGAGTAATGAATTAAATAAAATTGAATTGATATTGGACCAAGAATGATTAAGAAAACACATAGACTTACGGATCAACGTTCGTACTTCAAACCATTTAACTACCCATGGGCGTATGACGCCTGGCTAAAACACGAACAAGCACATTGGTTACATACAGAAGTACCAATGATGGAAGACGTTAAGGATTGGAAAAAGAAACTTAATAAGAATGAGAAAGACTTCCTAACAAATATCTTTAGGTTTTTTACTCAAGGTGATATCGACGTAGCTGGTGGTTATGTTAAGAACTATCTACCATACTTCCCACAACCAGAAATTAGAATGATGCTTATGGGCTTTGCTGCTCGTGAAGCATTACACATCGCGGCTTATAGCCACTTAATTGAAACTCTTGGTTTACCTGAATCAACATATAATCAATTCCTTGAGTATCAAGCAATGAAGGATAAACACGATTATGTTTTGGACCTTAGTTCGAAAAACGGTACTTTGGAGTCTACTGCTCGCCATATTGCTGTCTTTAGTGCTTTCACTGAAGGCATGCAGTTATTTAGTAGTTTCATTATGCTCCTTAATTTCCCACGCCATGGGTTGATGAAAGGAATGGGTCAGATTGTTACTTGGTCTATTGTTGACGAAACAATGCATGCTGAGAATATGATTAGACTCTTTAAAGAATTCATCAAAGAAAACAATGAGATTTGGAATGATGATCTAAAAGGTAAGATTTATACTATTGCTGAGAAGATGGTTGAACTAGAAGATAAGTTTATTGACCTATCATTTGCTGAAGGCGATATGAGAGATCTGAAAGCCGACGACGTTAAAACCTATATTAGATATATAGCAGATAGACGGTTAATTAGTCTAGGTATGAAAGGTATCTTTAAGATCAAAAAGAATCCTTTACCTTGGGTTGAAGAGATGATTAATGCTCCAGTTCATGGTAACTTCTTTGAGAATAGAGTTACTGATTATGCAAAGGGCGCCTTAAGTGGTTCATGGGATGATGTTTGGAGTAAAGAATAATGTACGAAAATTCTGCTGCAGCGGTACAAGTTTATATTGAACGTATTGCTTTATTAGCTCAAGAGGTTGAAGTTGGAGATCCTATTGATTGGGGTATGACTGAACTGAAAGAGGAAGATGCATATAAACTAATTGCGATGAGTGTAGTTAACCAATTTGATAAATATAGTGTAGATGAAAGAGAAATCATGATTGCCACGATCACTAAGTTAGTGGTTGAAAATTTCGTTCTAAACTTAAAATTAAAGAAGGTAACAAATGGCAATTAAATATTTCGAATGCGATCATTGCGATGCGCATGGTAAAATAACAGTAAAAGATGAAGACATCACTCCGTCTGATATAGTATATTGCCCAGTATGTGGGGGCGACATCTATGAGGAAGATGATTTTGACAACTAATGTGGTATTATAATAGTCAACCAGTAGAAGAGATTGATCCTAAGTATTTGGCATTTGTATATTTAATAACAAATATTAAAACAAATAAAAAATACATAGGATTAAAAACTACTAAATCAAAAAAGACCAAACAAGTAAAGGGTAAAAAGAAACGTTTTACCGTTGAATCTGATTGGAGAGACTATTGGTCTTCCTCCGAAGAATTAAAAAATGATATAGAATTATTGGGCAAAGACTCTTTTAAACGAGAGATATTATACTTTTGCCTAAACAAAGGCACCGCAAATTATTTGGAAGCTCGTGAACAGTTTGATAAACGAGTATTAGAGAATCCAGATTTGTGGTATAACGGCATCATTAACTGCCGAGTCCATTGGAGTCACGTAAAGTTATGATATATTTAATGTTTATTACGGCGCTTGCGCTCTCAGCTTCTGCTGCATATTACAGTATAGCAGGTCTTGTTGCTATATTCTCTGCGGCAGTAGTTCCTATTATAGTTATGGGTGGTACTCTAGAGGTAGCTAAACTCGTTGTGGCCTCTTGGTTATACCGTAACTGGAAAGAAGTTCCTATCATGATGAAATCTTATTTCGTGATAGCACTTATGATCCTTATGATGCTGACTAGCATGGGTATCTTCGGTTACCTATCTAAAGCCCATTTGGATCAAGCAGTACCGTCCGGCGATATTGCAGCGAAAGTTGCTCTTATCGACGAGAAAATTAAAACCGAAAAGGAGACTATTAATGAAGCACGTAAAACAATTGATCAACTTAATTCTCAAGTGGATCAAACCCTTGCCAGAACCGCTAACGACACAACCGACAAGGGGGTGGGAAGATCCGTCAGCATTAGAAAGTCCCAAGCCAGAGAGCGTAAAGACCTCTACTCCACAATCGAAGCCTCAACAGTCAAAATCTCCAAGCTCAACGAAGAAAAAGCCCCAATCTCCTCGCAGCTCAGGAAAGTCGAAGCAGAAGTCGGCCCAATAAAATATATTGCAGCCTTAATCTATGGTGACAATTTGGATGAAACCTTCCTTGAGAAGGCCGTTCGAATTGTCATCCTAATGATTGTTTCAGTATTTGATCCTCTTGCAGTTCTTATGTTAGTAGCTGCCAACTGGTCTCTTAAACATATTCGTAAAGAAGAAGAAATACCAGAAGACGAGGATCCAAACTTTGATGATGAAGAAACTGATAAGGTTTGGGATGATTTCTTTAATGAAGAACAATTTGAAGATGAATTATTAAATGATATATTAAAAGAAGAAACTCCTCCTGTTGATATTAACGAAGTTAGGGCTGAGGCTGAAAAAGATTGGGATGAGAAATTTAGTAAGGTGGATGAAGTAGTAGAAGAAGTTCCTACTTGGCTAAAGGGTGATGACATTATTCCATCACCGGCTCCAATTACTATTGCGGATGAAGTAGAAGAATTACAAAAACCAATGGTAAGAGTAAAAGAAATAGAGTATGATTCTGTAGGTAGGAGAATTACTCCGGGTTGATCTGAATCAATTTGGAGTATAAATAAAGTATGAATGAGATATTTAAATTAATTGGTGACCTCGGATTCCCTATAGCAATGGCTTTAGCAGGTGGATACTTTGTATATCTAACTATTAAGTTATTATTGGGTGGAGTATTAAATTCTATTAAGGGTATGGCTGGAATTATTACTGCCCTTGATAATAGAGTTAAGACAATGAACCATGATGTTATACGTATTGATACTACCGTGTCAAACGCATTAGGACTTAAACCTGATACCGATCGTATTGCCCGAGCTGATGGCAAGAATGATGCAAGGAGAGACTAATGGTATTTTGTGGATACAATTTTAAACTAGTGTCAGACGGATCTATCGAAATGGATGACGAAATAACACCTGAAAAGTTGGGCGTTATAGATGGAGATAGATTTAAAGTGTCGATTGTAGATAATAAAGTGACACTTAATAAAATGCCTCCTATACAGATATGGGAACAGGACTAATGGATGAGATTGCGGGATTAGTTTCCAAGTATGGTTTTCCAATTGTTATGGCGATTGGGATGGGCTTCATTATCAAATACGTTTGGGAATGGGCAACAGAAGAAGTAAAACCGGTTATATCAGATGCTAATACCGTATTGATTGCTCTTATTGATCGTATTAGAATGTTAGATAACGATCTAATTAGATTAAACCAAAAAGTAAATACAGTATTACATTTGCGTGGCAAGACAATTGACCACGAACGAGTTGAAGCTGAAATAGCTATCAATGAAAAAATACAAAAGAAGTCAGAAGATGATATGACTGCATCTGCTGGCGAAGGTTAATAACAACAACAATGAGAATGGATTTGACATAGTTAACTTTGGTTAACATTTATAATGTTTTATAATGTTAATATAGGTAGTATAACTAATGCTCAAAAAGATTCTACTGGTAAGCCTACTATTCATTAGTAGCGCTAGCGCAACTGAACTGGTTCAACAGTTCAATTCTCCAGCCTTTTCGGGCAATGGATTTTCTACACACGTTTTAACTATAGAACAAATAGAAGCAACTCGTCAGCAAAAAATTAAAGACGAGCAAAAGGCAATTGAGACTAAAGCTGAATTAGCTGCCAAGCAAACCAATCTAGCCAAGTTTTTGGTCAATGTTGAGTCTAGAATTTATGCTCAATTATCAAAACAACTTGCTGATTCTATGTTTGCTGATGGAAGTGCTACTTCTGGTTCAATGGACTTCGAAGGCACTAATATTAGTTGGGTCAAAGATTCATCTAATGTAACATTAACTATTATAGAATCTAATGGTAATCATACAGACATTACCGTACCGATTGCGAGTTTTGCATTTTGATTAGAGCACTTTTATTATGCTTAATGTTGACTGGTTGTGCAAACATTCATATGAATGTAGCCAAAGAAGAACCAGTTAAGATTGAAGCAAGGAAGACATTAGGAACTATACCGGAATTGGATGGACCTCCAATTCCTATTGCTGTCTATTCATTTATGGATAAGACTGGGCAAAAGAAGACTACAGATAATTTAGCTTTATTTAGTACTGCAGTAACACAAGGCGCTGAGGTATTTCTAATTAAAGCAATGCAGGATTGTGGTAGATGGTTTAAAGTAGTTGAACGGGTTGGTCTTGATAATCTTATTAAAGAACGTCAACTCATCCGCAATCAACGAGAAGTATATGAAGGTAAAGAAGCAAAGCCGCTGAAACCTATGATGGTAGCAGGTGTAATGATTGAAGGTGGTATTATTGGTTATGATACTAACATACGAACTGGTGGTAATGGTGCAAGATTTTTAGGAATAGGCGCATCTGAGAAATATAGAGTAGATGAAATAGTTATATCACTTAGGTTAATTAATGTTAGCTCAGGTGAAATTATGTTGACAAACGCAGTATCCAAAACAATTTACAGTACTCAACATAATTTAGGCATATTGAAATTTATTGATGCAGGAACTAAAGCAGTTGAATTTGAAAATGGTGTGGCATTAAATGAACCCACTACCTACGCAGTAAGGGTAGCTATTGAACAAGCAGTATATGAAATGATTATTGAGGGAGAGAAAAAGGGATACTGGAAATTTAAAAGGGAAACAAAATGAAAAAGTTAATATTAACTTTCGTTATGTTAATGTTGAATAGTCTTGCTTTTGCAGACGAAATTTATATGGAACAATCTGGCAGTAGTACTACTATTACAATTAACCAAGAAGGTATTGGCAATATTATCGGTGATTCATTGAATCCAATGTTCTTTGGTGGTGGTACAAATACTATTACTATTGATCAAATTGGCGATAACAATATTTTAACTGGTTATGTTAATGGTACTGGTGCTAATACAATAGTAACTACAACTGGCACGGGCAATATCCAAGGAATTACTTGTGGATCATTGACGTCTTCTGGTTGCGGTGCATCTACTATTAAACAAGTACTAACTGGTAATGACAATACGGTTAACCAAAACTTAGGTACTGGTGCTAATCATAATAGTGAAATTAATATTTCTGGAAATGATAATGAGGTTACTCATACTAGTACCAATTCTGGCAATTCTACTGTTGCTATTGATGTTTCAGGTAATACTAATACTATTGGGGTAACACAAAGTGGCCTTACAGCAAAAACTGTATCAGTTAGTTCTACTGGTAGCAATAATAATATTAGTATCACTCAGCACGAATAGTAATGCTGCTATTGGGACGGTATCTGAACAATCCGGGCCCACGGAGATATTAAGACAAAGCAAATCAATAGAGAGTAAAGTAAACTCTTCTATTGAGATGCGTGACACTGTAGTGACAGCCAAGTCCAAGGTTATGTTAACCTTTGAGGATCATACTACAGTTAAGATTACTGAACAATCGAAGTTATTAATTGATGACTTCGTTTATGATAATAAAAAGGGCACTGGTAAATTAGCCCTAAAGGTTGCGCTTGGAACTGCTAGATATGCATCAGGTCAGATAGCTAAGTCTAACCCACAATCAGTTAACATACAAACTCCTACTGCTTCCATAGCAGTTCGTGGTACTGATTTTAGTATGACAGTTGATGAGTTAGGTAGAAGCCTCGTAGTATTGTTACCATCATGTGATGCTAAATCTTGTGTAACTGGAGCTATTGAGGTATCAACGGAAGCTGGTTCAGTGTTTATGAATCAAGCTTATCAAGCCACATTAGTTGCTTCAAGAACAGAGCCACCAAGCAAACCGGTTATAGTTCCGCTTGATCAGGCAAACATTAATAATTTACTAATTATTTCACCGCCAAAACAATTAGACGAACAAAAATACCAGCAAGAAAATAAGACTGCATTAGATTTCAATTTTCTTGACCAAGATTTATTAAAATATGACGCATTAGATATAGATGAATTAAAAAAGTTTAGTATGCTTGATATGAATTATTTGGATTTTAATTTATTACCTAATATTCTTGACGAATCAAATGCTGCATTGTCAGCCAGTCAAGAAAGTATGTTGGAGCAAAAGACAATGCTTCCTGGTTATAATGAGGGATCTGGTTTAAAATATGGTATAGATGAAAATGGTAAATTAATATTGACTAAGATTGCTAACCACATCGCACAAGTAACGGTGGATAAAGAAGCAGATTTAGTTTTAAGTATAACTCAAGATGGTTCACCATTAGTACAAAAAGTAAATGGTGGTGGTACTACAACGATTACGATTAATCAAAAGTAAGGAAAATTATGAAAAAGACTTTATTAGTAATAGCATTAGCATCTATCTTTGGTAGCGCCTATGCGGATAATGCAAGTATCACTGGCTCAGGAATGGGTTTATTGGTAAATGAATGGGTAAAAGCTGGCGTTAATAGCGACTCGGGTACATTAGGTAGCGGTGGTGGTACTAGCCCAGGTTTACTATTTGATCCTACTGGAACAAGTACATTTAATGCTGGTTACGATTACCTAACGCCAGGAAGTCCATTTGATGGATTCTCTTTAAAAGTAAATGCTGATAATAAAGCTAATAATAATGCTGCGTATGGCCCACAAGAAATTACTGGATCTGGTTTAACTTTAAGCAATAGTAACCAAACTATATCTTGGTCAGGTAGCGCTTCTTATGGCAGTAATGCATGGAATATTACTAATGCTTATACATTAGCTCCTAATACACCATACATTAATATCACTACAACAATTACTGCTGGTGGTGCAGCTTCTAGTGTTTACTTTGCTAAGTTTATTGATCCAGATAGTCAAGGTATGCCGGGTGATAGTTCATCAACAGATAACGTATTAGGTTATGGTGCTATTCCTTCAACTAACGTAGCATTCTCTGAAGCAACTGTATCACGTTATGCTTTAGGTTTATATTCATCTGCTACTAACGTAACTGCTGGTGTAAATGGTTGGGATACTGATGCTGCTAGTTATAATGGAACTCAGTATCCAGGCGGTGCATTATATGGTAACAGTGATGACACTATCGGTTTAAGTTTCCATTGGTCAGGCGTTTCGGCTGGTGATATTCTAACTGCAAATTATGCTTACATCTTTGGGCCATCAGCATTTAGTGCTGCTAGTTCAGCTGTAACTGGTGGTGCAGGTGGTGGTACTCCGGGTACAGTTCCTGGTGGTGGTACTTTAGTTGATGTAGGTTCAGCAACAGATGCTGCAACTGCTGGTCCTTCAACTCCTCCAGCTCCAACGGTAGTAAGTACATCAACATCAACAGTTGTATTATCTGATACTGATGCTATTAATACTGCTCTTCCAGTTGTGACCGTTTCACTGGCTCATCACGTAGCTTCAGAATCATCTGGTGCTCAAACTATTGCAAGAGAAACTACAACTACAGTAACTACACCAATGACTAATACAGTTAGTTCATTAGTTCGCACTACTTCAGTATGGTCAGATTCTACAACTACTACTTCAGATTCAACTGCAACTAATACTAATACTTTATGGAATGATGTTGCATCTTCAGTTGCTAATGCTTCATTCTCTGGTCGCGTAGATCAGTATGAACAAATGGCTGAAATCAATAACGGTATTAATCGTAATCTAAATTCAGATGCATTTAGAAAAGACATGTTAGATACTGGTAAATATAGAGCATGGGTAACTGGTGGTGGCTTACGTTCAAGTGCTGATAATGGTTATAGTGCAAGATCAGATAGATTCAGTATGGGT
>ERZ1034365.583-NODE-583-length-20096-cov-5.774914_pt1 | contig 20096 bp, 23 predicted proteins | sample MGYA00520615_ERZ1034365 | MGnify/ENA primary metagenome ERZ1034365 (study PRJEB33736, sample SAMEA104284505) | Azolla filiculoides | biome: Urban; feature: Water surface; material: Ditch water | place: Netherlands | collected 2015-10-28 | depth 0-0.1 m ... | reverse complement strand
AGGGTTGTTGGAAAAGTTTATATCAACGACACCCAATATTTTGCCAACGTGCCAGAAGCAGCTTGGAACTTTTATATTGGTGGTTATCAACCCGCACAAAAATGGCTCAAAGACCGCAAAGACCGTGAGTTGAGTTATGAGGATATTTTGCATTACCAAAAAATCATCGTGGCATTGAGCGAAACCGACCGAATTATGAAAAAAATAGATACAATTGAAATATAAAGAATGGCAGAATTTTTAAACACACAAAAACTAAGAGACTATTTACCTAAACTTATTGAGACAGCCGAAAGAGAATTGGTTATTATAAGTCCCTATCTTCAAACTTCAGACATAATTATAAATCTACTCCAAGCAGCAGAAAAAAGAGGCGTTGAAATAACCATTATTTATAAAGAAAAGGAGGTTAACGAACACGAAAGAGCAAAATTGAAGGAAATTGACAACCTTAATCTTTTGCACCATCCGAATTTGCATAGTAAATGTTTTTACAACGAAAAATATTTAATTATTGGATCGATGAATTTATTTGAATACTCTCAACGAATCAATAGAGAAATGGCCGTTTTATTCCGTAGAACCGATGAAGAAACTAGTAATTGGAAGGATTATAAAAATGGTAGAGATGACGAAAGCATTTTTCAAGATGCCATTACGGAAATAAAATCTATCATCAATAGTTCAGAATTTGAAAAGGAAAGCCGCGAAACCAAAACCATTGGTTTTGAAATGGATATTATAAAAACGAATTATGATTTTATCGTAGAAAAATGTGCTGTTTATAATAAATTTTCAAAAAACAAAAAGTTTGTTCCTTTTCAATCAGGACAAGAATGGTATTGCAAATGCGAAAACTTTTTAGACCACGTCGATTTAGTTTTTGAAGGCAACAGAGCAGTTATCAATCTCAACTTTGAAGAAAATAGATTGGAAAAACTATTTAATGTATTAAGTACCAAAAAGCTTAAAGAAGAACACCAAAAAATAGACTGTTTCAGAATGTACTGGACGTATCATAAATCTTCTATTTACTTATATGAATTGAAAGGTCACAAAACCTGGGCTTTTGAAGAAAAAGAAGCATTTTATCCATTATTATTTATAGGTCTAAATGAAGTTTTCAAAACTATAAAACCAGTAATTGATGCAACCAAAAAATAGAAAAAACAAAAAGGTCTTTTAAACAACTTTAAAAGACCTTTTTTATGACTTAAAACAGTTACTAAAACTTATGCTCGTCTTTGCTAATCACCAATAAAGCGAACAAAGAAATACAAGCCGCAATGGTCAAATAAAACCCTACCGAAGCAATTCCATAACTATCGGCCAACTTAATGGCAATCATTGGTGCAAAGGCAGCACCCAAAATTCCTGCCATATTAAAAGTCAATGAAGCTCCAGTATAACGAACATTGGTAGGAAACAATTCTGATAAAAAAGTTCCGACAGGCCCGTAGATAAACCCCATCAGCGACATTCCAAGACAAACAAAAAATGTGATTAAAAAAGTACTTCCCGAATTTAAAAAGAACGGAAAAGAAAAACCAAAAACAGCAATGGCAATAGTAGTATAAATCAACATTTTTCGACGACCTATTTTATCGGCAGCCAAGGCAGAAATTGGAATAAAAATAGCAAAAAACAATACCGAAAACAATTGAATCAACAGTGCTTCCCGATTTGAAAATCCTAAACTCTTGGTATTCCAATTTAGCATAAAAACCGTCATCAAATAAAAAACTAAAAAAGTGGTGATTGCTGCCAATGTTCCAAAAATCAATTGGTTTTTATACGATTTAAAAACTGTCACAAAAGGAATATTTACCTCTTCGTGTGCTGTCTTCGAATTTTCGAAAGAAGGTGTTTCTGAAATTTTAGTTCGGATGTAAAAACCAACCAACACCAAAAGCGAACTGGCAATAAAAGGAATTCTCCAGCCGTAATCCATAAAATCTTCGTTACTCATAGAATCTGTTAGCAACAAGAAAGTGCCACCCGACAGCAACAAACCGATTGGCGCACCCAATTGCGGAAACATTCCGTACCAAGCACGTTTATTAGGTGGAGCATTTTCTATTGCTAACAAAACGGCTCCTCCCCATTCGCCGCCTAGTCCAACGCCTTGCCCGAATCGGCATAGCATTAATAACAAAGGAGCGACAATGCCAATACTAGCATAACTAGGTAAAAAACCAATGGCTACCGTCGAAATTCCCATTGTTAATAAAGCAGCAACCAAGGTAAACTTACGCCCAATTTTGTCGCCATAATGTCCAAAAAAAGCGGAACCTAAAGGGCGAGATAAGAATGCTATTGAAAAAGTGGCCAACGACTGTAGGGTTGCCATAGTCTTGTCAGCACCTGGAAAAAACAACTGAGGAAACACCAAAACGGCTGCATTGGCATAAATATAAAAATCGAAAAACTCTATAGTGGTTCCTATTAAACTGCCAAAAAGAATATGTTTTAATGAATTCGTTTTTTCAGGATTTACTTTTTCTTCCATAATGTATTGTTGCGCTATTTCTATAAAATGATGTTAATTTTCGAAAGTTTCAAAGATTCAATTCCAATATTTTGGTAATTTAGCAACAAATAAAATTTACTATGCCAACCGACTGTATCAGCTACCAAAACTCTGGATATTTCTCCTCGTTAATGAACGATTATTTAGACCAAAAACCTAATTTACAGTCCCTTTACAATCGTTTTCCCAATCTTGAAAACTTCGAATCGCAAATAAAAGAAAAAAAAGAAAACTTTAATGGCAATTTCAATGACAATTTCAATGGTAATGCTAAAAGAGCTGTTTTAGTCTCGGTTTTAGAAAAACAATATGCCAAAATAAATACTTCGGATAAAACCTTAAACAACATTCAACTTTTAAACAATGCTAACACGTTTACCATTACCACAGGTCATCAACTGAATTTATTTTCTGGGCCTTTGTATTTCTTATACAAAATCATTTCGACCATCAATTTAGCTAAGGAATTAAAAGAAAAATATCCGTCAGAAAATTTTGTCCCTATTTATTGGATGGCGACCGAAGACCACGATTTTGACGAAATTAATTATTTTAATTTCCAGGGTCGAAAGTTTCGTTGGAACAAAGAAAGTTCCGGTCCTGTTGGTCGTTTATCAACCGAAGGTTTGGACGATTTTTTTGAAGTCTTCTCGCACGAATTGGGTACGGGTAAAAATGCCGAAATCATCAAAAAATTATTTAAAGAATCCTATTTGAGCCATTCTAATTTGGCTGATGCCACACGTTTTCTGGCAAACGAACTTTTTGGCAAATACGGATTGGTTATTTTGGATGCTGATGATAAAGATTTAAAAAGAATTTTTATTCCATATATAAAGGAAGAATTAACGCTTCAAACTTCCCACAAAAAAGTTCTTGAAACTATCGAGAAGTTAAAAAACTATACCATTCAAGTCAATCCACGAGAGATTAATTTATTTTATATGGAAGATGATTTGCGCGAACGAATTATTTTCGAAAATGGGAAATACGCAGTAAACAATACCAAAATCGAATTCTCAGAAACTGAAATTTTAGCATTATTAGAAAATCATCCCGAAAAATTCAGTCCCAACGTAATTATGCGTCCGTTGTATCAAGAAGTGATTTTACCCAATTTGTGCTACATTGGCGGAGGCGGAGAAATTGCTTATTGGCTGGAACTAAAATCTTTTTTCAATGCAGTCAACGTTACTTTTCCTGTGCTTTTACTTAGAAATTCGGTTTTATTAGCAACCGAAAAACAAGTAAAAAAAGCAGATAAATTAGGATTGTCTTGGAGTGATTTATTTTCGAAACTAACCGATTTGGTCAATCAAAAAACAGCAACATTGTCTGAATTTCCTATTGATTTTAATATTCAAAAAGAGCATTTAAGAAAACAATTTGATGCGCTTTTAGCAATAGCTAATCAAACCGACGCGTCTTTTTTAGGTGCAGTAAAAGCACAAGAAGCCAAACAAATAAAGGGATTAGAAAATCTAGAAAAACGTTTGTTGAAAGCTCAAAAACGAAAGCACTCTGAAACTTTAGAACGAATTACCGATTTACAAAACGAACTGTTTCCGAACCAAAGTTTACAGGAACGCCAAGCCAATTTTTCGGAATTTTATCTAGAAAACGGTAAGGATTTAATCCATAAATTAATCACAACCTTGAAACCTTTGGATTCTAAATTTGAAATCGTAATTCTTTCCTAAAGAAATCCTTTGGTAAATTTTTAAAATTGTATAGCTTAGTAATCAAGATATAATTCCAACAAAAACGAAGCTGATGACTAAAGAACGGTTGACTTCATTAGATGTATTTAGAGGATTAACTGTGATAATGATGACCATTGTTAATAATCCGGGAAGCTGGGTAGCAATTTATCCTCCATTGGAACATGCTGAGTGGAATGGATGGACACCAACCGATTTAATATTCCCTTCTTTTATTTTTATAATGGGAACAGCTATCCCGTTTGCAATGCCAAACAAAAAGTTCAATTCCACCGTTTTCAACAAAATAATGGTGCGTTCGTTGCGTCTTTTCTGCCTAGGGCTTTTTCTGAATTTCTTTAACGATCTCGAATTCTTTGGTTGGGTAGGTATGCCATTATTAATTGGCAGACTGGCAATAACTTTTGCTGTGGCTTATGCTTTATTGGGAAAATTTAGCTTAAAAATTAAAACCGTTTTAGCAATCACTATACTCGCAATTTTACTCTTTTTGGCCTATTTCGGCATTTCAGATTATCAAGAAGTTAGAATCCCGGGTGTTTTACAACGCATCGGTCTGGTTTATTTTTTTAGTTCGATTTTGTATTTAAAATCCAATATTAGAACTCAAATTTTAGTAGTTACAACGCTTTTAGTTGGTTATTGGGCTTTAATGACACTCATACCAGTCCCAGGAATTGGCGCCGCAAATTTGGAAAAAGGCACTAATCTTGCGGCTTATATTGACAATCTTTTCCTAAACAATCATATGTGGAGTCGATCTAAAACTTGGGATCCCGAAGGAATATTAATTACCCTTCCTGCCATAGCTTCTGGAATAATCGGAATGTTAGTGGGACAATTGCTGAATCATCGGTGGCCAAAAATTGAAATTGTCAAAAAAATGATGCTAATTGGTTTTAGTTTACTAATTCTTGGATTACTATGGGACATCCTATTTCCTATCAACAAATTACTTTGGAGTAGTTCATTTGTTTTATTCACATCAGGATTTGCCTCTTTAAGCTTAAGCTTTTTGTATTACGTCATAGATATTTTGCATTATAAAAAAGGAACGAAACTATTCCTAATTTGGGGGTTAAATCCAATAATTGTATTTTTCTTTTCAGGAATAATTCCTAGAGTCCTGACAATGACAAAAGTAGAACACCCCGTATTTCCTGGCAAACCACTCGGATTTCAAAGCTATTTTTACAATTACGGAATTGTACCATTGTTCGAAAATCCAAAAGATGCTTCATTGACCTATGCCGTGATTTATACTGCTTTTTGGAGTATTATCTTATGGGTGTTTTATAAAAACAAATTGTTTTTTAAAGTATGAAAGATTAACATAAAACCTCAAAAATCGAATATTTGCTTGCGAATTTTAAGCTAAAACAACATCATTATTCCATTAATAAACGTTACTTTTGCGCCCAACCAAAAATAAAATTAAAAAAAATGGCTTCTAATAGAACTTTTACAATGATCAAACCCGATGCTGTCAAAAACGGACACATTGGAAACATTTTAGCAATGATTACTAATGCAGGTTACAAAATTGTTTCTTTGAAATTAACACAATTAACCGTAGCCGATGCTCAAGCCTTTTATGCCGTTCACGCCGAAAGACCTTTCTACGGAGAATTAGTAGAATTTATGTCGAGCGGACCAATTGTTGCAGCTATTCTTGAAAAAGAAAATGCAGTTGAGGATTTCAGAACGTTGATTGGAGCTACCAATCCAGCTCAAGCTGCAGAAGGAACTATCCGTAAACTCTACGCAACCTCAATGGGAGAAAATGCAGTTCACGGTTCAGATAGTGATGAAAATGCAGCCATCGAAGGAGCATTTCATTTTGCAGGAAGAGAGCAGTTTTAATCTTAGATTTCTGATTTTAGAGTTTAGATTTAAAAAATAATACAAATAGAAAATCCCGTTTCGAATATTTGAAACGGGATTTTTTTCTTTTATCTAAAAACTGAACACTGAATACTGAACACTACCTTAGAACCACATCCTTAACAACATCGCGTCGCAATTCTTCGTTTATCATAGCAACAATTTTTGATTTTCCGTGGGTTAATTCTTCTCTCAAAACTGCCGAAGAAAGTTCAACATACAAAGTGCTTCCTTTCAAAACCACGTTTTTTGTATAATGATTTACGCCATTTCCCATCAAATTTTTCCAAGCTTCTCTCACATCAATTTGATCCATTCCGGGTTGCAATTTGTTGACTTGAATAATCTCGTTCAAAATAGCACCAATCGTACTTTGATTATTTAGTCTTTTTGCCATCACTTTCAATATTTATTGGGGTTGCTTTTTTATAATGATATTCTTTTTTTTCAGCATTCAAAAACACCATTTTATCGTCTGAAATTGCTGTTAACTCCTCTGACCACTTGGCATAAGAAGTAACATAATCAAAAAACACCTTGTCTTTTTCGAATCGTACTTTTACACTTTCTTGAGTATCATTAACCAAAAAAGTACCGTCTAATTGAGGCATCACTTTTTTTCGAAAGCCACTATTATTTTTGCCAATTTGAAAATAATCATAACTATCGTTTACCGTATAATCTTTGGATTTACCATCCTCAAAAACTACTTTTTCAATTTCCCAATAACCATTTGTTTTAGCAATATCCTCTGGTTTTATCTTTTGCTGACAAGAGATAAAAAGAAACGCAACGAAAAAAAATCCAACTATATTCTTCATAATTTTTAGGAGCTAATTCCTGCTTTTCGCTTCAATCTTTTTATTTTTTTAAGAAAAAATAAAAAGGATTTCCACTTCAATCAGGGCTAGGGTTTAGTGGTAAAAAGATGTTTTAATCTATCGAACAAAGTTAATCTTATTAGATTGAAAGAAAACAAAAATAAAAAAAACTCATTAAACTATTTTCAATATTTTTGGTCAAATTCCTAAAATAGCTGAAACATGAAAAAAATTATCTATAGTTTACTAATAGCTATATGCTGTTTAGGATGCAGTTCAGAAAGCACAAAACCCGTTCCATCACCAAACGAAACACTTTATTTTCCACCATTATCAGGTGATGTTTGGGAAACCAAATCGATTGCCGATTTAGGATGGAAACAAGCTGCAGTTCAACCACTTTTGGATTATTTAGAACTCAAAAATTCCAAAGGTTTTATTATTTTGGTTAACGGTAGAATTGTTATGGAGAATTATTTCAACGGACATTCTGCAACAACCCCCTGGTATTGGGCTAGTGCTGGTAAAACCTTAACCGCAACAATGACTGGAATTGCCCAACAAGAAGGTTTGCTCAACATCAACAACAAAGTTTCAGATTATATAGGAACGGGTTGGACTAGTTTGTCAATAGACAAAGAAAACTTGATTGCCAACAAACATTTGCTTACCATGACTTCAGGTCTTGATGATACCACTGATGATGTAACTCCTGCAAAACTGATTTATAAAGCCGATGCAGGCACACGATGGGCTTATCATAACGTTTATGTGAAATTGCAAGATGTTGTTGCACAGGCAAGTGGTCAAACTTGGTCGAACTATTTCAACTCAAAATTGAGAGATAAAATAGGAATGTCGGGTAGTTGGCTTCAGGTTGACAACAACAGCGTGTATTATAGTACCACTCGAAGTATGGCGCGTTTTGGATTGCTAATGTACAACAAGGGAAAATGGGAAAACAATACTATTCTTAACGAAACCTATTTCAATGAAGCTACCAATACTTCGCAAAACATTAATTTAGGTTACGGCTATTTGTGGTGGTTGAACGGAAAAACAAGTTATCATTTGCCTCAATCCCAATTGCAATTTAAGGGAAGCCTAATTCCAACTGCACCAAATGATATGTTCATGGCATTGGGGAAAAATGACCAAAAAATATATGTGATTCCAAGCAAAAAAATGGTGGTAATAAGAATGGGAGAAGTTGCAAATCCCACAAATCCGACTTTTGCTCTATCTGGTTTTGATGAAGAATTGTGGACAAAGATTAGTGCTTTGTACCAGTAATTATTCTCTTTTATTTCTGCTTTTGAAAAACCCAAAAATAAAAAAACCTGCACCCAAAATCAGTAACAAATAATACAAAACCATATTTTGGTCTCTAACTAGATTTGACAAAACAAAGGCAATTATACTTAAAAAGTATAGAAAAATGGGTGGTATATTTTTGAAAGAAGAAAAATTCATTATAAAACTAACATTAGAATCTTTGTCGAAATTTTGAGATGACAAGGATTTTTTATTTAAAAAAACTATCTACGAACTCATATTTATTAAAGACTTGTAAATCCTCGATACCTTCTCCAACTCCAATGTATTTCACAGGAATCTGAAATTGGTCAGAAATTCCAATTACAACACCACCTTTGGCGGTTCCGTCTAGTTTTGTAACGGCAAGCGAAGTAACTTCAGTAGCAGCAGTAAATTGTTTGGCTTGCTCGAAAGCGTTTTGTCCGGTCGAACCATCAATAACCAACAAAACATCGTGTGGCGCATCGCCAACCACTTTTTGCATTACTCGCTTTACTTTAGTTAACTCATTCATCAAATTAATTTTGTTGTGCAAACGACCTGCAGTATCAATAATAACAACGTCAGCATTTTGAGCTACAGCAGATTGCAAAGTATCAAACGCTACAGAAGCTGGATCGCTTCCCATATTTTGTCTTACAATTGGAACACCTACTCTATCTGCCCAAATTTGCAATTGATCGATTGCTGCAGCTCGAAAAGTATCGGCTGCCCCAAGTACAACTTTGAAACCTGCTTTTTTAAATTGATAGGCTAGTTTGCCAATAGTGGTTGTTTTTCCAACACCATTAACTCCCACAACCATCAAAACATAAGGTTTTGTGGCGGTTGGTATTACAAATTCGGTAGCTTCACCTGAATTGGTTTCTGAAAGTAAACCTGCAATTTCTTCACGAAGAATTTTGTTGAGTTCATCCGTTCCAAGAAATTTATCTTCCGAAACTCGTTTCTCAATTCGGGTGATGATTTTAAGAGTGGTATTTACTCCTACGTCTGAGGAAACAAGAATTTCCTCTAAGTTATCTAAAACCTCATCATCAACTTTTGATTTTCCAGCAACGGCTTTGGTTAACTTTGAAAAAAAAGAGGTTTTTGATTTCTCTAAACCTTTGTCTAAAGATTCCTTTTTTTCAGAAGAAAATAATTTTTTAAAAAAACTCATTTGATATCTTATTTATGATAAGTAATTTAGGATTGTAAAATTACAAAAATCAATTATGTATTCAACTCAAGAAAATGCATTGCTAACATTCTCTTCTGGCGGTAAATATAAAAAATAAAAAAGCTACTTCCGAATGAAAGTAGCTTTTCTATATAGTACTATAGTTAATTATTTCTTTTTCAAGAATTCATCAACTGCTTCAGGAGCCATAATAGATTCTACGAATGTATATGCACCTGTTTTTGGAGATTTCACCATTTTGATGGCTTTTGATAATCTCTTAGAAGATGTTTGTAACGATGCTACGGTTTTCTTTGCCATGATTCAATTTTTTTAAAACTTTTACTTCAAGTAAAAATTCTTATTATTTAATTTCTTTGTGAACAGTTACACGTTTCAAGATTGGATTAAATTTTTTAATCTCTAATCTGTCTGGAGTATTTTTTTTGTTCTTAGTTGTGATGTATCTTGAAGTTCCTGCAACACCAGTTGTTTTGTGTTCAGTACATTCTAAAATTACTTGGATTCTATTTCCTTTTGCTTTCTTTGCCATCTTGATATATTAGGTTTTAGGAACGGATTATTTAATAAATCCACCTGCTTGAGCTTTTTTCAAAACTGCAGCGATTCCGTTTTTATTAATTGTTTTTACCGTAGATGCAGCTACTCTTAGAGTAATCCATCTATCTTCTTCTGGAAGATAAAAACGCTTTTTAACTAAGTTTACAGAAAATTTTCTCTTAGTTTTATTCATAGCGTGAGAAACGTTATTTCCTACCATCGCTCTTTTACCTGTAAGGTCGCAAACTCTTGACATTATCTTATCTTTTATCGTTATTCAAAATCAGGGTGCAAAGAAAAGAAAAATAAACCTATTACGCAAAAAAATTATTGCACATTTTTTAAAATTTCTTTTCGCAACATTTCTAAACTCTTAACAACTGCTCTATCTATCACTTTTTCACGGGGTTGACCAAAATTAAACTCTTCAATAATTACTTCATTTGGTGTTGCCAATGCTATAAATACAGCCCCAACCTCGGCTTCAGACTCCCCTTTTGATGGTCCAGCGTTACCCGTTGTAGCAATTGCATAATCTGTTTTCATTAAATTCCGAACATTTACCGCCATTTGCTTAGCTACTTCAGCGCTTACAACTGAATGTTTTTGAATTAATTCTGCAGAAATTCCTAAAAGCGATACCTTAGTTTCTGTTGCATAAGAAACTACACTACCTTTAAAATAATTTGAAGCTCCAGAAACCGAAGTCAAAACCTGCGCAATTTTCCCTCCAGTACAACTTTCGGCAGTTGAAATAGTTTTGCTTTGTTGTGTCAAAAATCGACCAATAATCTTTTCTAGAGTTTCGTCTTCTTCAAAACCTACAATGCTATCTCCAATGATTTTAGACAAAGAAATCACATTTTCGGAAATGGCTTTTTCTAATAACTCTTTGTTCGCTCCACGTGCTGATAGTCGCAAACGTACACTTCCTAGACTTGGTAAATAGGCTAATTTTATAAAATCGGGTAAATTATTCTCCCAATTTTCGATGGTTTCGGCCAATAAACTTTCGCCTATTCCGTATGTCAAAACGGTTTTATGAAGAATGTAAGGTCGTTTATATTCTTCAACAACTTTGGGTATAATTTCATTCTCGACCAAATATTTCATTTCAAAGGGAACTCCTGGCAGCGAAATAAAGACGGTATTTTCTTTTTTCATCCACATTCCCGGTGCTGTTCCTACTTGATTATGAAGTACCGTACATTTTGAAGGAACTAAAGCTTGGTCTTTATTGATTTGAGTAATTGGCCGCTTAAAAAAACCTTCAATAAGTTGAGTAACGTGTTTTAAAACCTCTTGATTTACAATTAATTCATCGTCAAAATAATCGCAAAAAGTTTTTTTAGTGATATCGTCTTTTGTTGGGCCAAGTCCACCGGTAATAATGACTAAATCGACTTTGTTTTGAAACTTTGAAAAGGTTTTTAGGATGTGTTCTTTACTATCACTAATAGAAATCATCTCGTGTATTTCGATACCAATTCTATCTAATGATTTGGCAATAAAAGCCGAATTTGTATCGACAATTTGTCCTATTAATATTTCGTCACCAATGGTAATTATAGATGCTTTCATTTGGAAGTGAGAAGTTAGAAGTGGGAAGCTATTTTCTAAATAAAAAAGAGCAACCAGAGGAAGCTCCTTTTTTATTTTTTTAGAAAAAAGTAATTTTAAAAAAACTTGAAACGTACAGCAATAAATTGCCCCTTATAGATCAAAGTCTTTCTTTAATTCTTTGATGGCATCTTTAACTTGTTGTTTGATGCTTTTGAAAGTTTCTTTAATTTCTTTGGTTTCGCCTTCAGTTTTTGTCCAAGCCTCGACTTGAAGAATTTCTTCGAAAGCAACTTTCAATCCCAATAAATCTAGAGATGGTTTTACTTTATGCGCATAAGAATAGGCATGTTTATGATCTTTCTTTTTGATTCCTTCTTTGATTTCTGCTATATCTTCGGGAATTTCGTTAACAAATAACGTCACGATTTGTAAAACAAATTCTGGATCGTTGTCTGAAAGTGCGTACACTTTTGCTAAGTTGTAATGTAGTGCCATTATTTTATTTGTATGCTAAATAGTTTATTTCCTTCTAAAAATCCTTCTAAAACATCCTCGGGTTTTACTGCTGCAACACCTGCTGGGGTTCCAGTAAAAACAATATCGCCAATTTTCAAGGTAAAATACTGAGACACATAAGAAATGAGCTCGTCAATCTTCCACATCATTTGGTTGGCATTCCCTTTTTGAACTGTTTGATTATTATTGGTCAATTCAAATGTAATATTTTCTAATGAATTAAATTGACTTTTTGGCAAAAATTCTCCTATCACAGCCGAGCCATCAAATGCCTTTGCCTTTTCCCACGGCAATCCTTTTGCTTTTAATTCGTTTTGCAAATCGCGAGCTGTAAAGTCGATTCCTACACTAATTTCGTCATAATATTTATGAGCAAACTTGGCGTCAATATATTTTCCAACTTTGTTTATTTTAACAATAAGTTCAATTTCGTGATGGATATCATTTGAAAATTCAGGAATCACAAAAGGATGTTGTTTCAACAAAATAGCCGAGTCGGGTTTCAAAAAAATTACGGGATCCGAAGGCCTTTCGTTCTTCAATTCCGCAATGTGACTGGCATAATTACGACCGATACAGATTATCTTCATTGTTTTAAGTAATTAGCGACTAGTCACTTATATTTTAGTATTTAATTTCCTCAATTTAATTGCCGTCAAAACTTTCTTGGTGTATAAAGGGAAATCGGCATTTTGAATCCAACTGAAATAACCAGGTTCACTTTCTAAAACTACATCCACTTTAACTCCTTTGTGTTTTCCGAAAGTAAAAATTTCGTCGCCGTCTTTGTCAAAAGCTATCATTCCTGCAAAATCAGCAATTTTTTTTCGAGTTGTAAATTCTGAAAGTGATTTTATATCATTCTCCAGTTCGGGATAACGATCTAATTGAGCTTTCATAATTTCATATGTCGCCATAGTGTCGGCTTCGGCAGAATGAGCATTTTCTAGACTTTGACCGCAATAAAATTTAAGTGCTGCACTCAATGTTCGTTCTTCCATTTTATGAAAAATAGTTTGAACATCGACAGAAACTCGATTTTTCATGTCAAAATCTACTCCAGCTCGAAGTAATTCTTCTGCCAATAGTGGAATATCAAAACGGTCGGAATTGTATCCCGCCAAATCCGAATCCTTAATCATATTGTAAATTACTGAAGACAACTCCTTAAAAGTAGGTTCGTTAGCTACTTTTTCATTACTAATACCGTGAATGGCGGTCGATTGTGGCGGAATGGGAATAGTCGGGTTGACCAACCAGGTTTTACTTTCTTTATTTCCGTTAGGAAAAACTTTGAAAATTGCTATTTCAACAATTCTATCTTTGGCAACATCAATCCCTGTAGTTTCTAGATCGAAAAAACAAATTGGTTTGTTAAGCTTAAGCTCCATTTTTTAATTTTAGAATGACAAATATATCTTTTTGAACTTACCGTTCGTCGATTATTTAAAAAAGTTTTAGACAAAAAATCAAAAACCCGACAAGTTCAAAAAACAGCCGGGTTTATGTTCAATTTTATATCAAATTAAAAATCTCTGTCAACATCAAATGCCTCTAAATATTCTGCAACGCGTTTTACGAAGCTTCCACCAAGCGCACCATCAACAACACGATGGTCGTAGCTGTGTGAAAGGAACATTTTTTGTCGAATGCCAATAAAATCGCCTTCGGGAGTTTCGATTACGGCTGGTACTTTTCGAATAGCTCCTAAAGCCAGAATTCCAACTTCGGGTTGATTGATAATTGGCGTGCCAAAAACGCTACCAAAAGTCCCCACATTGGTAACTGTATAAGTTCCTCCTTGAGTATCGTCTGGTTTTAGTTTGCCTAATTTTGCACGATTGCCTAAATCATTTACCGCTTTTGCCATTCCAACTAAATTAAGTTGATCGGCATTTTTTATAACTGGAACAATCAAGTTTCCGTTAGGTAATGCTGCTGCCATTCCAAGGTTGATGTTTTTTCTTTTGATGATTGTATCTCCATTTACAGCAATATTCATCATTGGAAAATCTTTCAAAGCTTTGGCAACTGCTTCCATAAAAATAGGCGTATAAGTCAACTTTTCACCTTCTCTTTTTTCGAAAGCCGTTTTTACCTTATCCCTCCATTTTACAATATTGGTCACGTCAACTTCAATAAACGATTGCACGTGTGCCGAGGTTTGAATCGAAGCCATCATATAACCCGAAATCAGCTTGCGCATTCTGTCCATTTCGATGATTTCGTCGCCTCCGTTTACTGAAACTGGTATTTTTGGTTGTTCGTTGTTCGTTGTTCGTTGTTGAGCTAATGGTTCTTGTATGTTGGTTCTTGTATCTAATTTTCTAGCGGCAACATAACCCAAAATATCTTCTTTAGTCACTCTTCCTTCTTTGCCTGAACCAGTAATATTTTCTAATTCAGCAAGAGAAATACCTTCTTCTTTAGCAATATTTTTTACTAAAGGTGAGAAGAACTTTTCAGAATCTGAAAAATTAGTTGGTACAGCTAGAGTTTCTTTGACCACTTCTATTGTTTTTTCAATTGCGGCAACCTCAACTGGAGCAACTATCTCTTGTTTAGGTTCGTTTGAAACAGAAATCCCTTCGGTTTCGATAATTGCAATGGTTTGTCCTACTTGAACTATATCGTCTTTTGCAAACAATTGTTCCACTAAAATTCCTGAAACTTCACTTGGCAATTCGCTATCAACTTTATCAGTGGCAACTTCAAGTACTGTTTCATCGGCTTCAATTTTATCTCCCACTTGCTTCAACCAATTTGTGATAGTTGCTTCTGCAACGCTTTCTCCCATTTTTGGAAGTTTTAATTCAAATCTTGCCATAGTATTATCCTAAAAGGTCATTTTGATTTCGTGACTGCAAAATTAGTGATTATTTTCAGTTTCAGCCATGAATTTCACAAATTTACACGAAACCTAAAATTCTAAATTTTCACTATTTCGCCTCTATCAAAACTACTGTTACTACCAATAACAAAATGGGAGTTTTGGGGAAGAATTTTAAAGGTAAACCCTTTATTTTTATGCACTTCAAAAAAGTTAATTATAGTTTTGAAATTGAATTGATTTTGGTCTAAAATAATTTCTCCTGTAAAATTTTCCTGAATTGGATGTGAAATATCCTGAAGTTGGATTGGTTTAGCTAAACTGTTTTCTAACTTTTCTTTCAAAATCAGATTATTTGAAACAAGAATATAATTGTTAGGCTTTAATTTTGATTTTGGATTGCCCCAAAACATTTTTGCGAATGAAAAGAATACAATTCCAATTTCCATAAAAACAGAAAACAAAAAGGAAACTTTAAAATGCTTCTTGTAGAAAAAATTCATCGCTTCACGAGATCGCTTCATATACGTTCCGTCTCTGAAAGTGCTCTCCCCTTTGTAATGTATGACAGAAGTTTCGTGAAAATAATAATTTGATTTTCCCTTTTGCAAAACCATATAAGACAAATCGATATCGTCTGAATACATGAAACATTTTTCGTCAAAACCACCAATTTCATTGTATAAATCCCGTTTCATTAGCATAAAAGCACCAACTAGAATTTCTACTTTTCCAGTTTCATTTTCGGATAAATGTTGAGCGTAATATTTGCCAAAACTCTTTGGAAAGATTTTATACAAGCCCGTAATTTTGGTAAAAGCCACAAAAGGAGTTGGAATTCCACGTTTGCTTTCGGGCAGGAAATTCCCTGTTCCATCAATGAGTTTCACCCCGACAATACCTAAATCTTTTTGTTTTTGGGCGAAAGCTAATATTTTCGTAAAAGTATCTTCGGCAACAACCGTATCGGGGTTTAGAATACAAATATATTCCCCATTAGCAATTGCAACACCAATATTATTCCCTTTTGGAAAACCTGAATTTTCTTTGTTTTCAATGAGTTTTACGTTCGGAAATCGCTGTTTCATCATTTCACAACTATCGTCTTGAGAGTTGTTATCAACGACAATAATTTCGGCATCGATGTTTTGTATAGCGTTTTGAACACTTGAAACACAAAGTTCCAAGAAGTAACGCACATTATAGTTGAGGATTATGACTGATAGTTGCATTTTTGAGGATTATATTATAGCAACTTAATTAAGTCATCTGGATTTTGTTTATTATTCCAAAATAAAATCAAGTCGATTTGAGATTTATCTTCAATGATTTTATAATACAAAGTGGTCTGTTTTGAAATCACCAATGAGTAACAATTATTTTTGGGTTTATAAATTCCTATTTTTGGTTTTTTAGATACTATTTCAAGAAAATCGTAAACTAAATCTTCAAATTTCTGAATTTCTGCTTCATTCCATTTTGATAATATGAAATTTATTTCTCCAAAATAGGTGCGAGTTGCAATTGATTTCCATTCAATTCTATAAATCATTTCAAGAAAGGATATTTTAATTTGGTAATTCTTTTCATTTCTTCATTAGAAATACCTATTCCCATTTCACTCTCCTCCAAACCTTTTGCTAATAATTTTTGCAACAAAATTTCTTGCTCATCTGTATTACTTGGATCTAGCTTTTCTTTGAAAGTTGCTTTATAATCGGTTGTAGGCTCCTGAACAGAATCCTGTTTTTTATCAATCGAATGTTTCTTTGAATTTACCATTTTCGAAATCATTTTAAACCTCAAATATATACAAAATAAACCAAAACAAAAAAGCTGCTTCAAATCTGAAACAGCTTTCTGGGTATTTAATTATTGAATCTTTATCATTGACCTGCTTCTTTTTTGGCGTCTTGCACCATTTTGTCATTGGCCATAATAGCAAATTCAACACGACGGTTTTGAGTTCTTCCTTCGGCAGTATCGTTTGTTGCAATTGGATCTGCAATTCCTAAACCTGTTGTTTTAAAACGAGAAACTAGCAAGCCTTTTGAAACTAAATAATCTTTCACCGATTCTGCTCTTTTTTGCGAAAGTGTCAAATTGAATTCTGGACTTCCTGTACTGTCAGTATAACCATAAATTTCGATATTGGTGTCGGCATAATCTTTAAACACTGGAACCAATTTGTCTAAATTGGCTTTGGCTTGTGTGGTCAATGTAGCTTTACCCGTATCAAAACGAACAGCATCTTCTTTCAACACCAAGCGAATTCCTTCGCCTACTCTTTCCACATCTGCTCCTGGTAATGCTTGGTCAATTTCTCTAGCTTGTTTGTCCATTTTATTTCCAATCAAAGCTCCAGAACCGCCTCCAATCGCTGCTCCGATAAGTGCGCCTCCAGCAGTTCCAATTTTTGAATTATTACCTATAATTCCTCCAATAAGTGCTCCTGCAGCAGCGCCAATTCCTGCTCCTTTTTGAGTGTTATTTGCATTTTTTGTTGCTTCACAACTCGTAAAAATAGTAGCCAATAAGAACAAACTGCTTATTACTAAAATCGCTGTTTTTTTCATGATTTTTTAGTTTTTAGTAGAAATGATTTTTTCAAATTGATAGGTAACTTCTTTTGTTTGTCCACCAACATTAATAGTGTCTATTAATTGAAATGAAGCCTCTGTTTGATTGGCCACACGCAATAAATAACCTTGGGTAATTGTTTTAGATTTCACTCCAGCTTCAACAATTTTAAGAACAAAAACGCCGTCTTTATTAATACTCCAAACAATTGGCGAACTAAAAGCAGGACAATCAGACTTGGTCAAACTCATACTTCCTTTGTTATTGTTAGAAATAAAATTCCAAGTACTTCCAACAAAACATTTTGAATCGGCGATTTGAAAGGAATTGACTTTGATATAATCAGAACCCGGATAAGTCACACTGGTAATTTTCCAATCTCCTTTGATGGCTACTTGAGAAGTTTTGTCCAATTTGGTATTGGCAACTGGTTCGCTTTTAACAGGCGTGCTCGTAGTGTTAGACGCACTTTTACAAGCAAAAAACAACATAACCACCATCATTAGTGCAATTGTCTTTTTCATATTTTTAAGCTTTTTTTAAGATTAAACATATACAAATATACAATCTACAAATCACAAATCACTGTGAATCAAACATGTTTTTTCAACACATTTGAGTTTTACGACATTTTGTCACTTGGACTGCAATTGGTATCTTATTTGAAGAAAAGAAAGTCAATTGTAAAACTATTAAAAACAAAAAATATGGCAACTGGACAAATTAACGTTTCGGTAGAGAACATCTTCCCCTTGATCAAGAAATTCTTGTACAGCGATCACGAAATATTTTTGCGTGAATTGATTTCGAATGGAACAGATGCTACTCTAAAATTAAAACATTTAACAAGCATTGGCGAAGCCAAAGTAGAATATGGCAACCCAATTCTAGAAGTTAAAATCGACAAAGAAAGCAAGAAACTGCATATTATTGACCAAGGTTTGGGAATGACTGCTGACGAAGTGGAAAAATACATCAACCAAATTGCTTTTTCTGGAGCCGAGGAATTCTTGGAAAAATATAAAGATTCTGCCAAAGATTCCGGAATTATTGGTCATTTTGGTCTTGGATTTTATTCTGCTTTTATGGTGGCTTCGAAAGTGGAAATTATCACCAAATCATACAAAGACGAGCCGGCAGCACACTGGATTTGCGACGGAAGCCCAGAATTCACTTTGGAACCAGCCGACAAAACCTCTCGTGGAACCGAAATCATTTTACACATCGCCGAAGATTCTTTGGAATTCTTGGAAGAGTTCAAAATCAAGGAATTGTTGAATCGTTACAACAAGTTTATGCCTATTCCAATTAAATTTGGAACCAAAACAGAAACACTGCCTAAACCGGATGACGCTCCTGAAGATTATGTAAACGAAACCATCGAAGTTGATAATTTCATCAACAACCCAAATCCGGCTTGGACGAAGCAACCAACGGAATTGGCAGACGAAGATTATAAAAAATTCTACCACGAATTGTATCCAATGCAATTTGAAGAGCCGTTGTTTCACATTCATTTGAACGTGGATTATCCTTTCAACTTGACTGGTATTTTATATTTCCCAAAATTGGGTTCTGATTTGCAAATCCAGAAAGACAAAATCCAATTGTACCAAAACCAAGTTTACGTTACCGATAATGTAGAAGGAATCGTGCCTGAATTCTTGACAATGTTGAAAGGTGTGATTGATTCTCCAGACATTCCATTGAACGTTTCTCGTTCAGGCTTGCAAGCTGATGGCGCGGTGAAGAAAATCTCGAACTACATTACCCGTAAAGTAGCCGATAAATTGAAATCGCTGTTTACCGAAAATCGTGAAGATTTCGAACAAAAATGGAACGACATCAAAATCGTTTTGGAATACGGAATGCTTTCGGAAGAGAAATTCTACGAAAAAGCCGGTGCTTTCGTTTTGTATCCAACTGTAGATGACAAATTCTTCACATTGGAAGAATTGAAAGAAAACTTGAAGGAAAACCAAACCGACAAAGACGGAAAATTGGTTGTTCTTTACGCTGGAAACAAAGAAGCACAACACTCTTATATCGAAATTGCCAAAGAAAAAGGATACGAAGTATTGCTTTTGGATTCGCCAATTATCTCGCATTTAATCCAAAAAATTGAAGGTGATAATAAAGATTTGACTTTCGTTCGTGTCGATTCAGACCATATCGATAATTTAATCAAGAAAGAGGAAACCACTATTTCCAAATTATCAGATACTGAAAAAGAAAGCTTGAAAACTTCTTTGGAAACCTATATTCCTAAAGCATACACGGTACAATTGGAAGCTTTAGACAGTAATGCAGCTCCATTCATTATCACGCAACCAGAATTTATGCGTCGTATGAAAGAAATGAGCCAATCTGGTGGTGGCGGAATGTTTGGAATGGGTAATATGCCGGAAATGTACAACTTGGTGGTGAACACCAACTCCGACTTGGCTTCCAATATTTTGAACACCGAAGACAAAGCATTGCAAGAAGGTTTGGTAAAACAAGCTTTAGACTTGGCAAAATTATCTCAAAACCTATTGAAAGGCGAAGAGCTTACGGCTTTCGTTAAGAGAAGTTTTGACTTGATTAAATAATCCTCCCCTATCCCCTCCGA
>ERZ1034365.582-NODE-582-length-20114-cov-2.990168_pt1 | contig 20114 bp, 27 predicted proteins | sample MGYA00520615_ERZ1034365 | MGnify/ENA primary metagenome ERZ1034365 (study PRJEB33736, sample SAMEA104284505) | Azolla filiculoides | biome: Urban; feature: Water surface; material: Ditch water | place: Netherlands | collected 2015-10-28 | depth 0-0.1 m ... | reverse complement strand
CATTTCATATGTTCGAAGTCTTTTACTTTAAATGTAAAATTTTTTGTATAGTTTTCTTTAATAGTCATATATAAAAAGGGAAAGGGTAAAAGGTGAAAAGATTATTTTGATAAAATATTTTGTATTTCCTTGGTCAAGTCATGTTCTACGCTGTAAGATTGTAGAACGTACCCGTATCCGTATTGTCTACCGCGGTACACTGAAAGATATGATTTTCTTTTGTTTATGTACCGTATATAGTCATCTGTTTTTGGTAGGTCTGGTATATATTGCATGATTGTGGTAAGTCCTATATAATATCTTGGGTTCCCGTTTATATCGTTCGGGAGTCTACAATATTCTACATCTTGTCATAAAATTTTTATAGTTTCCATAGTGAAAAAATGATAATGGTAAAAGGTGAAAGGATGATATATTAATTGCCGTCAAGCTCTTCGCGAAGTCTTTTCAGTGTAAGTAATACACGTGCTTCCGCGTGCGTTCGTGGTCTATGTTCGTGATGTTCTTGTAGAATTTCGATACAGTGGTCAATGGATTCCAGATGTTGTTGTAGCTTGTATATTATAGATTGCATATATTTAAAATGATATGGGTAAAACTGCCTTGCCATTATGTTTTAATGTATCGAGTGGTACATTGTACCGCTGGAAGATATAAAACGTTGTGGCGGTGGCGTGGGTGAATTTATAGAGGGTATATCATATGAAGTGATATACGAAAAACTATTAATAGAAAACAGATTCCTGAAGATATCAATATCTTTTGTGCGTTTCATGCTGGATTGTATCATGTATAGATGGCAAGCAAATTAATGAGAGAGCTTGCGAGAAATGTAAGGGCGAACGTATAGGCGAGCAAGATATATATATTCATATTTATATAAAGGGTATAGAGTAAAAGTATCTTGTAAAGCAAGTGAAGTAAACTTTTTTTAGAACGCTTGGCGTTGGTTTGTTTTTTCGTTTTGCTTTACCCCATAATATTATTGAAAAAAGAGTATAAGTCAAAAGAATTTATACAGTTTTTTTTCAATTCGTTCTGTATTCCTTTCACAGTATAGGATTTTTTTTCAAAAACCATCTGTAAAAACCGTGTGAAGTGTGGAAAAACAGAATGAATTAAGATTCAGAATGTAAAAACAATATGAATATTCAATATCTTATATTATATAGTATATATATATAATAGTATACAGTATTATATATATAAATATATATTGATATAAACCTTGTACGTGTTGGCATCCAAAAAAAAAACGTGCGTAAATCGAGGTTTAAAAAAAATTCATGTTCTTTTTGTATTAAAATTTTCTTTTCATGTTTTATTTTTGCCTTTCTTGCTTGACTATTTATTAATTGCATTACTCCCCTTTCTTTCGTTTACAAGTATATACAAGGGGACTGCATTACATTGTATACATAATTTATACACGTGTGTTTTTTTACAATAAGAATTGTATTATGCAAGCTAACTATTATTGCACTTGACAAATTGAAAATTTTAACACAAGGTTTTTTTCAATTGTCAAGTTCTTGTACACAATTTTTGTACAACATACCCCACTATCATATATGTAGAATAGTCCACTGAAAATATTGAATACAAAAGTTGTTCAAAAAATACACTTTTTAATTTTGTGTACACACATTTTTTTTTAACAAAAAACAGGGGGTGGGTTCAATAATTGCACAGAATTTTGTTTCACATGTCCCATTTCCGTGCGTTCTATATTTTAAATTTCCATTTTTTTCGCGTTCAATTTTAAAAAATCGGGGAAAAGTTGATTTGAATTTTGAAAAATCGGGGGAAAATGGATTTAGAGTTATATTTTTTGGTTGGAAACTTGACAATTAGAAGTTGGTTCTATTGACAATTAATGTTATTATTCTATATGATATAAAACTGAAAAAAGTAATGGCTTGCCGTTACTTGTGAGCGGCAAGGCAATTGAAAGATTTTCTTCACTCTGTTAGATTTTCTAAAGATATACTTGACATTCCTTACTAGATATATAAAATGCGTTTATTGTATAATTAATTTGTTCAGCTATGAAATGAGTAACACTCCAAAACTTCATCCTATTATCCGATACCACTTATGCCGAGAGTATTGTACTTTCAACTATCAGATTATTTGAAGATGTTTCCAACGAAGATAGAAAAAGATTCGTATCAGGGTTTCTCCGAGACTTTATGTCACGACCGACCATATCTCTTTCTTTCAAGAATCTCGTACATAAATGATACATCACAAACAACTACCAAATCAATTATGATACAATCACTCCAACACTCGAAGCAAATGTAAAGAAGATAAATTATTATCCAACCATCCCGAAAGATTATGTTAATCCCTAATTATTCTTTACAGAAGTTGAAGACCATCAACAATGCTACTCTGAAAGAAACAACAACTACTTTCAGAGCTTTTTGATGTGACATACCAACTACAACAGATAATCCTCTCGAAGCGAATACCCCAAAAGAACTCAACAACTTATTCGATGTTCAATTGAAACTTGTGAAAGATGAGCTATCTATTCAGAAATCGTATGGAATTGTAACGAAGCAATGAATAGAGGATACAATTAAGCAATATAACACCTTATATATATATGAGTGATTTGCATATAATAAAGCTGCTCTCTTGCTCGACTCCAATAAAAGGTTTAATCTGTCCAACACTCAGGTTACCCCTCCAATCTTGGAACAACCGAATGAACCACAGACCATCTACCAACAACAATATAATAAGACAGTAGGGATTTCAGTAGCATCACTCAGGAATATAACTTGATTCTCATATTATCCGATACCTGCGTGGTCAGAAACGAATACACCTGTATATATAAGGTGGCAACAAGAGATGATTGAAGATACTTCAGACATCTTAGTTATTGATGGGTCGAGGCAAATGGGAAAGTCATTCTGAATGGCTGAGCTTTTGATAGAAGAATCGTTTGTTCCATGAGCTGACATCTTAGTTGCTGCCTTTCTTCAGAAAACAACAAATGTAATTCTCAGGTATATTGAGAAGCTAACCTATTGATTTGATGAAGGTACGTTTGAAGTGAGGTCGAAGGACTGATTCATACAAAACACAGTTACTTGAGTACGTATTCATTTCCGTACATTAGCGGATGATGCGAAGAATGTTCTATGACTTACACTCAGACTCGTTATTATTGACGAAGCCCAGGAAGTTACGAAAGAAATCTTTGATGATGCTCTTATCCCTACTCTTGCTACAACTGGATGACGTATGGTTCTTATTGGAACTGCTATCGAGGATACATCTTCTTATATGTATCACTTGATTCAGGAGTATCACATGTGAGTTGACTATAATAACCCAGGACAAAAGACCCTGAGGTATATAAAGGTTTCTATTTTAGAGAATCCTATGGTTCATCCGAAGGAACGGAGAAACATTCTCGCTAAACAGGACCAACCATCTACGCAACGTCAGTTCTTTAACCGATGGTGAAAGCAGGCTGACAGTCAATTCTCTCCAACCACTATATCTATCAACGAAATAGAAATAAATAAAGCATGACATATGCTGATTGCTTATGACCCTGCGAGAGCGAAGGACCGTTCTGCTTATGTGATGGCATACTGTTTCGCTAATAAGGTTATCATTCTCCAATCAGGTGAAGTTGACTCTATTAATAAGGTTGATTGGAATCTACAGGCGAAGTTTCACTTAAATAAACTCAAGCAAATGGAAAGTGAATTTCAATCCGTCTCGACTGCGATGGATGTAACATGAGTCGGAGACTCTGTAGTATCAATCCTACGTTCAAGCTGACTCAACATTAATCATACAGTACGATATACATCCTGAACATCCGAGTCAGAACCGATACCTGACCACTTTAATGTATCAAAACATATCCTTATTAATAATACTCTGGATATGATTGAATCAAAATCACTCCTTATAGTACAAGAATCGAACCAGAAGTTGATTGAAGAGTTTTCTTATTGTGGATTGAAGGAAGGAAGGTTTGGACTCCTTGCTCTGGATACTAACTTCTTTGATGACCTTATAAATGCTACCATGATAGCCGTATATTTTGCTCGAAAGAAACGATATATGTTTCGTACTACGATTACAAAAACTCATAATGCTTTTGCAGAAGAAATGCGACTCCGATGAATAAAGAAAAATCAATCCAATAAGTCCAATACATATTTTTAGAAACAAAATATTGATAATTCCACCTACACCTATATAATATGTCTGTTATTTTTTAATATATTTTTATGGCAAAAGCAAAAGTTACAGAAGAAGTAGCAGTTGTTACTTCTGAACCTACAGTAACTACTACTGAACCTACGGTTATTACAGTAGCAACTGAAGAAGCTCCTGAATTTATTTCTACAAAGGATAGTGCAGAATTTGCACTTAACCTTCTTGCTGAAATTACAGACCGTTCTGCTATGAAGTCACAAATCAATTCTAAGATTGATGAGATTCGCCACCTTCTAAGATACTAATCATGAAAAAGAAAGCATTTAAGGTATACTTACCTGATGCATCCTGAAAGTATAAACTAGAAACATTCGAACTGACAGAGGTTGAACTTGCTCTTTATGAACAATCAGTCAACAACTTCAAGTCATCTCAGATGTATATCAATAATAAGTTCCTCTATATATGGAAGTATGCTATGAAAGCATATCACATGTCAATGGAAGACCGAAAACGATATATAAAGGATTGGCAATCGAATGTTTCTTTTGGGTTGGTTCGTTCATTAGTTGACGTATTCGTGTCAACTCTTACAGAACGACCAATCGCTTTTAGTGTGCAAGGAATCACTCCACTCGGAATGAAGAATGCAGCCAATATTCGATATGCTCTTGCTGCGAATGCGGATGCAACGAACTTTCATATTGAAGTAAAACACTCTATGAAGGAAGCTCTTATTACTGGTACATTTGCTTTCGCTATAGGTATGCTTCCTGATGAGGATGAGATTACCTATACTGAAATCATTGACAGTGAAACAGATACTCCAACAGTAAAGGAGGGGAAATATACCAATATTGCTGGATGACATCCGTATGCAAAAGCAATAGAAGTATGGAAAGTATTCCCAGACCCATATAATGGTACACTCAATCGGTTTGTAACAGAACGTGATGTTACTGATTTACCTGGATTCATTGAACGATTTGGTTCATTCATATCTTCTCCTGAAAATAAGTCGCCACTCAAAGGAATACTTGAAGCACTTCCTTATCAGAAGAATACGAATGGTGCTGACTTCCGTGACTACGGTAGAATCAAGGACCAGATATGGCAGGAAATTAATCGAAGGCTTGCTATTGATGACGCATTTAACGATGGTTTCAATATCAATACTGCAACTCTTCACAACCTTCCATCTGAATCAGCTGATGTTACAAGCTGACTCATCGAATACCACTACTATACTACCAAGACAAACATCGTTCTTCTTGCAAATGGTTACCCTGTATATATAGGTGACAACCCATACGGGTTTATACCTTTCGAGTTATGCTCGACAACTGATATTAAGGCTAACATTTGATGTGAAGGAACTGCTTACTTGACTGAAGGGATGAGTAAAACCATGGATTCGTTCATGAATAACTACCTCGATAGTGTAAAAGCAGTAGCATCTCCTACACTTATAGCACGAAAAGGCCTCTTCGTAGATGAAGAATCTATAGAAAATGCAGGTCCATGAAGTGTTATCTGGTCAGAAGGTGAGATTGGTGAGAACGCTATACGACCTCTTGATAGAGGAAACGTATCAGAACATGGTATCCTCAACATTGTTGAGGAACGCTCATCAAAAATCACTGGTATATCTGAATATAATCAATGAGGTTCAACAAAAGAACGTACCGCTACTGGTGCTCTCGCTGTAACTCAATCATCTCAGAAACGTCTTGCTCCATTTCTCGATTCACTTGTGAAATGTATGTCAGGAATATCAGACAAATGGTTGATACTCATGGTAAAATACTGGGTAGATAAGAAATGGGTAGCAGTTATAGGGGATGAATCAGGGAAGATGCTACGAAACAAAGACCTTATAGGTTGAGTGAATGTAACACTTCAAATGGATTCAATGTTCTCTGCAATTAAAGACTTCGAATACAAGAAATTGCTTGAAGTATATATGCAGACTCGTGGTACAGGGACTACAAAAGACCCTGAAATCATCCGTGAAATCTTTAAATCACAAGGATTGGATGCAGATAGGTTTGTTATGGAAGATGCTCCTGATGTAACTCCACAGGAAGTACTCCCATGACGTGGTACATTTACAGAAACTCCTCCAACTGAACAACCAATTGATACAACAACTCAGGATATAGCAGCTCTCGCTAATATGCAAGTGGATTTATGAAATGAATGACGTGGACAACCTTAATTATTTTTTAATCATACCTTATATGGATGAAATTAAACAAGTGCTCGTTGACCTTATCGAAAAGAATAAGGAAATGCTCGGACTATCAGATAAGACAGTAGAACTTCTTATGGCTGACCTCAAGACTGAGGCTCAAACTGCAAATGATAATGCAGATAAGATGAAAGATGATGGTGCAGCTGAGGCATTCAAGTCAGTTACTGGAAAAGATGTTGTTGTTGAAGATGATAAGATGGTAGAATGTGAAGATGACAAGAAACCAGAAGCGGTTGTTGTAGCAGTTGAACAGAAACCAAAGAATCCTCTCGAACAAATTGTAATGCTTCTTAAAAAGTCACAATGACTATAGGTATAATCGTAGTTCTCATTGCTGTAATAGGTTACCTTGTACACAAATTGTATACGGTAACCAACGGCATTAAGAATTTATCACATACATCCATTCAAATTGGTCGTGTATCTGAATATACCAAGCATGATGAGGATTTGCTTGCTACTCAGAAGGAGGCATTGAAGTATGTAGTGAAATATATGGAGTATAAACTTGCAATTGTATCAGAAGGACTCACTGATTATAAGAAGAGTGAGATGGAGATACGTGCCATACAGAAATCGGTTATACATCTCGTAGAATTACGTAATAATTTTCAAACACTTCTCAATCGAAAGATAGATTTGAAATAATTATATGTAAAAAAATTTGACATTGTCCTATGAACACATAAATTGTTCATAGGATTTTGTTATGTGTGGACATAACGCTTAGGATTTATAACATAACCGACATATATTATGACGGATACCACAGAAACCGTTGTTGTGGAAGAAGCTACACCTGTAGTTGAAGAAACAGCAACAGTAGTTGAACCTACTGAACCGACAACCGAGACAGTAGTTGAACCTACAGATGATGTACTCATCAATCTCAGTGAAGAGGAACTTAATGCAATTGCTGAGCAATTCAAAGTGAATCCAACTGAACCAGCTTTCTTTCCATGAGATAAAAAAGAGGAAGAAGGTGACGACCTATCTGAGGCATTCAAGCAAATTGATGTTCTCATTTCAAACCAAGTCGAGAAGGAACAGCTTATAAAGGAGAAAGACGAATCAATGGCAAAAATTGCTGAGGATGTCGACAACCTTAAAGCAGAACTTTCTGATAAGTCTCAATTCGTAGAAACATTTCAGGCGTTCTATTCGAAACTCAATGAGTATATGGATACTGAAATGATTGATGCTATATGAGCAGGTGAGAAAGATAAGGTACCGCTTCACTTTATTCCAGAGAATATGAAACGTGTGCTCGACAACCCAGTTGTTTGACCACTCGTACAGTGACTTCTCAAATGAGAAACCATTGATATTCCAAAACTTATTATCGAAACGGTAAAAAGCAAACAAGCAAGTCTTCCTCGTGCAGCATCACCAACAATTAAACCTGTTGACTCTGCTACTACTCGGAATCCTATGGCTGAAATATCTCGCATGAATCGTGCGATGAACGGAATGAAATAATTTTTAACTTAATCTATTATGGCTACTTCTGGTGGATACGTATCAGGTGTTCCTGCTACATCTACAGTGAGCGTTCCAGCTCCTGTAACTCCTGCTGCTGGTGCAGCAACTCTTGCTCTCTATGACAATTCTGAAATTGAGGCAATTGAAATTGGTTTTGGTGGACCTGGTGTAAACAACCTTATGTCTACTATTATCGCTCTTGGAAAGACAATGTCAGGTGGTGAATATGGAGACCTCAATATTGCGGAATCTATGACAAACAACTACCCTGAAATTAAATTCAAGGAAATTGACACTACTTCTCGTGATTACGAAAACAACGCTACTGTTGCAGCTGGTATCACTACTCTTACTCTTGTAAGTACTGTTGGACTTCAAGCTGGTGATATTCTCCGCTCTGTTGTTTCTAACGAAGAAATTCGTGTTGAAAGTGTAACAAACGCTACAACTGTTGTTGTTGCTCGTGGTGCAGGTTCTGTTGCTGCTGCTGCTCTTACAGCTGGTGATGACCTTGTACTTGTTGGTAATGCAATTGCTACAGGTGTTGGTTTCATTGATGCATATGCTTCTCCTGCTGTTGATAAGGTTAACTACATTCAGAAATTTGCTACTGCGGTAAAAATTACTGATGAAGATAAACTTTCAAACAAGGCTGGTGGTCAAGCTGCATTCGTAAAACGACACATGTCTGAACGAACTAAGTTCCACATGAACTCAATCGAGTATACTGCTCTCTTTGGTCAAAAGAAATCAGGTACTGATGCTTCAGGTAAGAACTACTACAAGACAGAAGGTGCTCTTCATACTGCTCTTCGTGGGTGGACTGGTGACCTTTCTGGAAGTATGACTATTACTACCATTGAACGTGAGTTCGGTCGTACATTCCCTTACGGAAGTACTACAAAGATTCTTCTTCTTGGTTCTGAAGCTCGTGGAACACTTCGAAATCTTTTCGAAACTCGCATTCAAGTTGCTTCAGTTGACAATTCAGAAGTTAAACTCAGTTCTATCGAGTTCTCAGGAGGAAAAATTCTTCTTGTTGACCATCCATTCATGGATACTCGTTCTGGGTACTCTAAATACGGAATCCTTATTGACCCTTCTTGCTTTACAATCGTTTACCCACAAGGTGAAGGATTCGAAGATAAGATGGATGGTAAGACAATCTTCGTAATGGACCCTACTTCTAATCGTTACCTTGAAAAGGGTGAGTTCTCTACTTACCTTGGATTCAAGAATACTAACGCTAACGCTCACGGTGTATTTAAAATTGCAGCGTAATCGTAGAACACATAATAAATTCCCACAGAAATGTGGGTTTTTATTTTCCTATAAAATTATAAGATTTTCTTGCAATTTGTTTTTTAATCCATATACTGCCTACGTTTCTTAATAACATTATATGGCAAAAGCAACAGGATTAGTTACATTTTACAAAGTTCGACTCGATGGTGAACTTGATATCAAGGAGTCACATATCTTCTATCCATTCGGTGATGTTGTACAAGGTCGTACAAAGTCAGAAGACTTCCGTACAGAAGACTTCAATGTAGTATTCGATAAAGGTATCGCTACATTTGAACAGGATGATTGGAGAGTAGGGTGGATGCGAGCATACAACTCAGGTGGTAAGTTCAAATGACATGATGGAAAGGAGCGTACTATATCTCCAAACAATAATCTATTCAAGATTACTGAGGAAGACCCAAATCTCAAAGTGAAGACAGTAGTACAAAAGGAGGTTGAGACAGTAGAGGTAAACATTCTATCATCAACTCTTGCAAATGTACTTGAAGTTGACCAACTCGAAGTGTGGGCAATTGGAGAAAACATATCTATCCCTCAAGACAAGCGTACAAAGGAAGGTGTTATTGAATATCTCAAGTCACTCGGAAGAATCAAATAGTTTTTTCTTGATTTCTCATAATAAAATCCTACAATATAGTCAATATCTTGTAGGTTTTTTATCATGATTAATCAATCAGCTGTTCTCTACTCTATACAAAAGGAACTTGGTTCGTTCTTTTCAACAGATGCACACAGCAATGTTGATTTTTACCGATACATAAACTCAGCAGTTGAGTACATATACAACTATCGTGACTGGGAATTCAACAAAACTGTATTCTCATTCGTATATAGTGCTGCAAATACTGAGTCAACACTTCCAATATACTGTCTCAAGACATTCCATGTCAAGAATGACACGAAGCCAATGACAATACTCGACAATGAGGCATGGTTCATCGAGGATGACCACACAGAATGTGTAGGAATATTCGGAAATAAGTTTATATCAGAGGAAACTGGTACATTTCACATACTTCATACCCCAGCACCAGCTACCGTTGATGAAACTACTACTGAAATCAATCTTCCAGACAATTTTAAACGTACTGTAGAGGAACTTGCTATCATGTTTGGGTATCAGGACTTGAAACTCTATGATAAAGCAGGTGAAAAGAAGGGAAGTGCTGAAGGTTCTATGAATCGTCTTGCACAAAGAGCAACCAATCCACGACCAAACCGACCACTTCGTATATGAGCTAACCATACAATCTAATGTCAGTAAACGACACAGACAGCGTCATCCAGGTAAGGTTCAATGAGAAGACAAGAAACTTTTTCGATGAACTTATCAATTGTGAACTTGGTAATAGGAAGTCAGACCAGGGTTTTATCGAAATAGATAGACCAATGCTAAAGCCAAGACGAGGTTCAACACGAGTTGGGAACGAACTTATATCAGATTGGCTATCATCTACCACCTATGTTGTAGGTGATATTGTCATATATAATGATGTTCTCTATAAGTGTGCAACAGGCCATACAAACTCAATACCACCATCAGCAAACTGGACAGTATTCACTGGATGAACAAGTAAGTTGTTCTTCTTTACTGATAGAGCTGGCATAAGACGTGCATATCGTGCATTCAATAATAATCTCTACTACCTGAATGGTTCTACTTGGACATTTATAAAGGCACTTGGTACAGTTGATATCGAGTTCTCACAGCAACGCGTACCAATGACAACGTCAGGTTCACTCAATACCGAGTATACAGTAGCATGAGAGAGTACAATAGTAGGTGAAACTATTAAGAAAGATGCAGCAGATACAGGGTGAGCAACGAATATCGGTAAGATACTCCTGGTTACTGCATGAGTATATAAATGATGTTATGCCTCTATTATATCATACGATGCAACTGCTACCCAATACACACTAGGAGGCTCAGGAATCATAGCGAAGTCACCAGCTGGTACAAAGTATCGTATATTTGATTTCGTAGCTGAGGCGTTGATGGTATCACGTGGTACAACATCACAGAATGAACTCTTCTTTGACTGAGTTACTGAGCTTACTCACTATGAATGATATGTTACAGCATCACTTCGTCAGGTAACTGCACTTACTTCATCTCAAACTGTATCAAAACTTGAAGCGTTCAATAATCAACTCTATACATATGCTGGTTCAACACTCTTCTATACTGGGGGTTTTCCATGAAATCCGTTCTTCTTTAATTTCACAGGGGCACTCACGTTATCATGAAGTGGGAAAGTAATAGATATAGCAGTTTATAAGTCCAGGCTTGTTATTATCTGAACAAATTTTGTATACAGTCTACCAACATCACTCATTGTAGATAGACATGTAACATCATATGGATGAGTAAAGAATTGATATATCAATGCAGGGGAAGATGTATATATTTTGACGACACAAGGTACATGGGTATCACTCAGTGAGACAATCAATGGAGTAGTTGCTGTAAAGAACATAGCACAAGAGATAGATAACTACTCGAAGAGCTTCAAAACAAACATATCATGTGGGTTTGATGGGAAAAAGATATATCTCTATGGTCAGGAAGACACTACATCAGCTGGTAATATGTGTGTGTTTGATATATTCTACAAGTTTTGGAGTGTATATACAGGACTCAGGCCATCTTCCATTGTAGCAGAACAATGAACACTCTACATGTCAGATAATAATTCAGACATTGTACGTTCTATGACTGATTCACTCACGAATGATGTAGCTATCGGTACTGATAATGTAAGTGAGTTCGAACAAATGATTTGAACAAAGGAGATTGACAGAAATGATATCTTTACATTCAAGTCACTCACCTATGTAAAGCTATCATTTGAAAACTACAGCCAGGATGTATCAGTTGATGTATATGTTGGGCTGAATCGTACCAACTGAAAACGAACTACGAAGAATTTCACCATCAGTGAGATACTAGTAGGTGGATGAACACTAGGAGAAGGGACTATTTGAGTGGAAACACTTGGAACTTCATGAATTACCGATATAATAAGTGCACCAATAATGCAAACAGAAGCATACTCAAATGACCCTGCATATGTATTCAAGATTCGCATATATGGACCAAAGATATATATCAATCAATTCGATATATACTTCAGACAGGACACACAGGCAAAAGATTATCATAATCCTAACTATACTAATTAATATGGCATCACAAATCCAGCTAGAGAACTTCTATCAGACAGTTCTTACATCACCAACTATCGCTGCATCGGGGGATGTTACATTCACAGTAGCAACTCCACCAGTATATGCAAAAGGTTGGATGGTAATATCCTCTGAGAACGCAGCAAAACGTGAGGTTATGTACTACCACAGTGTGGTATGAAGTACAATCTCAGTACGATGAGTAAATAGAAGCAATCCAAAGGAACATACACAGAATGAAATCGTTCGTATCAATGATGTTGCTGAAATATTCAACTTCATCACTGGTCAAATATCAACTGCATTCTATGTAGAGAAAACTGGATGACTTAATGTAACAGTATGGTGATGAGCAGTATCATACAATGGTGCTACACAATCATTTGCTGATACAAACCTTACACTTGCAGATAACTCTACAAACTACATCAAGTATAACTATGTAACAAATACAGTTACTGTTGACTGAACAAATTCTGGTAACATAAAGGCTATCGTAGTGGTAGCTTCATGAGTAATTACTTCCATATCATACCTTACTCCGAAAGAATCATTCATTGATTTCACGGTTTCAATTACTGATGCACTTCCAAGTCAGACTGGTAATGCAGGGAAGGCACTTGTTACTGATGGTACAAACATAAGCTGGTCACTTGCATTCCTCAATGCACTTCGTTCAGGTCTTTCAAACTGGAAACTTCTTTCAACAAACTGAACTGGTGTTGAAAGTTATATTGATTCAGCTGCTGCTGATTATGTGCTCACATCAAATGGAACAACTGCTGCACCTACTTTTAAAACTCTTCCATATGCAAGTCAGGCAGAGGCAGAAGCTGGTACAGACAATGTAAAACTTGTTACTCCACTTCGTGTAGCACAATATGTACCAGTAGCAAGTGAAACTGTAGCTGGAAAAGTAGAGCGTGCTACCGATGCAGAAGTAATTACATGAACTGACACTACTCGATACATATCTCCAAAGCAATTAAAGGACAATACATGATTTACACTACAAGGTAATATATGAACAAGTGCAACAATAGTATGAGTATCATGAAATTTATTATTTACACAGACATGAGTTTATGTAAAAGCATGTGAAATAGTTGCACCAACTACATGAACATATAAATGTAGATGGACAGCATATACATCACAAAGTTGAAATACAGCGTACTCAAGGATTTATAAAAATTGAGTAGCATTCTGAACAGAAAGATGAACAACAACACAATATCCTGCATCACCAACATATTGGGAAGAGGAACTATCATTTACACAATGAGATTTAATTCAATTATATTGAAAGTGAGGATGACCAACCTCTGAATCAATATGCTGATATATGTCAGCTTGAATCTATTTAATACCAACAAAATACGTAGCTACAGTAAATTTATAAAACTAAAAATACCAAGTTGTAATAACTTGGTATTTTATTATAATCCTGTACATATATTATCTATCACACTATGCAAGCAACAGTAACCTATTTAGATGAAGTATCAGATACAGTTTTTTATGTTGGGAAAGCTGTAATAAATTCACTTCCTTCTGAAGAGAGATGGCGAGTTATCAAGTATTCTATCACTTCCTGAGTAATGAAACAGGAATATGCATGTAAAGACGGAGAACCAACAGCAGAAAATTATTTTAAATGGGATGATAGACTCATACTAACTTATAAATAATATGACAACCAATGTAGAGGTACGAAATATAGTATGAAGTATAACAATTGTAGGGAACTTCATTGAATGAGAAGTGCCTACAGGAACAGTAGACTGAGTAAATCTCAACTTCGTTTTAAACAATACTCCTATTCCACTTCGTGAGAAGGTTTTTTTAAATTGAATACGACAGAAAAAAACTCTTGATTATAATTTGTCTACGAATATAATTACGTTCGTGAATCCTCCCATTTCAGGAGATATAATTTTAGTTGATTATAATTATTAATTTTTCTATTTATGCCTACTCAGATTAGACGTGAACAAATAAAGGATGGTGCCATTGATAATGCTAAGCAGAATTTTGGTACGCCTGCTGCTGGAACAGATGCTGTAATCCTCAGCTACCTACAATCTTATGTTGCAGATGCAATTGGGGCATCAAACTTAAAAGATGCAGTTCGTGTTGCTACTACTGCAAACGGTGCTCTCGCTACTGCCTATGCAAATGGACAAACTGTAGATGGGGTAACACTTGCTACTGGAAATCGAATCCTCCTTAAAAATCAAACAGCAGGACAAGAAAATGGTATATATACAGTTAATGCTTCAGGTGCTCCAACTCGTGCTACTGATGCAGATACAGCTGCTGACATTCAAGATGCAGTAGTATATATCTCAGAAGGTACAGTTAACGCTGATACAGGATGGAAGCTCGTAACTGACTCAATTACTCTCGGAACTACTCCACTCGTATGGACATCTCTTAGTATTGCAGGTCTTACAAGCGGTAACTTCTCAATCAATGAGACTCCATCTGGTGCTATCAATGGTTCTAATACTGGGTTTACTACAGGAAATACTCCAACAGTATGAACTGTTCAAGTATATCTCAACGGACTCCTCCAAGCAGTTACAACTGATTATACAATATCAGGTTCCACTATTACTTACGTAGTTGCTCCAATTGCAGGAGACACACTTCGTGTATCATACCTTAAATAATTATGCCTACTCAATTAGATTGACGACAAATCAAAGACTCTTCCATTCCCTCATCCAAGATAATTGGGTGAGTGGGTGGTTCACTTACTTTTGATGCTGTATCAGCAAGTCAATCTATATCAGTAGGATTCTTATATGCAGTAGATTGTACAGCTTGAGATGTAATTCTTACACTTCCAGATTGAACAGTAGAATGAGAGTCGCTTTCAATTAAGAAAATTGATTCAACAAATAATGAAGTATTCATCAACAATGCAAATATTGATGGTGAGTCTTCAATTATCATAAGTATCCAAAACGAAAGCATTGACCTCTACTGGACAGGAACTCAATTCATAATTCATTAATATGAGCTATTCACCTCTCTCATCTCTCAAAAATATTCTGGAACAAATCTCAGAACTTGTTTCACGACTTGCAGGATTATCAGAAGCAAAGTGAGTATTGAATGATATTCGTGTCACTCCTACTGGTACAGTTGGTATATCAGGTAGTCTTACAACTGTTACAACAGTTACAACTACAGGTACTCTTACAAATCAAACAAACATTTGAGGATACTCTGCTACACCAAATGTTCCTGCAATGATGAACATCGAAGCAACTCTTGCAAATATCGACAATATTTATATCTCATAAATTATTCCTATGGCTGTTACAAACTGAAACATACCTCTCATCAATAAGAAAACATGGCAGATGATGACACCAGCTCCAAGTGCTTCAGTTGCTTGAGCTTTTTTCGTTACTGATGCAAAGGAACGAGATAATACAGGTATGTATGTATTATCCGCTACCGTACAATATCTCTATCATTTCGATGAAGATGCTTGGGTACAGATAGCTTCAGGTGCTTTGGCAGGTACATTTGGTGCAGGTGCTTGTGGTGCAAGATGACGATGGAGCAACGCTCTCACAGCTAACTGAGGAAGTACAACAACAGTAACAACAGCTACCGCAATTAACTGAATAATGAAAGGTGGTACAATTCGGTTTCTTACTGGAACAGCTGGAAATATAGGAAAAGAAGTAGAAGTAACAAGTATTATGACAGTACCAGGTGGTACGAATGTAATTACATTTACTCCTGCACTTGGAAATGCTGTAGCAAATGCTGATACTTTCAAAGTTGATAAGGGTGCATACTATATAATGAATGCAGGTGCTATTGCAGCAGGTATATTTAAGAGTTACGACCCAAATACTTGAGTATGGACATCTCTTGGTACAGCAGGTTTACCAGCTTGGGGAACCGATGGAAGACTTATATCAACTCCTTCTGATGATGTATTCTCTACAGGTACAACTTCAAGTGCTACATCTACAACACTTGTTACTACAAAGACTTGGTGAGTAAACCAATGGACAAATTATCAAGTTCGTATCGTAAGTGGTACAGGTATTGGACAAGTTCGAACTATATCAAGTAATACAGCTACAACTCTTACTGTACCAGCATGGACAGTTACACCAGATGGAACAAGTGTATATAATATTGAAGGGAACGATGACTTTTTATATCTTCTTGGTTGAAATGCAGTAGCTATGTATCGCTACTCTATAAGTGCAAATACATGGTCTACTATGGCTCCTACTACAGCAAGAGCAGCAGCACCAGGAATTGGTATGAGTGCTAACTGGATAGGTAAATCATGAGATACACAATGGGCAAATGAAGCAGATATTAAAGATTGACGTTATATCTACTCATTCCGATGAGGTGCAGGTGGAACACTTGATAGATTCGATATTGCAGGTGGTACAGCAGGTGCAGGTGCATGGCTCAATATTGCGTATGTTGGACTTGCTGAAACATTCACAACTGGAAGTTCATACGCAGTAAGTGGTAGGTATATCTATATCAGAAAAGATGCAACAAATAGATTCTTCAAGTTCTCAATTCGTGGACATTATCTTGAACCATTAAGTACAAACCTCTATCCAGATGGTGCAGCACTTCTTGGAGATAAACTCTTCGTGAAAGCCTACAATGATGGAACTTCTGATGTTCTCTTCTGGCTTTACTCTATTCGTAATACAGGTACAGAACTCCATCGTTTACTCTTATTTTAATATTATATGGTATACAACTGAATAGAGATTGAATCTCATGTTGAACTCGATAATGGAATGATTGAACTCACAGCAGTGGCAGGTAATAAGTATATCGTTTACCCCGAAGAACTATGAAATTCCCAGGAATAGCATCAAAACTTAAGTCACTTACTTCCTTAATTGGAATAAGTGGAGCAACAGCACCGACAACATGACAAGTGTTGATGGCTGTTTCTAGTACGGAAGCTACCTGGCAGACACCAGATACACGAAGAAACCAAAGATATGAAACAATTACTAACCCTGCTAGTTATACGTTTGATTTATCACTCTATGACCATGTGTATATATCAGGACAAGCACAAGCACTCCTATTCAACAATCCAATAGGTTCACCTGCTGAGTTTAATAAGATTATGATTCGTATCAAAGATAATGGTACAGCACGAGCAATAACATACGGAACTAAATTCGCAGCATGAACAGCACCGCTTCTCACTACTACAGTTATAAGCAAGTATTGCTGGATGTGATTGGAATATAACTGGAATGACGACAAGTGGTATTGTCTGGCCTCATGAGTTCAACCTTAATTTATTATCTTTTTCTATATGTCACTAATTAAAATGGCAGAACGCAACAATACAGCTAATCAGTTGATAACTTGGAATGAACAATGTAGGAATGCTATGAGTGTAGCAAAGTCTACATATACATCTATTGCAGTTCAACTTGAAGCAATGAAAACAAATTCAGAATATACTGCTGAGGAGGTTTCTGAAATTGAAGCAATGCTTACAGAACTTAACACGCTTGCAGTTTCTCTAACTGTTTAATTATGGCTACATTTGCTACATGGAATCCATTGGATAAACATTCATGAATAGCATTATCTGGGTGAAACCTGACAGCTTTAAGCTCATGACAATGGAGATGAGTTAGTTCAACAATATGAAAATCATCTTGAAAATGGTATTGGGAATATACATTATATTGAATTACAACAACAGTATCATGAATAGGAAAATCAACAGCTTCGCTATGATGAGGTGGGTGATGAGATTTCTTGGGAAATATGCCAGATTGATATTGATTAGTAAGTAGTACTTCTACTCCTTCGTATGCATTCCCACCTGCATGGACAGCATATTGAACATGATTTTCATGAACTCCTATACTATGATTATATCTTGATATGGGTGCATGAACACTCTGATTCACTAATAATTGAGTAGATATGTGAGTTGCGTTTACCTGAATTACAGGTACATATTTTGCACAAATTTCACTACAAACTTGAGTTTCGTTGGTAGCAAACTTTGGTGCAACGACATTTGCATACCCAGTTCCTAGTGGATACAATGCATGATTATATAATGAAACAGCAAACACAAGTAACTTCTTCAATTTTTTTAATTAATATGGCAGAACTTATAAACATCCGAGTATATGGAACAGACGGTAATCCAGATTCATCTCTAGCACCGTCTCTTTCTATATATGATAATGCTGATAATAGTTTAGTAGATACATGAGTGGCAATATATGATAATGTAGTAAAACAGTATCAGTATTTATTTACATGATTTGATTCTTCGAAAACATATACAGTCAATGTTGATTATGGAGCATGAGCAATAACACGATATAATTCGTTCTGACTATCAGGAGATTCATGACTCACTCTTGAAGAGCATATACAACTCATGAAGTGATTAACTGTTCCAAAATTTATTGCCCTCAAGGACTAAATAAATATAATAAGAACAATTAATTTATACAACATGCCAACATCTACATTCGGTGCAACATCATGAGATGTCAATACTTCAATTAGTACAACAACATTCGGTGCAACATCATGAGATGTAAGCACACCAAATGGTTCAACAACATTCTGAGAAATGAATGGAGAAATTGAGGCTTGACTCGATGTTATTTACGTACCTGGTCCAATTGGTCCACAATGAACACAAGGTATTCAAGGTGAGATATGACCATCTTGACCACAATGAATCCAATGAGAAACATGATTACAGGGTATCCAATGAATCCAGGGCATCCAAGGTATACAAGGTCTTACTGGTGATACATGACCACAATGAATCCAGTGAATCCAGTGAAATACTGGGCTTACTGGTGATACATGACCACAAGGTATCCAAGGTATCCAAGGGATTCAATGAAATCCATGAGTAGATGGTGATTCTTTTATATTTGAATGAGCATACTCATGAGTTACAACATATCAGGTAAATGATGTTGTAAGTTATAATGGAAGTTCATATATATGTATTCTTGTATCTACATGAAACCTCCCAACCAATGTAACTTATTGGTCTATTATAGCACAAAAAGGTGCAGATGGAGCATGAGCTGGTGATATGTTAAAATCTGATAATCTGTCAGGTCTTGCAAATAATGTAACAGCTCGTTCAAATATTGGGCTTTGAAACGTAGATAATACAAGTGATGCTAATAAGCCAGTATCTACAGCACAAGCATCAGCAGATACAGCAACACTAAATTCGGCAAAAACTTATGCAGATTGACTTGTTGTTAGTCTTCTCGATGATAGATGAAGCTATAATGCTTCTGTAAATACATTCCCTGCAAGTGGATGAAGCGGAACTGCATGAGCTATATTAAAAGGTGACATGTGGTTTATATCAATAGCTGGAACTCTATGAGGTGTAGCAGTAGAAGTTTGAGATTCTCTTCGTGCATTAGTTGATACCCCTGGACAAACAACAGGTAATTGGAGTATTATCCAGGTAAACATAAATTATGTTCCTGAAAATGCTGCAAATAAATCTACAACTCTTTCAACTGACCAGGCAAGCAATACAAAATTCCCATCAGTGAAGTCAGTATATGATTGGGCTACTGGATTATTCGCTACTATAACAAACCTTGCATTAAAAGCTCCTATAAATAATCCAACTTTTACAGGA
>ERZ1034365.580-NODE-580-length-20122-cov-2.614617_pt1 | contig 20122 bp, 13 predicted proteins | sample MGYA00520615_ERZ1034365 | MGnify/ENA primary metagenome ERZ1034365 (study PRJEB33736, sample SAMEA104284505) | Azolla filiculoides | biome: Urban; feature: Water surface; material: Ditch water | place: Netherlands | collected 2015-10-28 | depth 0-0.1 m ... | reverse complement strand
AAGTCTATACCCAGCTGAATTTCCACCCCAAGCTTTTAGTTTTTGTTCTAATGTTTCTACAAAATCTGGATATTCTTTTTGGAATCTATCTAAAAGCACAATAGCGTCCATTTCCATATTTCCAGTTACTAAATCAATATTATTTCCATTTTTATAATATTCAAATGCTTTATCAATAATAAATTCAACATATTTTCTTCTTTGTTCTTTTGATATATCTATTTCAAGGTTATCTTTTCCCCGTCCAGAATAAACAAGATGAGAAATATATAGTTTATCAACTTTTAACTCTTCACATAACTCAAACATTGCATAAAAACTATCCTGAGTCTCTTTTGTGATGGTAAATCTAATACCAGCATTTCCACCATGAGCTTGTATTAATTTTATAGCTTCAATAGATTTTTTGTATGCACCTTTTTGACCTCTAAATTGGTCGTGTATTTCTTCAATCCCATCTATTGAAATCCCAATATAATTAAAAGTTTCTATAATTTGATCCACATTTTTAGGACTTACATAAATCCCATTGGTAGATAAATATGTCATTATATTATATTCTTTCATAACTTTAGCAATATCAAATATATCTTTTCTTAAAAGTGGTTCTCCACCTGAAAAAATAACAAAATTTACACCACCTGCTTTTAGTTTTGAAACAGTTTGTTCAATTTCTTCAAAAGTAAGTGTATCTTTTTCATTTGCATCAGCTTTACTATAGCAGTGATGGCAAAGTAAATTACATCTATTTGTAAAATTCCATATCATAATAGAACCATTTAATGTTCTTGATTTTTGATTTTCAAGGGTCGATTTAATCAAATTTGATAATCTAAACATTTCTCTAATCCTTTTTTGATTTGAATGATAGTATAAAATCTGTAATTGCGTCTAGTTGTTCTTGAGATAATTCATCTTTAAAGCTAGGCATTACGGATCTTTTATGACCTAATTGTTTGTACATTGATTTTGGATCAAGGATATGTCCTTGAATCTCTCCCACAGTTCTTTTATCTGCCATTTGCTGAAATGATGGACCAAAAGCAACTGAAGTTTCATGATGACAGCCCCAACAATATTGTTTAAATATTTTCTCTCCATCTAATGATGAAGCACTTAAAAGAATTGATGAAGTAGTTTTAGAAGAAAAGGGTATTATACAATTAAATCCACATTTCAAAAATGATTATTATTCTCAATTACCACATAAAAAAATAAAATTTATTGTACCATTACCAGATATAACTTATTATTTATGGCAAGGTATAGTTCAAATAAATAATTTTAAAAAGTTTGGATATGATGTTGATACTCATTATCCTGTTTGTATTTCGAATAATTTAATTTCAGAACAGCTTAAAACTATAATGATGTGTCCAGATGTGAAATCTAAATTTCATATTTATCAAGACACTAGAGAAGATAAATCATATTCTGCTAGTATGAAACCTTGGTTAATGGCACAATATTTTAAAGAATTTCCTGAAGAAAAAGATAGTATCTACGTTTATCTTGATCCTGATGTTATATTTTTAAAAGAATTCGACTTTTCTAAATTTCTTAATGATAATATTTGGTATGAAAGTAATACTTGTAGTTATTTAGACTCAGCTTATATTAAAAGTAAAGGTGAAGAACTATTTTATGAAATGTGTGACATAGTTGGTGTTAAACCAGAAACTGTTATAGAATATGATCGTAATTGCGGTGGTGCTCAATATATTACTAAAAATAATACATATGAATATTGGAATGAAGTAGAAAAAACTTCTGTACCATTATATAAACATATGGTGGAAACAAAAGAAAAATATCATCCAGAGGGTGTGCAATATCCTATTCAAGCTTGGACTTCAGAAATGTGGACAACTAATTGGGTATTATGGAAACATGGTATTAAAACTAAGGTAGTTCCTGAATTAGATTTTCATTGGGCAAATCACCAAATGGTTGATTTAAAATATTCGATTTTTCATAATGCAGGTGTTGTAGATAATGATGGGATAAATTTTGCTAAAACATTTTACGTTAATTCACCATTTAATAAAGAAATTAAAGGAACACCAGAAAGTATATCATATAAATATATTGAGGAAATTAAGGAAACTGAAATAAATTTTCCAGAGATTGTCTCGAAATTTAATGTGTAGTTTATTTTGTAATAGTATTTATATCAATAAAGAACATTAAACTTAAAAAATACTATTGTGGCATTTATCGAAAAAAAAGACCCTATACTTTTAAATATAAAGCTAACCTCAAAAGGTAGAAATTTATTATCTCAAGGTAATTTAAATTTTAAATATTTTGGAATTGGTGATAGTGAGATTGATTATAATAATATCAATTTAAATAACGCTAACCCACAAATACTTAGAGCAACAGATAAAAACCCTGATATTGTTTCATTTATCGTTGATGGTAATACAAACAATACTAATGTATATAACTCAATAGTAACTAGATCATCTAAAGAATATCTTATCACTAATACAACACCAGAAATTGGATTTTTTTCTGGTAATACTATATTAACTGATTCTAAACATGTTAAACAACCAAATATAGAGATAAATATTGATGATGCAATTGGTGGAAACTCAATAGCTTTACGTCAATCAAGCGGATATATTAATGCTAGTCCAGAACCTACAATTGGTGACATATTGATGGTTAAATGGATTAATAAAAGAGGTATTAATACTAATAATAATCTTATAGATGCTTCAACACCTTATTTATTTTATAAAATAACTGGTAAAACTGGAACACTTTCAGGTAATAATATTGTTGTCGCTTTAGACAGAGAATTACCAAATTATAGTTTAGTATCTGGTAGTGCTGGAAAAATAGCTGGTGCTATGATTTATACTAATATTCTTAATACTGGTACTACTTTAACATCAGGAGATTATCTATATAATAGTTTAAATGATTTCATTAACAACTCTCAATGTGATAATATCGAATTTCCATTTTGGAATCTAAGCGTAGTTTATACAGAAGAACTTGCTGGCGTAAAATCTGGTAACACTAAATTTATTAATCTAAATACTAGCGGTTTAACTGGATTTGTTAGTTATATACAAGAACAAGCACCTATTTATAAGAAACTTGGTATTATCCATTATACTAATTCATCACCTGAAAATATATATGGGGAAGGATTTTATAGAAATACTCCAGTTATAAAATTACCTACATTAATGTGGCATAAATCAAATAACGCATCAATTGGTTTGGTTTTAACTGGTGATAGTACTCAAAAAAGGTTAAGTAAATTAGATTTAGTTTATTATGATTTGGTTGATAATAATGGAAATATTGTTGGAAAAATATTTAGTGAATTAAAATTATTTGTAATTGAAGATCAAGATTTATTATTCGCTTTATCTTTTAAATCAAACAGAAACTGGACTTTACCAGAATTTGGTATTGTGATTGGTAATGAAATACCTAATTGTGTTTAAATATGTATATAACTGGAAATTCTACAACAAGATTAGATGAATTAAAAAAATTCACACACTCTGAAATATTTACTGATAAATATTTTGGCGGTGGATCGTTTACGTCTGATGGGATAGATTATGGTTTATCTATTGAAAACCAAACTATTGTGTATTATTTGAATGGGATTCGATATGTAGATAATATTGAGAGTAGTGGGACTACAACTACATATGGTGTTACTGGTCAAGGATATGCTTCTCCTGACTTTATTAATAGTTATGTGGTTAAATTACCAATAAAAGATAATATTATTTCAAATCCTAAAATAAATAATGATGTATTTATAGATAGACAGCAAATATCAGTGTTTGATAGGAATTATAAACTAGAATTTATAAGAAAACTGGTTGATCTTGAAACATATGCGTCTGGAAAATATTTTAATATAGTAAAAAATTCATAAATATGTCAATAGGTGTATATGGTAATATAAAACCATCAGATGTAAAAACAGATGATATAAGTGTATACTATAATTACGTTCCTAATAGAGAAACTAATAATAGTGTGTTCAATAGTATTGTTGCTTCAGATATACTTACCCAAGTAACTTTACCAGCTACTGAGCAAATTGCTGGAAATGAAAACATATTGGAAGGTTTATATGATTTAAAATTACCAGCTACAGTTTTTAGTAGTGCTGGTATATACACTTTATATATTAAACCAAAAGTACTTCCAGCAGTTATTAATGATTGTAGTGTTTTATCTGCATTACCTTCAGTAAGAGGTATTGTTATCGAAACAAAATATTTCAATGAAAATCAGGTTAAAAGTAATGCTTTACAAGGGTTTAGAGTTGAATATATTAATGCTGATGGTACTAAATTAAGAAATGTTTCACGTTTTGTAGTTACTTCAAATAAAGTTGTACCTGTTACAGAAAATGTTGGAAATACGACTCAAAAAGCTAATAGGTATCGTTATGACGATTCAGGAACATTATTGTTTTTACAATTAACTCCAAGTAGTTCATCTGATGTAAAACCAAATCAGCAACCATTTATGGGTACTGTTGGGCAAACTGTATTAATTTCTAATACTTATTTCACTCCATTAACTATCGAAATAGAAATGGTAGAAAATACTTTAGACACAATAGCACAAATATTAGTTGGTGAACAAATTAATAATGTTAAAGATGGTATGTTAACCTATTACGATAAAGATAGAAAGATTACTAATCAATTCGATTTATATATTATTAAAGATAGTTTAGATGCAGTACCACAATATGAAGTCAAAGAAAAACGAACAAATATTGATGCTACACAAGATTTCAATTCAATAACAACAGTATAATCTAAATGAGTAAAGAAAGAGTTATAACTAGCTATACAGATAATAAATTTTTAAATGTAACATCGAACTCACTGTTTACGTATGGTTCATTTACTATTACTTCTAATTTTGATGGTAAGGTAACAAAGGATTTTGAAAATAAATTAATATCTTTTGTTACACCTATTACATTAGAAACTATTGGCTTAAATTCAACTCAATCCGATTTAGTTGCTATTAAAAATAATAGTGTTTTATTAAATTTAGATAGAACTGATCTTAACACTTTTGTTAGATTTGGTTCAGCTTATGAATTCTTAAGAATATCATTAGAAAATATTATTCTTGCTTACCCAGGTAGTCTATACTCTGATTCACAACGAAATACAGCTACAACTATATTTAATTATTCGTATGATCCATATAATAAAGTTTCTACTTTATATCTTGCTGGTGATAAAATAGTTAATAAATTTGGATTAATTTATAATTCGAATGATTTAGCGTATGAAACAGGTAAAGAAATTAAAAATTTAAATAACTCTTATAGTAAATATGTTTTATGGTTTCCTACTAGTGCAAATACCTCATATAATATAATTGGTTTCACTGGTAAAACTAGTACACAAAATTGGTTAGTTATTAATGTTTCAGGGGAAGTATTTCCAAATGGAATAGATACTAAACTGGATTTACATATTAAACCAAATGAGTCAATATTTGAAGAATTCTTGATATTATTATCTGATTATGAGAGATATGTTTTATCTCAAAGAAATGGAAATACTGATTTTAGTTTTAAATTAAAAGACCCTACATTACAAGAAGATGGTAGTATTGTTTATGTTGATACTAATCTAAATTGGAACACAAAAGATGGTTATAATATTGATATTGATACCATTCAATACCAAAAATTATTAGATATTCTCTTAACTATAGGAAATAAGTTTGATACAATTAAAACCGATTTAATTGCTAGGTTTTTATCTCCAACTTCATTAAAAACGTATGATCTAACTGAAAATGGTAAAATAACTAAACTTTTAAGAATTTATGGGTATGAATTTGATAAACTAAGAGAGTTTATTGATTCTATGGTAACTATAAATAAACTTAGCTACGATAAAATTAATAATGTTCCTGATCAATTGGTTAGTAATTTAGCTAAAGTACTTGGCTGGAATTATTCTACTGTTGTTAATGCTGATGATTTTATTAGCAGTGTTCTTAATGTTGATAATAGTAATTTTATTCAAGATACCTTAACACCTTCTGAAATTGATATCGAACTATGGCGTAGAATTTTAATTAATACCAATTATTTTTGGAAGTCTAAAGGTACTAGAGAATCAATTAAATCATTATTACTTTTATTAGGTATTCCAGAACAATTTATAAATATAACTGAGTATGTTTATACTGTAGATGGTAAGATAAATCCTGATGAAGCAATTCTTGTTCCTGTGGATTATCCAACTAACTCATTGCCTTATGATGATCTAGGTTATCCAAAAGCAGTATTAGAAACTAACGATTTTTTCTTTCAAATAAGTGGTGATACTGATAGTGGTCAAGCGTATATGAATACGTTTAGAACTGCTGGTTTCGATCTAAATCTAACTATTGATAATAAAAAATCATGGGTTCAAGAAGGTGAAACTTTAAGAACTGGAAGCACAACACCTAGTTATTATCAACAAGATAGTAAATTGGTTCTTAATACAAAAGAAATTGATTTAACCCTTGATACAATTCAAGGAGTTGAAAAAGAGGTGTATAATTATTTAATTGCTAATCCTAGCGGTTTTACTGATAATTATGGAATAGGTGATTTAAGTGGAATGACATTCTTAGAATTTGTGGATAATACGCAAAAACGATTAATTAATGCTAAGAATAGAAAAACTGTTTCAGATTTTAAAGGTGGATGGTATCCAGCTCTTTATAGGTTATATTCAACATATTTAGGAAGTCCTAGCGGATATACCTATGATTTAGTGTATTCATTTATATCAAAATATAGCGAAATTTTCGATAATTTCGTTAAGCAAGTAATACCAGCAACAGTTATTATTAGAAGTGGTGGTTTTATTATCAGAGATTCTATTTTTGATAGACAAAAATTCATGTATAGAAGAGGAACATATATGGGTATTGTTGGTAATTATGGTGGATTAAGTGGTGAAACAACATATAATTATGACCCAAATTTACAGTATTTGGGCGATGATGGTGCTATTGATGTTAGGCTTCAATATGAATATAGTTCAGTATTTGACCCTAATTTTAAAGTATGTCAAGTAAATACTGGATTTACTACAACTATTTATGTAGCACCACCTACAACAAATATTCCACCTACAACAACAGTTTATGTACCAACAACAACTAGTTATCATCCAACAACAACTGTTTACGTACCAACAACAACAGCTTATGTACCAGTTGTATTGAAATTGGGTTATAGTTTTGAAGATATATCAACACCATCTATTGAATGTCCAGGTTATAATAACGTTGAAAGAACATATACCTTCTATTGTAATAATTCTGTATGTAGTAATATTAATGCACCTATAAATATAGTTATTGATATACCATATGATTACCAAGTTACTGGTGGTGGAATTGGTAGTTCGGTTAACACTGTGACATTATTGAGTGGTCATAATACATTGACAGTAAATATGAGAGTATATGATGTATTAGATGGTTCACCAGGTTGTGGTTGTCCTTGTGATAGTACTTTTACTATGTATGATCCGATAATATCAACAGTGAATCCATTATATAATATTTCATTTGCAACATGTTAAAATTTAATAAGTATTTATAAGTATGTACAACACAGGGAATAGATTATATTATAAGTTAATAATTTCAAAATCATTAGATGGTGTGGTTCAATCAGTGATAGAATTAAGTTTATTAGATGCTTTCACAGCAACTGGTACAACTTACAATACTATTACATTAAATGAATTATCATTATATAGTGATAATGAATACAATATGAGATATGCTGCCTTTGTTAAATATATTAATGATACATATTATAATGGCTTTGAAAATTCTGTATTACCTGTAGGTAACTTTGCTGATAATACTTGTATACCAACAACTGTTTATGTTCCAACTACAACAATTTATGTTCCAACTACAACAGTTTATGTTCCACCACTAACTACAACAGTTTATATACCGACTACAACTATCAATAATTGTGTTCAAATCTCAGAACAATTAGGTTGGAGTCCTGTTAGTGGTAATGATGCTTGTACTCAATTAAGAGACACTTATTTCGGTAATAATTCTAGTTTTTCATTAACTACTAGAATTAGTGCAAGTAATTCTTGTACTGTAACACTTGGTGGATATTATTCAAATGGTTATATATGGAAATATACCGCAGATGGTATGAATTTTATATCTGGTGGTACTTGTGGTATGCCAGCAACAACATTAGCACCACTTCCTTTCTGGTATAATTTATATCGTTGTGATAATTCGCAATATTACAATGCAGGCCCTTATGCTGGTACTAAACTTAGTACTGGTCGTAGAGTAGAAGGTGCAACAGGTGTATTCTATGTAGTAGTGGGTACAACTAACGTTAATCCAGGTTCAGTTATCTCAGGAATAACAGATACTGGATTAATGGGTTGCTAATAAATATTTAGATAGTATTTATATAGAAATATGATCTATCGTGGCATTTATAGAAAAGAAATCTCCAACAGTTTTAAAAGTAAAGATAACGTCAAAAGGGCGTGATTTATTATCACAAGGTAAACTAAATTTCAAATATTTTGAAATAGGTGATAGTGAAATTGATTATAATTTTATTAATACAGGTAATACTAATACTAGTGATACTATAGCAATTGATAATTATAAACCACTTTTATTAGTGCCTTTAGATAAAAACCATAATATATTATCACATATTTATAGTGGTAGTACTACTGGAAGCACATTTGTTCCAGCTAATGTAAATTATCCTAAACAATATATTTCTACTACTAGTGTAACAGATATTGGATTCTTTTCTGGTAATACTATACTGACAGATTCTAATCATGTAAAACAATCTAGCATTCAAATTGATATTGATAGCGTAAATGGCGGTAATTCAATTAATCTTTATAAATCTAGTACTTATATCAATTCAAGTCCAGAGCCTGAAATTGGTGATATATTAATGATTAAATGGATAAATAAAAGAGGTACTAATAGTAATAATAATCTAATTACTAACAATACTCCAATACCTTATATATTTTATAAAATAACTGGAATAACTTCTGGTACATTAGCTGCAAATAATTTAATTATAAAAGTAGATAGAGAATTACCAAATTATAGTTTAGTGTCTGGTAGTGCTGGAAAGATTGCTGGAGCAATTTTATTTTATAATAAAGAAAGATATGAAAACGATCCTTTAAGTCCAGTAGATTATGTTTCAACAAATGTTTTAAACTTTACAGATAATTTCCAATGTGATATCGTTAAATATCCTCTTTGGAATTTAAATATTATTTACACTGAAGAAATAGCTGGTGTAAGTTCCACAAATTTAAAATATAATTCACTTAATTCTACTGGTTTAACTGGATTTATTAGTTATATTCAAAACCAATCACCAATTAATAAAAAGTTGGGTGTTATCCATTACACAAATTCTTCACCAAATAATACTTATGGCGAGGGATTTTACCATAATACTCCTATATTAAATATTCCTACAGTAATGTGGTATAGATCAGCAACACCAACAATGGGGTTGACTTTAAGTGGTGATAGTTTTCAGAAAACATTATCTGGTTTAAATATTACTTATTATAATTTGGTAGATAATACTGGTTATGTTGTTGGTAAAATATTTGATGGGTTGAAAATATTTGTGATTGAAGATCAGGATTTATTATTTGCAATGTCATTTAAATCAAATAGAAATTGGACGTTACCACAATTTTCAATATCTGTTGGAGCTAATAGTTTCTGTATGACTACAGTCTATGTACCAACTACAACAGTCTATGTACCTACAACGACTGCTTATATGCCTACAACAATAAATCCTGTTGGTAAATCATATATAGCTTATTACGATAATTTTGTTTGTAATATTACTAATCAGTATTATAACGAAAATTCTATTGCTTAACTTTTATATGTGAATAAATATATTGATGGTTTATTAGTAAGTGGTTACACTTTTGATTTATCAATGTCATATGATAATGGTTTTGTTCAAGCATTAAACACTGGTGAATTAGAAAGATTAGATATTCAAGTTTATAATAACCGAATAAATAATATTTTGATATATTTATTTGGTTTATCAGAATTAAGTGGTTTCACTCTTAATGATATTACTAATACATCATCCATAAATGATCCAGTTAATTGTCCATTAACTATAGAGTATTCTGATTCATTTATAGTTGAAGATTGTACTTGTGAAATTCTAAATACTGATATATATCAATTACATTATCTAAATGTTATTGGTGGTACTGGAATTGGTTATTATTATGAGGGTGAAGAAATTAAAATTATTGCTGATGAACCTAGTGTTGGATTGATGTTTGATACTTGGACAGGTAATATTTCTATAATACAAGATAGATATTCATCAACAACTATTGTAAATATGGATAGTAATGATAATACAATAATACCAACATATAAACAAATTCCTACAACAACTGCTTACGTTCCTACGACAACAGTCTATGTTCCTACTACAACTAGTTATGTGCCTACAACAACATTAGTTAGTAATTGTTTTCCATGTACAAATAATGAATTAATATTAAGTACTGTGACAAGTACAGAATATTCTGATTGGAATAATATTGATATACGTATAGCACAAAGTATAACATTAAATGGTTTAATTAATAAAGTTCAAGTTATTGAAGGTCATAGACAAGGATTACCTAATTATAATATTGTTCTTAAGATTTATGATGGTTTAGTTTCTGGTACTAGTTATCCACCAACAAATACTTTATTAGGTACATCTAATTTAGTATATGCTGGCGATACTATATATGGTAGTCAAGATTTTTGTTTTTCTACACCAATATCTGTTAATGGTGTAGTTAGTTTAGTTTTTGATGTTTTGAATGTTGTAACACATGATAATTCTAATAGATATTATATACATGGGGACATTAATGGTACTTACAGTAGTGGGCAAACATATTATCAATATGGTGGCTCTTGGACAGCTTATGGTAATTCTGATTTAGCATTTAATATTTGTTATTTAAATCTACCTACAACAGCCTATGTACCAACAACAACTAGTTACGTACCAACAACAACAGCCTACGTTCCAACAACGACAGCTTACGTACCAACGACAACAGCTTATGTTCCTACAACAACTGTCTATTCACCAACAACAACATCAGCAATTGGTTCTAGGTTAATGTTGACTTGGGATAATATTGCAAATGTGCCTGTTGCTGATGTAAATATTATTTCGCTTTGGAATAATTTATTTAATTTACCTACAAATGGTAATCCATTTACTAGCGTTACTATAAGTGGTAATACAACCATTTTAAATGGTGGGTCAAATATATCCTTAGTTTCTGGTATATTTTCTACTAATACTCATTTAATATCAATTTATGATAATGAAAATGTTGTAGTTTCTATAGGTGAAGGTGCTATGCAAGCTTGTGATAATTTATTATCGGTAACTTTAAATTATACTACTGCTGCTGGCGTTAATGCGTTTGCTCAATGTGCATTATTAAATTCTGTTAATTTACCACTATTACAAACAGCAGATACTAGTTGTTTCGAAGATTGCTGGCAATTAGCAAATATTAATTTACCTCAATTAATTTCAGCAGGTGATTATTGCTTTTATCATGGAGAGGTATCCACTACATATAATTTACCATTATTAGAAACAGCAGGTGAGTATTGTTTTTCTTTTAGAACAATAAATTCAAGTTTTAATTTACCATCGCTTACATCAATTGGTTATTTTAGTCTTGCTGCTGCTGGTAATACTATAACTGAGATTGATTTTAGTAGTTTAATTTCATTAGGAGCTACAGTAGGTGATAACAATGTGTTCTTAAGTATTAGTGGAAACAATATTGTATTAACAGTACCAGCAGCTCTTATGACTTGTAATGGTGGAAATCCTGATGGTGATATTCAATATTTAGTTGCAAATAATACAGTAACAGTAATTCAAGTATAAATTTTTAAGTATTTATAAATAAATAACCAATGCCATTAGAAAATTCAGGATATTCAAGAGCAACATCATACATATTTATTAAAAAAATAAATGGGGTTTCTACCACTTATACGTATAGTTTAACTGGTTCTACTGGTGGTAATATTCCAATTACTTTAAGTCAGTTACTAGCATTATCTATTTCTGATTACGTTATCAGAGTAAATAATGTTAAAGAATATGTATATAATTTGTTTAATCAAGTATATGTATCTTCTAATTTAGATTATAGAATATTAACAAATTGTTGTACACCACCAATAGATTCACAAAAAAGCTTCTATGGTATGTATCTTTATGATTGTGTATTAATTAACGATGGTAATGGTAATCCTTTAAGTGGTACAACAGGTTTATTACATAATGGCTATTCAAGAGCATATGGTATAATAATTACAATTAGTATTCAAAAAATAACTAGCGAAAGATACCAATATAATTTTTACGATCCAGCATTTACACATAGTATATATAATGCTCATAGTCCATATGATTTAACTATGAATCAAATATTAATGATGAATAGTGGTGATTACATAAATTTATTTTTTGATTTTGTTAATTATTTATCATCACTAACAGAATTAACTGGTTTTGATTTTGCTAATGATATTGGTTATGATAGAGAGTTAAATATTACAGATTATGCTGCTTGTCCTATAAGTTATGAATTTACACAAGCATATATAGATGCATGTGAAAAAATGGCTATAATACCACCTACTACAACTGCTTATGCTCCTACTACAACTGAAATAGCACCTACTACAACTGCTTATGTTCCTACTACAACAGTATATGTACCACCATTAAACTATCAAACTGCTGGAACATTTGGTAATTATATATATCGTTCAACTGATTCTGGTACTACTTGGAATCAAACAGGTATTGTTGGTAATTGGCTTGGTGTATCAATATCATCATCTGGTCAGTATCAAACAGCAGTTAATAATGGAAATTTTATTTACAGATCGACAGATTATGGTGTAACTTGGAATCCAGTAGGTATTTCAGCAAATTGGTATGATGTTTCAATGTCAGCATCTGGTCAATATCAAACAGCCTTGGTAGATTGGGTTGGTATTTACAGATCAACCGATTATGGTCAAACATGGACTTTAGCTACCAGTATATCTAGTTATCTAAGATATATATCAGTATCATCATCTGGTCAATATCAGGTTGCAGCTAGTTCAGTTGGTAAAGCATACGTATCATCAGATTATGGACAAACATGGACAAATACATTAAATGTTGGTTCTGAATTTATTAATGGATGTGGAAATTCTGGTAATGGACAATACGCTCTTGTGGTTCAGTCTGTAACATATACAAATGATATATATCAGTCAGCAGATTATGGTCAAACATGGAACATAATAGGCCCTAAAGGTGATTGGAGAACAGCATCATTATCAGAAGATGGTCAATACCAAATAGTTGGAAATATTAATGCTCAATCAATATTATCTAATGATTATGGTGCAACATGGACTAATTTACCATTTAGCGCAGTTGAAGTATCTATGTCTAGTTCTGGTAAATATATTACAGCAGTAAAAGATAATAGTACTATTCGTATATCTAGTGATTATGGTGTTACATGGACAAATGTGCCATTATCTAAATATTGGTTTAGTGTATCTGTGTCTGATGGTGATTAATTCGATTTTGTTTAAGTTATAAAAATAATTTAAAGTATTTATATGAAAATAATATAAATGCCTTTACAAAATTCAGGATTTTCTAGGAGAACTAAAGTAATTGCTACTACGATAACAAATAATAGTGGTAGTTCAATAACATATCCCATATATGATTATATAAATGATCAATATGTTGCCATATCTCAAGATGAATTATTAGCGTTATCTGTTTCTGATTACAATAATAGAATTGAAGCTTTTAAACTTTATTTACAAAGTTTATATCCTGAACTTACAATAGAATTAAGTGATTATAGATATGAGAGTCTTGCATGTTCTACTGGCGATACAATTTCATATAATGCTGAATTCGTATCTTATGAGTGTGTATTATCAGAAGTAGATCAACCAATACCAACACCTATTTGTTCTATTTTAACACAAACAGTTGTTTTAGAAAGTGCAAGCATAATAACGATACGTTATTATCTTACTCTTGATTTACCAACAACTAGAACTTTAACATTTCCAATTTTACATACTAACACTAATAATACAGCATATATAAATAGTTTTATCACTATTTTATCTGGTAACACATCATCCTATTTTCATTATAGTTACAACAAATTAAATAATACTTATAGTGCTAAAGCATATATTGATACATTACCTTCTGGATATACTAATTGTGGTACTAATTTAGAATATGATATACCACCAATATTTACCCCAACAACAACTATATATTCACCGACAACAACAGTTTTGGGTCAAACTACTACAATTTATGTTCCCACTACTACAATTTTTGCGCCTACAACGACATATATACCTCTTACATGTTTAAGGTTAACTCAACAATTAATAGATAATCCAAATGCTATGTTGGTTCAAATTAGATATACCTTAACAGTAGATATTGCACCAATAGCGAACACATATTTTAGTGTTACACATAGTAACTACGACAATATAGGTACGTATGATAGTGGATTATATATTTTAGCTGGAGAGTTAACAGGATATATAGATTATTATTATGAAAGACAAGTCGCTGATTTTACTGCTACAGCATATATTGGAACTATCCCAAGTGGTTATAGCAAATGTGTTGATAATTTAACTTATTTAATTCCACAACTTCCAACATGTGGACACTATAATTTAAGTTATTGGTATGATCAAAATAATGAACCATATGCTATTTTTGATGTTGTTTTTACTAATAATTCTAGTTATACATATAATGTTAATTTGGGTGATTCTACTAGAGTAAATAACGTTAAAAGTATAACTAGAGTTAGTTATGGTGGTGAAATTGAATTAATTGGTAGTTGTGATTCTATGGTCTATTTACAAGTTATTGGTGATGGTAATGGAACACAAACAGGTGAAGGATTTTATAATGTTGGTAGTACAGCAAATTTTACTGCAACGCCAAATTCAGGATATACATTTGCTAGATGGGAAACTTGTGATACACAAGTTTTAATTTCAAATAATAGTAGTGAATCTACTGTTATGACTACTAATAAATGCGTTAAAGCTATTTATTATAGAGGAAATGTTGAGATATTCTTTAATAATTTATTTGACTTAGTTGGAACTGATCATATTCTTAACATGAAAAATGATTTAGAATATATCCATCCAAATAAAATAAATTATCCTATTATAGTAGGGCATCCAGAATATAAAGATATTGAATCGGCAATTGATACAGATTTTTGTGTTAGAGGAATAAATGATGGTATATCTTCAGCGTTTTATAATGATAATGCACCTGTTCAATTAACAAGACATCATATTGATGCTGTTATTGGCGTATCAGGTGCTACCGATAATGCTTATTCCTATAAAATTAAAGTAAGCACATTTTTAGGTGGTGAAAACACAATATATCAAGAATATATTTACACTTATGACAATAATAATGTTAATTATAGTACAGGAACAGCAGGTGCTATGAGTATTGCAGGTGCTGCATTAACGCAATCACCTTGGATACAAAAATTAGGTACAGGTTTTTTTGATTGGTCAACAAAGGTTGTAACTAAAACACATACTGCATCAAGTTATCTACCATTTGCATCAAATGCTACACATTATAATGTTGCTAGTGGTGGTATAGGTGGTGCTGGTGCTGGACAATTAAGTAATCTTGTAGCTAGTGCTATGGAAATTGCAGCAGTAGTTTATTTAGTTGTTTCTGTTGCCGATTTTATATTTGAAAAAATCGAAGATAAAAATCATGATCTAACAATTGGTTCTGAAAATGGTATGTATAGATACTATTGGTTAACCAATGGTTTGTATAATAATGATTCCATAAAAGAATCTCGTGCAAAAACAATTATTAATAATATCACCAATTATTATGGAAATGTTGATACTTCATCATTAACAGATATATTAAACTTTAATTATATAGATGTGTTGGATTATATTGCACAATCTAATAAAATAGGTGCATATGCTACTGGTGATAATTATATTGTAAGTACTAATAGTGTCGGATTTGAATTTGAACCTAGAGGTGATCAATATGATGTTAGTGTACCACCACCATTGATTCATTATAAAATAGAGTTAGTACCGATTTCTGGATGTACTTTATCTAATGTTAAACCAGTAGTTTTTGATTATCTTGTAGCACCAGATAAATATGCACAACCAAAATATGATATAGTTCCAAAAAATAATACAGATTTTGGAAATGAAACCACTTGGTATTATAGTTCATATGCTACATTTAAAGATGCGAAATATTGTGATTATATTTTAATTAACGATACACAAAAAAATAATTCAAGATCAGGATTATTAAATTTTCTTGGATTATTTCAAAGCTATCACAATTTTTATATAGGAACTTTCGGTAACGATAGACATATGTCACAAAATAAAGTTACTAATCTCACTGCTATAGAAGCTGGTAATAAATACGATAAAATAAAAGACAAAAATTTCTCAATTAATATAGGTGATTTGTTTAGTTGGAAAGTATGTCAAAATACTGATGTTATTAATGAAACAGGTACATATGATGTTGTTTTTTGTATGGAAAAAAATAAACAACTAGTAATGAATCATATATTTCTTGATAGACACAATGTAGGTGACCCATATTCTGATTACGTAAAGAAATATTGGTATTTAGGCACTGGTTGGGCAATTAATAATGGTGCTTTAAGAAAAACTAGTGGTGTTGAATCAGGAACATACCAATCATTAAATTTTGATCGTAGCAATACTAAACATAGAATTGTGTTAGATGTTGTTGTTGAATCAGGTAGTGGTTTTTATATTGATTGTGAAAATATATTTTTTCCTACTGTATATGATATACCAGATTTAAATATTGATCCAGTTCCTTTACCTGATGGAGTTACTATAGTTGGTAATAAAATAAATATTACAAAAACTATGCGATTTAATTATTTTATTAGAACTAAAAATTCAATGACTGATAAAAAAATCAAATTAGGTGCATATAGTGATACTAATGGATTTATTAAGGAATGTACTGTCCAAGCAGTACCTGCAACACAAGCAGGTTCTACAGCAGAACGAACAATAGTACCACTTAAAGTATTTCCTATAGTTGTTGATGATTATAGAGCACCACTTTCAATGTATTTAATATTTAGGTGTCCATATTATCATTTAAATGGTACTTATCCAGACTTTTTTAATTCTGGTGGAACAATAACATATAACAATGAGTTATTTTATAGTGACCCATATTTTACTAACCCTAATATTAGTTTTATTGCTGATGTTAAAGATAATTATACATATGGAGAGCAGTTTCCTAGTTTAGTTGTTGATTTTGGTGATGCAAATATTAATAATTACACATTGAATTATATTGAGCTAGATAAAAAATTCAATATAAGCCACGATTATCTACCTAATTTAGATAATAAATATACAGATTATGTGGTGAAAATTACATTAAAAGGTGTAAGTCAGCTCACTGCATTTACATGTAATTCATCAGGATTAATAGGAATTTATGACCCGAATGGTATGTTATATAATGCTGATTTAGATTTATCAAATACAAGTATAGGTTATCCTAGCGACATGTTTTACCAATTAGTTAAAGCACAAGGAACTATTAGTTTAAGTATGGGATCAATAATATAAAATATATGGAAAATAAAAACGAAATATCATACAGTCCATTAGTTCATCACAATAAATTAAAAAGCTTAACAATTAATAATTGTAGGTTTATGGAAACTGTTTTAAGTGAGATATATGCTAATATTACGAATAACTTTAATATAAGTAATTCTATTATAAATAACGATATATATAATGGAAGTTTATATTTAAATTCTGGGTATTTATCTTCTCTTCTTGTGCCACCAATACCATATTCATTAAGAGTTTCAGGTGTTTTAAGCGGTGATTTATCTTTTTTAGTTGATACAAAAGAGATAATTTATTTGAATGGAACTCGTGTTGATAGATATAGTGATAGAAATAATGTAACGTGTAAAAATATAACATGGATTAACTGTGAGGATGGTTTCATACCTACAGTATATGATTTAAATAGATTAATTAATGATTTATACAATAGTGCATTAAGTAATGGCACATTAACTATAAATACAAACAATCCATCAATAACTGACCCTGACGTATTAAATCATATTACTGATTTAAGAAATAGAGGTTGGGTAATAAACCATAATTAAAATGAGTATTATTCGAACAGGAGAAAGAAGATCGTTAAGTATAGTTGTTCATAAAATGGTGAACCATGTTGAAGTTGGTACTGGTACTACTTATAATGGGTTATTAGCGTTTAATAATTTTCCAGAAATAACTACTAATGATTTAGCTTTATTATCATTTAACGATTATCTATTAAGATTAGACGCATTTAAAACTTATGTCTCAATATTAGAACCTGATATTGATTTTATTCATTTGATAACTGAACCATATTATAATTATAGTGGTTGTACTCCATTAATATCATATGAAGGGGTATTTGAAGTTTTTGATTGTGAGTTAGTTTCAGATGTTTCAACATATGATTATACGTTTCAAATTCTAGGTGTGTCAACAACTAATCGTGGTATTAGTAGTACATATTATACTGATTTAGTTTCTAGGGTAAATTTAGTTACAAATGCACCTCTTGAAGAAAAATATGTATATAATATCGGTTTTAAAATTACTACCACTCTTGAGAATGATAAAATAGCACCAGAATTTAATATTCTTTTTACTTCTTTGGATGGTGTAAGATATGACTATTCATTATTTAATCTTAAAATAATGTCTAGTAACACTGCAATAATATCCCAAATAGGTGTCAATTTATATGGTAATAATAGTAATTTTATAAGACAAACAGCTAATGTTTTAACATATACACCAGAAACTAATTCGAGTGTAAATTTTAGTGGTGATACGTTGACTAGAACTTATTCTATTAAATTTTTGCCATATGTATTTGGTAATATAAACACAAATAAAAATGTTAGAGTATCTATATTACCAACTAATTCAAATGGTAATTATACTTATAATTATTCGAGTAATAACTATGTTGATTTAGGTTTTAATTATTCTGAAAATACTGGTTTTTGTAATGTGAGTGCAGAATTTGTAGGTATTACTACCCCAAATATACTTATAACAAATAATGGGGTATCAAATTTATTTAAGATTTTTGATGATCAGAATAATTTAATTGCAAGTATACCTGTAACTCCTTATAGTGGTTTAATTACAATACCTTTATTATCATATGGTTTAACAACTGGAATTTATAATTTAATATTATACAATCCTAATAATAGCGTATATAAATTGACAACACTTACACTATTATTTTAAGTGAAGTATTTATATAAAATGTAATAATTTAATGAATATATATACTGGTTTTGAAAGAGCGACTAAATTCGTATTAAATAAAGTAATTGATGGTGTATTATTTACCTTTAATTATTTTATTACCGATTCTATTGAAGGTAATCAGAGTCTTACTGTTGATGAATTAATGGCAATATCTGAATCAGATTATAATGATAGAATTAGCAATATATTTACTTTCATAAAAAAAACACATTTTGATTTTAATGAAAATAGTGATTTAATTAATTCAGGTAGAACAACATCAAATAGTTGTACTGCTCCCACAACAACAGCTTATATACCAACAACAACAATTTATACACCTACAACAACTTATAGTGATCATTCTATTTTAAAAATATATGATATTTTATACGATAGAGTAATATTTAATGGTGATACAATTAATATTGATTCTCCAAAAATGCTTTTATTAATAAATTATGGGGATACTGATGTTAATATAAGTGATATTACTACTACAGGAGATTTTTCAAATAGCTTAAACGTTCCT
>ERZ1034365.579-NODE-579-length-20127-cov-3.296110_pt1 | contig 20127 bp, 18 predicted proteins | sample MGYA00520615_ERZ1034365 | MGnify/ENA primary metagenome ERZ1034365 (study PRJEB33736, sample SAMEA104284505) | Azolla filiculoides | biome: Urban; feature: Water surface; material: Ditch water | place: Netherlands | collected 2015-10-28 | depth 0-0.1 m ... | reverse complement strand
GCCGTCGCAAGAACAATCCTCTATTGGTTGGTGAGGCTGGTGTTGGTAAGACTGCTATTGCAGAAGGTCTTGCTTGGAGAATTACACAAAATGATGTGCCTGAGGTTTTAGCAAAAGCAGTTGTTTACTCGCTAGATATGGGTGCTTTATTAGCTGGTACTAAATATCGTGGTGACTTTGAACAGCGTTTGAAAGGCGTATTGAAGAGCCTTAAGGATAATCCTGACTCTATCTTGTTCATTGATGAGATCCATACATTGATTGGTGCAGGTGCTGCATCTGGTGGAACTTTAGATGCAAGCAATTTACTGAAGCCTGCGCTTTCAAGCGGTCAAATGAAATGTATCGGCGCAACAACCTTCAATGAGTACCGCGGTATTTTTGAAAAAGACGCTGCTCTTTCTAGAAGATTCCAAAAGGTTGATGTTTTGGAACCTAGCGTAGATCAGACAGTGCAAATCTTACGCGGCCTTAAATCTAAATTTGAAGAGCATCATGGCGTGAAGTATGCGCAAGCAGCTCTAACTGCAGCCGCAGAGTTGTCAGGCCGTTATATCAACGATCGTCATTTGCCAGATAAGGCTATTGATGTGATTGATGAGGCTGGCGCCGCTCAAAGAATTTTGCCCAAATCTAAACAAAAGAAAACAATTGGTCGTCAAGAGATTGAAGACATTGTGGCAAAGATTGCACGGATTCCGCCGCAATCAGTATCTGTTGATGACCGCAGTAAACTACAAACGCTTGATCGCGATTTAAAGAGTGTTGTGTTTGGTCAAGACCCAGCTATTGAGGTTCTGGCTTCTGCTATCAAGATGTCGCGAGCTGGCTTGGGTAAAGATGACAAGCCAATTGGTTCATTCTTATTCTCAGGTCCAACAGGTGTTGGTAAAACTGAAGTGGCTAAGCAGTTGGCTTTTATTATGGGCATTGAACTCGTTCGTTTCGATATGTCTGAATATATGGAGCGTCACGCTGTGAGCCGCATGATTGGTGCGCCTCCGGGATATGTAGGCTTTGATCAGGGCGGTTTGTTAACAGAAGCAGTTAACAAAAAACCACACTGCGTTCTTTTGTTAGATGAAATTGAAAAAGCTCACCCAGATATTTTCAACATCTTGTTGCAGGTGATGGACCACGGTACTTTGACTGATAACAATGGTCGCAAAGCTGACTTTAGAAATGTCATCATCATCATGACAACGAATGCCGGTGCTGAGACGATGCAAAAATCATCAATTGGATTTACCAACGCACGCCAGGCTGGTGATGAAATGGGTGACATTAAGCGTACATTCACACCAGAGTTCCGCAACCGCTTAGATGCGATTGTTGGCTTTAAGTCTCTTGATGAGAGCATCATCTTGCGCGTGGTTGATAAGTTCTTGATGCAACTTGAAGAGCAGTTGCATGAGAAGAAAGTGGATGCCAGCTTTACTGAAGCTCTCAGAAGTTACTTGGCTAAACATGGCTTTGACCCATTGATGGGTGCAAGACCAATGCAGCGCTTGATTCAGGATCTTGTGAGAAAAGCCTTGGCGGATGAACTATTGTTCGGCAAATTGGCCCATGGCGGCCATGTGGTTGTAGATATTGATGCCGATGATAAGGTGCTCTTAGATTTTGATGCTCCAGTAAGACCTGCTGTTAAGAAAGTATCAACAGGTAATACTGAAACAGAACAAATTTAAGCGCGACCGGTACTTCCAAAGCCGCCAGCACCTCTTTCGCTGGCGGTGAATTCTTCTACTTCTGCCCATTCAACTTGAGCAACTGGCACGATCACTAATTGAGCTAAACGCTCCATAGGCTCTAATTTAAAGGCTGTTTGACCGCGATTCCAAGTACTCACCATCAGTTGACCTTGGTAGTCAGAGTCGATTAACCCCACTAAGTTACCAAGAACGATGCCGTGCTTATGACCTAAACCTGATCTTGGCAAAATCAAAGCGGCATATCCTGGGTCATCTAAGTAAATGGATAGACCCGTTGGAACCAAAACTGTCTGACCTGGTTCAATCGTAATGGTCTCATCTAAACAGGCTCTCAAATCTAAACCTGCGCTGCCAGCAGTGGCGTACTGTGGCAAATTGTTTCTCATTCTTTCATCAAGAATTTTTACTTGTAGTTTTTTCATATTAGATTTTTTTAGAAATAAGACTAATTAATTGACGTGATAAATTGAGTTTGTCAGATTTTGCCAATTTGCTTGACTTGCCATCTTCAATAATGAGCAGTTCATTTTCATCAAGGCCAAAGGTGCTTGGGCCGATATTAGCTACTAGCATCGGTACATTTTTCTTGGCGCGTTTTTCTTGAGCGTGACGCTCTAGATCATTTGTTTCGGCCGCAAAGCCTACGCAGTAGGGCTTTTTCTTCGTTTGAGAAACTTTTGCCACTTCAGCCAAGATGTCCGCATTCATTTCAAACTCTAAGCCGGGAGATCCTGAGCTGGATTTCTTGATCTTTTCTGCGCTGATATTTTTAACTCTCCAATCAGCAACAGCTGCTACTGAAAAGAAAACATCGCAATCGATTTTGGACATCACTGCGGCATGCATTTCTTGTGCGCTGGTGATGTTGGTGCGGGTGATCTTGCCTGCAAATTCAAGCGGTGTATCAAGATGACAGGGGCCTGCAATTAATTCAACATTGGCACCTGCTTCTAATGCGGCCTGAGCAATCGCGAAGCCCATCTTGCCGGAGCTCTTATTGGTAATGCCGCGAACTGGGTCAATAGCTTCGTAGGTTGGTCCAGCCGTAATTAAAACTTTTTTACCCTGAAGTACTTTGGGTTGAAAGAATGCAATGACGCCTTCTAGGATTTGATGGGCTTCTAGCATTCGACCCATGCCGTTTTCACCGCAAGCTTGTGAGCCACTAGTAGGACCTAAAACGGATACTGAATCTTTTTGTAATTGAGCTACATTTCTTTGTGTGGCTGAGTTGTCCCACATCTGCTTATTCATAGCAGGGACAACAATCAGCGGACACTCTCTAGCCAAACAAATCGTGCTGATTAAATCATCAGCTAATCCTAAAGCAATCTTGGCCATTAAATCTGCGCTAGCAGGAGCTATTAGGATGACATCCGCTTGGCGAGAAAGCTCAATGTGAGCCATGTTGTTCGGGATGCGTGCATCCCATTGGCTTACATAAACAGGTTTGCCTGTGAGGGCTTGCATGGTCACTGGCGTCATGAAATGAGTCGCTGCATCACTCATCGCCACTTGTACTTCTGCACCTTCTTGGATGAGTGAGCGTGCTAATTCAGCTACTTTAAATGCAGCAATACCCCCAGACATGGCTAAGAGTATTTTTTTACCTTGTAGTGAATTCATGATCAGTGATCAGCCTTGATTATTTGTTAACTCGTTTGATTTCATCAAAGATTAACAGAATCACACCAATCGTAATGGCGCTATCTGCAATATTGAATGCCGGCCAATGCCAAGCCATGTAGTGAAGATCAATAAAATCAACAACTGCGCCATAAAGAATGCGATCAATCACGTTACCAATGGCGCCACTTAAGATCAAACTCAGCGCTAGTGAAAAAATAGTTTGGTAACTGTTTTTACGAATTAACCAAATCATCACAATAGCTGCAATGATGCCAAATCCTGTGAAAAACCATCGTTGCCATCCGCCGGCTTGAGCCAAGAAAGAAAAGGCCGCTCCAGAGTTGTAGACCAAGGTCCAGTTCAGAAAGCTTGTGACTGTTTGTGAAACACCTTCAAATAAATTATTTTTAGCAATGATCTTTGTTAACTGATCAATCACCAAAAGAAGGGCAGCCAAACCCATCCAAATCAAAAATGACTGGTTAGTGCTACTGGATTTACTTGAACGTGCCAAATGCTTCTCCTGGATTAAGCGATATGGCGTTTTTCGCCATCACCAAACAAATTACTTGTGCAACGACCGCATAAGCTTGGGTGCTCTGCATTGTGTCCAACATCTTCTTTATAGTGCCAGCAGCGACCGCATTTTTGGTGCTCTGAAGAGCGAACATTCACTTGCAATTCAGTAGCGCCTTCTTTGGATTCAACTGTTGCACTCGATGTGATGGTGATAAAGCGCAAGTCATCGCCCAATGATGCAAGTAATGCAGCATCTGCGCTTGGGGCAATGATGTGGATTTCTGCTTGAAGAGAAGATCCAACTTTGCCAGCCTCGCGCTCAAACTCAATCGCTTTAGTGATATCAGAGCGCATCGCGCGGATACGATCCCACTTGCTGATAAGAGCCTCAGCGCCGTCAATCTCAGGAAGTTGGTGGAACTCTTCAGTAAAGATCGTATCTTTACTGTTTGTTTGATGATCAAAAATCTTCCAGGCTTCTTCAGCTGTGAAGGATAGGAATGGTGCCATCAAGCGCAAGAAAGATTGCGTGATGTGGAACAGTGCATTTTGCGCTGAACGTCGTGCAGGAGCATCTGCTGATAGCGTATACAAGCGATCTTTCAGAATATCCAAATAGAAGCCGCCCATATCTTCTGAACAGAATGTCATCAGTCTAGAAACGGCTGGATGGAACTCATAACGATCATAGTGCGCTAATAAATCTTTTTGTACTGATTCAGTCAGCGCTAAAGCGTATTGATCAATCTCTAACCAATCCTTGCTATCGATGTGATGCTTTTCAATATCAAAGTCTGAAAGATTGGCTAATAAAAATCGGAGTGTATTTCTAATGCGACGGTAGCTTTCAACGACGCGCTTGAGAATCTCATCAGAAATAGTCATTTCGCCAGAGTAGTCTGTAGATGCGACCCATAGACGAATAATTTCTGCGCCCATCTTGTCGGCTACTTCTTGTGGAGCAATCACGTTACCCACTGACTTACTCATCTTGCGACCTTGGCCGTCTACCGTAAAGCCATGGGTTAACAAGGCTTTATAAGGAGGTTTGCCATCAAGCATTGCGCCCGTGAGGAGTGATGAGTGGAACCAACCGCGATGTTGATCTGAGCCTTCTAGGTATAAATCAGCCCAACGACCATCAGGATTGTTTCTAGATGGATCTGCTAGTGTTGACGCATGTGAACCACGAATAACGTGCCAGTGGGTGGTGCCTGAGTCAAACCAAACGTCCAAAGTATCTTTATTCTTTTCGTACATCGCCGCATCGGCACCGAGCAAATCTTTCGCATCGATAGCCTGCCAAGCTTCAATACCTTCTTTTTCAACTCGTGCAGCAATTTGTTCTAGTAGCTCAGGTGTACGAGGATGTGGTTCACCTGTTTCTTTGTGAACAAAGAATGCCATTGGTACACCCCATTGACGCTGTCTTGATAGCGTCCAATCTGGGCGATTGGCAATCATGCTGTTTAAGCGCTGCTTACCCCAAGCAGGGAAGAACTCAGTTGCTTCGATACCAGCAAGTGCTGTTTCACGAAGGCTTGCACCTTCGTGAGGTTTTTTATCCATGCTGGCAAACCATTGCGCAGTGGCACGATAAACCACAGGAGTTTTATGTCTCCAGCAGTGCATATATGAGTGATTGAGTTTTGCTGAGTGCAGTAATGAACCAGCTTGCTGAAGTGTCTCAACAATTTGTGGGTTAGCTTTCCAAATAGATAAGCCAGCAAAAAGAGGTAACCAAGATGCATACACGCCATCACCCATCACAGGGTTCAAGATATCTTGATCTTTTAATCCATTCGATTTGCAAGATTTAAAGTCTTCCTCACCATAAGCCGGAGCGCAGTGCACTAGACCAGTACCGCTATCAATCGTGACATATTCAGCTAAATAAATCGGCGATCTTCTGTCAAAGCCCTTATCCGCTTTGCTTAATGGATGATGGAACTCTAGACCTGCTAAAGCTTGGCCTTTGCATGTTGCAATAGTTTGACCCTCTAGCGCATATTCTTTAAGACAAGCTTCAATGCGATCTTTTGCAAGAATGAGTAAACCTCTAGATGTATCAACTAAAGCGTATTCAATTTCAGGGTGAGCATTAAGGGCTTGGTTTGAAGGTAATGTCCATGGTGTGGTTGTCCAAATGACAGCCATACCTTCTTTTTTCGGGAGCGTCTTTAAACCAAATGCTTTTGCAATTAAATCTAATTGATCTTCAGGGAAAGCAAAACCCACATCTACTGCAATATCAACTTTGTCTTGGTATTCAACTTCAGCTTCAGCCAAGGCTGATCCGCAATCAAAACACCAGTTCACAGGTTTTAGGCCGCGATAAACGTAACCTTTTTCAAAAATCTTTCCAAGCGCACGGATTTCATCGGCTTCATTTTTAAAATCCATAGTGAGGTATGGGTTTTGCCAATCACCTAAAACACCCAAACGTTCAAAATCTTTTTTCTGTTTATCCACTTGAACCTGCGCATAAGCTCTGGCCTTGGCTTGAACTTCTGCAGTTGGTAAGTGTTTACCGAATTGCTTTTCAATCTGAATTTCAATAGGCATACCATGACAGTCCCAACCTGGAACATACAAAGCATCGTGACCAGAAAAGCCTTTGGCTTTAACAATCATGTCCTTCAAGATCTTGTTAACAGCGTGACCAATGTGAATGTCGCCGTTTGCATAAGGAGGGCCGTCATGCAAAATAAATTTCTTCTTACCCGCTTTCGCAGCTCTTATCTTTTGATAAATTTTCTTTTCTTGCCATTCTTTGACCCAAACAGGTTCGCGTTTAGGTAAATCACCGCGCATTGGAAATGCGGTATCTAGCAAATTAACAGGATAAGAATTTTTTTTGTTATCAGACATGGTCAGTTATTTCAAAGTAATTTTTTGCTGCAGTTGCATCTTGGTCGATGGCGTTTTTAAGTGTTTCTAAATCGTTGTATTTTGCTTCGTCTCTAATTTTCTCAAGTAATTCAATTCGGACTAGTTTTCCGTAAACCGATTGATTGAAATTAAAGATGTGAACTTCCAATAAATATCTTCCAGAATCATCTACCGTAGGTCTTTGGCCAAGGCTTGCAACAGCTGGTAGTGGATTGTCGCTTAAGCCGTGAACTTGTGCGATAAAAATTCCCTGGGCGGCTGGTTTTCTGCGATGAAGTTTATTTGCTAAAGACACATTTAAAGTTGGAAAGCCTAATGTGCGACCTAGTTTTTGCCCATGCAAAACATGGCCGCTCAACATATAAGGCCTGCCAAGTAATTGGCGAGCTAAGCTAAGATCGCCTTGCTTAAGTGCCTCTCTAGTTGCTGAGCTTGAGATGCGCTGATTATTTTCTTCTAGGGTATCCATGCGCTCAACTGTGAACCCATATTTTTGACCCGCTTCACACAAGCTCGAAAAATTACCTGCTCTTTTAGCGCCGTAATGAAAGTCGTCGCCAATCAAAATGGATTGAACTTGCAAACCATTCACTAGAATTTTTTCAACAAACTCAGTGGGACTTAGATTCGCAAAATGTTGATTGAAGTGAATCACTAAAACTTGATCAATACCGACTTCAGCGAGAGCTTCTAATTTATCTCGCAAACTTAAAATGCGCGATGGAGCTTTTTCAGGTGCGAAGTATTCAATCGGATGAGGCTCAAAGGTCATCACACAAGATTGGATATTCTTTTCTTTGGCAGTCTGAACTAATTTTTTAAGCAATGCCTGATGCCCCCGATGCACACCATCAAAATTACCGATGGTTAGGGCGCAGGGGGTCCAATTAGATACAGGAGGGATGCCTCTAATTACCTTCACGTTAAGGTATGAATTATATTGGCGGGCATGACTTCAATTGTTATTCTTATTTCAGGGCGTGGTTCCAATATGGAAGCCATTGTTCGTGCGGCTCAAAATGAGGCCTGGCCAGCTCAAATTTCAGCGGTGATTTCTAACCGCCCAGATGCTGCAGGCCTTGATTTTGCTAGGTCTCATGGCATTCCAGTGGCTTCCTTGGATCATCGTCAATTCCCTAATCGAGCAGCTTTTGATGCCGAATTGGTCAAATTAATTGATAGCTATAAGCCTGATTTAGTGGTTTTGGCTGGCTTTATGAGAATCCTGACGGGTGAGTTTGTGAATCACTATGAGGGTCGTTTACTGAATATTCACCCATCTTTGTTGCCACTTTTCCCTGGTTTGGCCACTCATGAGCAGGCTTTGGAAGCTGGCGTGAAGGAGCATGGTGCAACTGTCCACTTTGTCACGGAGGCTCTAGACCACGGTCCTATGGTGATTCAGGCGTCTGTACCTGTTTACCCAGATGACACAGCTGACACCCTAGCGCATCGCGTTTTAAAGCAAGAACACATCATTTATCCACGCGCAGTGCGCTGGTTCATTGATAATCGTATCTCTATTGATCAAAATCGAGTTTTGATCAGTCCACCTGAGTCTCAGTTACTCGTATCGCAGGATAAGTAAATTAATGGCTATTGACCAAAAAGCCGTGGCTGCAAGGGCTAAAGCCCTGCCACAACACGTTGAGCATTTATCTGTGGTGATCACAGAGTTAATGCGTTTTGCCCACCCAGCTGATATGGTGGTGAGTCGTTATTTCCGCTCTAACCCTCGTTTGGGCAATAGGGATCGCGCTTTAATCGCCGAAGCCTCTTTTGCATTTTTGCGCCGTAAAACAGAAATTTCTCAGTTTGCAGAGAGTGGCGCGGGCCCATTAGGCCGTCGCTTAGCGCTCCTCTCATTGTTTATTACGATGGTTGAAAGTGGTTTGGGAACCGGCAACCGTGCTGAAAGTGCTTTGGCTGACTTAGCCTTTGTGGTTCAGCCGAATGAAATCGACTGGTTAAAGCGTTTTGGCACTATCGAGCGTGATACCTTGGCTGTTCTCACCAGAGTGAACCTTCCGGAGTGGATTTGGAGTGCTTTGGGTTCATCTGTACCTAAAAACGAATGTTTGCCGCTTGCTGAGGCGATGCTGAAGGCTGCGCCGCTCGATTTGCGCGTCAACACCATTAAAACTCAACGAGAAGATCTCCTAGGCGTTTTAAATGAGCTTGGAGGCCGTTATAGCGCTGAACCTACACCTTATGCGCCTAATGGCGTTCGATTGAAGGGTAAGCCTGCTCTGCAAACGCAAGAATTCTTTAAAAATGGTTTTGCAGAAGTGCAAGATGAGGGTAGCCAGCTTTTGAGCATGTTGTTAGAGCCTAAGCGTGGTGAGATGGTGGTGGACTTCTGTGCTGGCGCAGGTGGTAAGACTTTGTCTTTGGGCGCCATGATGAGGTCTAGTGGTCGTTTGTACGCTTTTGACGTATCTGAAAAGCGTTTAGCTAATTTGAAGCCTCGTTTGGCCAAGAGCGGTTTATCTAACGTTCATCCTGTTTGGATTGATAACGAAAATGACGCTAAGGTAAAACGCTTGGCTGGCAAGATTGATCGAGTATTGGTTGATGCGCCATGTAGCGGTTTAGGTACTTTGCGCCGTAATCCAGACCTTAAGTGGCGCCAGTCACCACAAAGTGTTGCTGAACTAACGCAAAAGCAGTTATCTATTCTGACTTCAGCAGCCCGTTTGTTAAAACCAGGTGGCCGTTTGGTTTACGCCACTTGCAGTCTAATTTCTCATGAAAATCAGGAAGTTGTTGAGGCGTTTTTAGCTAACAATCCTAATTTTGAGCTAAAAGATCCTAAAGAGGTCCTAAAAGGCAGCTTCCCAGTTATGGGCGAATTGCCGATTGGAGCCAGTGAAAACTCAAGTTATTGGCAGTTATTTCCGCATATTCACGGCACAGACGGCTTCTTTGGCGCCATCTTAGAGAGAAAAGCCTGATTTTAGGTAAATAACGCTAATTTTTATCAATTAGCGTTATTTAATATCTAAAAAGCATGATTTCTATCAATAGTTTTATTCTCAACCAAGAAAACTTAACAGAATCTTGTTAAAATTCATCTCTTAAGGATTTTGAGAGGAATAGCCGCATGGCTTGGTTAGAAACTGCAAGAGATTTTGTATTAAATTGGTTAGCTAATGGCTATTTGAATTGGTCTTGGTGGCAAGTCTTATTGATCACCTTATTGCTCACGCACATCACTATTGCAAGTGTCACGATCTTTTTGCATCGTTGCCAAGCGCATCGAGCACTAGAGTTGCACGCCATCCCTTCTCATTTCTTCCGTTTTTGGCTTTGGTTAACAACCGGTATGGTTACAAAGCAGTGGGCTGCTATTCATCGTAAGCACCATGCTAAGTGTGAAACTGTGGATGATCCTCATAGCCCGCAAGTCTTAGGTATTGATACTGTCTTAGCGCGTGGCGCCGAGTTATATCGTGCAGAAGCAAAGAATCAAGAAACTATTGATAAATTTGGCCACGGCACACCAGATGATTGGATCGAGCAAAACTTGTACTCTAGATTCCAATGGCAGGGCGTTGCTTTGATGCTCATCATTGACGTGATTTTGTTTGGCGCATTGGGTGCAACAGTTTGGGCAGTGCAGATGTTGTGGATTCCGATCACAGCAGCCGGCATCATTAATGGTATTGGTCACTACTGGGGTTACCGCAATTACGACTGCGAAGATGCTTCTACCAATATTTTCCCTTGGGGTATTTTGATTGGTGGTGAAGAGCTACATAACAATCATCACACTTATGCAACAAGCGCTAAGTTATCTAACAAGTGGTACGAATTTGATATTGGTTGGTTATATATCCGCACTCTAGAAATCGCGGGTTTGGCAAAAGTTAAAAAGTTGCCGCCTAAGCCAGTATTAGCTGAAGTGGCTTCTGCTTCAGAAGTGACACTGCAAGCTGTGATTGCTAATCGTTATGAAGTGATGGCACGTTACTCCAAAGCATTGCGCCAGACATTTGATGCCGAAGTGGCACATGTTCGCGAGTTGGCTAGCCAATACAGTGATCAACGTTCATGGTTATACAAAGATGAAGCTAAATTAAGCGCTGAAGAAAAAACACGTCTTGAAAACTTAATGGCTACCAATAAGGCTGTGAAGTTAATGGTTGAGATGCGTCGCGATTTAGCTGCCCTTTGGGAGCGTTCACACACAACTAAAGAGCAATTAACTGCACAGTTGCAGGCATGGTGCCAAAGAGCAGAGGCAAGCGGTATGGTGGGCTTGCAAGAGTTCTCATTGCGCTTACGTCGCTACACGATCTGATAACAGTAAAAAGTTAAAAGTCAGATAAACAAAAAGCCCGCTAGAAGCGGGCTTTTTGTTAGGAACAAAGATTAAAGAGTTACTTAATCTTTGTTTCTTTGTATGAAACGTGCTTACGAGCTTTTGGATCAAACTTCATGATTTCCATTTTCTCTGGCATGTTACGTTTGTTTTTTGTAGTTGTGTAGAAGTGACCTGTACCAGCTGTCGACTCTAACTTGATTTTCTCGCGTCCACCTTTAGCCATTTTGCTGCTCCTTAGATTTCACCGCGAGCACGCAAATCAGCCAATACAGCGTCAATGCCTACTTTATCGATCATGCGAAGACCGGCGTTGGCGATGCGTAAGCTCACCCAACGGTTTTCTGATTCAACCCAAAAACGACGATTTTGCAAGTTTGGCAAAAAGCGACGTTTTGTCTTATTGTTTGCGTGGGAAACATTGTTGCCGACCATCGGCTTCTTCCCTGTGACTTGGCATACTCTTGCCATGACACGCTCCTTAAAATGCGAAAAGAAAGATTGTAGCAGGTGGCGGAAAAGTATTCCACTCATTCAAAGCTTATTTCCTTAGTTTTTGAAAAATAATTTTCAAAATAAGTGAATAAAGTTAGTGCCCACTATCACTTTAAGGCATTAATTTCATGTCTGCCAAAGAAATTGCCCCTTGTTTTGCCACAATGCAGTGATCTAAGAGTTGAATATCAATTAATTTCAAAGCCTGATCAAGTGCATGGGTAAGATTTATATCATCTTGGCTAGGTTGCAATTCTCCGCTGGGATGGTTGTGCGCAATGATCAAATAACTCACATTTCTTATTAAGCATTCTTTGGCTATTTCTCTAATATGAACAGTGGTCTCGGAGATGGAGCCTCTGAAAATTTCGTGGCTATTAATTAATCGAAGGTGAGCATCTAAATACAAGCAAACAAACACCTCATGCTCCTTGTGAGCAATCAAGGTCATCAAGTAATTCTTAACTAAATTTGTAGATGAGAGAACATTCTGCTGTTTGAGTGTTTCTAAATAACTCCGCTGAACAAGTTCGTAAATCACTTTGAGTTGTGACCATTTAGACACTCCAATCCCCTTAAATTGCTGTAGTTCTTCGAAATTGGCATTCAAGATGGCGCTGAGTGAGCCAAATTGATCTAGTAACTTTTTTGATAATTCCAAGGCATTTTCACCGCGACTACCAGTTCTTAATAGAATGGCTAAGAGTTCTGCATCATGCATATCGCCAGGCCCCTTTAACAGTAGTTTTTCTCTAGGCCGGATATCGCTTAAAACCTCATTTTTTATTCTTTGGGCAGATTTCTCAGGGCTAGTTAAAATGGCGCTATGACTAATACAAATATGGCCAGCGGTGCCGTAGTTACCGCAACATCGTTCTTGACATTGAACTACCGGATTGTTCTTCCTGAGGGTGGTGATTTGATCAATACTTTTGAAGACAAGCCTGCGACTCTCATGATGGGTACGGGACAATTCTCCCCAAGCCTTGAAGAAGTTTTGGTTGGTATGGCAGATGGCGAAAGAAAAACTTTCACGCTTGAGCCTGAGCGTGCCTTTGGTATTAAAAATCCAGATTTGATTAGAAAAGTTTCTTTGGCTACTTTGAAAGAGAACAGTTCTCCAGAAGAAGAATACCTTCCTGGTGACATGATCGAATTTAATGCACCTAATGGCGCGACATACTCTGGCACATTGGTTTCGATTGATGATGACTCTGCGATGTTTGACTTCAATCATCCATTGGCCGGTAAAACGATTCAATTTGAAGTTGAAATTATTGGCATTCTTTAATAAAAGATAATGACAAATCAACCTTCTGTTCAAGTTGCCGGGAGTGTTGCCGGCGAAATTCTCTTGGCTCAGCCAAGGGGCTTTTGTGCGGGCGTTGATCGAGCCATCACCATTGTTGAGCAAGCGCTTGAAAAGTTTGGTGCGCCGATTTATGTGCGTCACGAGATTGTTCATAACGCCTACGTTGTGAACGGTTTGCGTGAGCGGGGCGCCGTCTTTGTAGATGAGTTGAGCGAGGTTCCCGCTGGTAATACGGTGATCTTTAGTGCACACGGTGGGGCGCCTGCCGTGAGACAAGAAGCTGAAGCTCGCGGCTTGAAAATTTTTGACGCTACCTGCCCTTTGGTAACGAAAGTGCATGTGGAAGTTACAAAGATGCGCAAAGAAGGTATGCGCGTCATCATGATTGGTCATCGTGGTCATCCTGAGGTTGAGGGCACCATGGGCCAGGTGCCTGATGGCATCGAGCTTGTGGAAAACGTTCAAGACGTTGATGCTCTGAGAGTGCCGGCAGATAGTCGCGTTGCTTATGTCACGCAAACAACTCTTTCAGTAGATGAGACCCAAGAAATCGTTGATGCATTAAGAAAGAAATTTCCAGATATCGCTCAACCTAAGAAACAAGACATTTGTTACGCAACTCAAAATCGCCAAGATGCTGTCAAGTTCATGGCTCCACAAGTTGATTTAGTCATTGTGGTGGGAAGTCCTAATAGCTCGAACTCGAATCGCTTGAGAGAATTGTCTGAAAAGTTAGGCGTTATTTCCTACATGGTCGATCATCCTGATCAGATAGATCCAAAGTGGTTTGAGGGTAAGAAAAGAGTCGGGTTAACTGCAGGCGCATCAGCGCCTGAAAGTTTGGCTCAATCGATCATTGATCGCATCAAAGAAATTGGCCCTAGAAATGTTCGAGTGTTGGATGGCATTATTGAAAACACAGCATTCCCATTGCCTAAGGGTTTGTAACCAGCTAAAGATTAATCAAAGAACAATCAAAGAACAAACAAAAACAATTAAAGCTGAAATAAAAAACGCCTCAACAGAGGCGTTTTTTATTAGTTCATTCAAAGATCTAAATTGATTTAATGATCTCTCTCAACATATCTACCATTTGTTTCAATTCTTCACGGCTGATGTTGAGTGCTGGCATAAAGCGCAGCAAATTAGGACGAGGAGAGTTCAATAACAAACCAATAGGCTCTAGGTTGCGAGCGCGCTCAACAATTTCTGGGCCAATGTCACGATTGAGGATCAGTGCTCTTAGAAGACCTTCGCCTCTTTCACCTTCTAGACCTAACTCCTTGCTTAATTCAAGAAGTAACTGGCTTAAGTATTCGCCTTTGGCGATGACTTCTTCCAAAAATCCTGGAGCAAGCAATTGATTGATAACACTGCAACCAACTGCTGTCATCAATGGGTTGCCGTTATAGGTGCCGCCTTGGTCGCCTGGTTCAAAACAAGCCACTTCATCAGTGGCAAGAAGTGCTGCCAGCGGCACGCCACCACCAATACCCTTACCGAGAGTCATGATGTCTGGGGAGATGTCATACAGTTGATGAGCGAAAAGCTTACCGGTACGACCGCAACCAGCTTGTACTTCATCAACAATCAATAAGATTTGATGCTTCTTGGTAAGTTCACGCAATTGCTTCATGAACTCATGGCTAGCTGGAATAACGCCGCCTTCACCTTGAACTGGCTCAAGCATGACAGCAACAGTTTTATCGGTGATGAGTTTTTCAACAGAGGCAATATCGTTTAACTCTGCTTTAGGGAAGCCTGGAACCTGAGGTGCAAACATGGTGTCCCAGCCATCTTTGCCTGAGGCACTCATAGTCGCTAGAGTTCTGCCATGGAAGCTATGATTAAAAGTAATAATTTCATAGGCTTTGTTTTTATGCATCTTGCCCCATTTGCGAGCGAGCTTGATGGCGCCTTCATTAGCTTCTGCGCCACTATTGGCAAAGAAAACTTTATTGAAGCAGCTGTTATCTGTTAACAAATTGGCCAGATCAATCATCGGCTGATTGTAAAAAGCAGGACTTGGATTAATGACTTTTCTGGCTTGTTGTTCAAGCGCAGAGATGATGCCTGGATTGGAGTGACCTAAACAGTTCACAGCCCAGCCCTGAAGGCAGTCTAAGTATTTTTTTCCGTTCTGATCAACTAACCAAGAACCTTGGCCTTCAACAAAAACCAATTCAGGTCGCTTAGTGATGTACATCACTGAGTGGGTATCAATAGTTGCTTGGTTTGTTTTTTGGTTCATTTTATTTAGATAATTTCAGAATCAATTAAGAGGCTGTTGAGGTAGCGGCAGCTGCTTTTTTAGCTAAATCAGCGGCAGATGTAAACGCGTCAGAGTAAAACTCATCTTCTGGAAGCTGACATTTTGCTACGAAATCATTTTTAGCTGATTCAACAACAATAGGGGCACCGCAAGCATAGACTTGGTGACCAGACATATCTGGATTGTCAGTCATTGCTGCTTGATGAACAAAGCCAGTTCTACCTGTCCAGTTATCTTCCGGTAATGCATCTGATGCTACAGGAATGTATTCAAAGTTAGGGATTTCTTTGGCCCAAGATAAACATAATTCATTCATGTAGAAATCTTTAGGTCGGCGTCCGCCCCAGTAAAGCTTGATTGGACGTTTGATGCCCTGATGGCGAATATGCTCCACCATGCCTTTAACTGGAGCAAAACCAGTGCCAGAGGCAACAAAAATGATTGGTTTGTCAGATTCCCTAAGAATGAAGCTGCCAAGAGGACCTTCAAAACGCAGGATGTCTTTTTCTTTCATCATCGTGCCAGATTCTGAGTTACCAAAAACAAAGTCGGTAAATGAGCCGCCTGGCATATGTCTGATGTGCAATTCAATCGGGCCTTCTTCATGAGGTGCGCTAGCTAGAGAGTAGGCGCGACGTTTGTCTTTGAGAAGGAACTCAATATATTGACCAGCTAAAAATTGGAATTTCTCAGTTGCAGGCAATTGCAACTTCACGATCACCACATCATCAGTAACACGCTCTAAGCTGTGAACGCGGCAAGGAATCTTCTTGATAGCGATATCGCCGGCGCCTTCAACTTCTCGAACGTTAATCACGAGATCTGATTGTGGCTTAGCGCAACAGAAAAGCGCTGAACCATTAAAGGCTTCTTCAGCAGATAGAGCTTTTTCATTATGATCGCCATGAGTGACTTGACCAGATTCAATCTTGCCCTTGCATGAACCGCATGCACCATTTTTGCAACCGTAAGGTAAATTGATACCCTGTTTAAGGGCTGCTTCTAAAACGGTTTCGTCACTATTGGCGGTAAATGTTTTTCCGCTAGTTTTGAGGGTAATTTGGTAAGACACTGACTTTCCTTTTTTAAAGCATTACGATTAGCACATGCAACAATTTGGTAAACCTAGAATATTAATCATTGGCTGCGGCGATGTCGGACTGCGCTTGCTACCTATTCTAAAAACCAAGTACAAGGTTTTTGCCCTGACTTCCTCTCAAGATAGAGTTGACGCATTAAGGAGGGCTGGGGCTACTCCCATTTACGGGGACCTAGATCATGCACCTACTTTGTGGCGTTTGCCGCAGTTAGCCCAACAAATTGTCCATTTGGCCCCGCCACCATCTCAAGGACTCATAGACACTCGTACACGCAACTTATTAGGGATTTTATCTCAGGGAAGCAGTTTTATCCGGCAACTGACCTATATCAGCACAACAGGGGTCTATGGGGACTGTGGCGGCGCTGTCATTGATGAAACCCAAACCCTACAGGCTAAGACTCCTAGGGCTATCAGAAGAGTCTCTGCTGAGACCCAAATTCGGTCATGGGGCATTAGCCATGGCGTCAAAACAGCTATTTTAAGAGTTCCTGGCATTTATGCTGGCGACCGCTTACCAGTTGAGAGAATCAAAAAAGGTGCTCCGGCCTTAGTTGCCGAAGAGGATGTCTATACCAATCACATTCATGCTGACGATTTGGCTAGGTTAATCATGTATGCCATGAATCGAGCCAAGTCACAGCGGGTGATCAATGCTTGTGATGATAGTGATATGAAGATGGGCGAATATTTTGATGTGGTGGCCAAAGCATTTAATTTGGCCCCATCACCACGCTTAACAAGGGTAGAGCTTGAGAAAGTATTGGAGCCTATGACTCTCTCGTTTATGAGTGAGTCAAGGCGGATTCAAAATCAGCGTTTAGATGAACTTCGATTCCGCCTAAAGTACCCAACTGTAGAAGACTTTTTAAGTCTTACTTCCAGTTATCTTTAAGACCTACGCAGAAATTAAAGACGGGGTTAGAGCTGGTGTGATCCATTCGATCAGCCACAAAGTAACCATGACGCTCAAACTGAATGCGTTGCTCAGCTTGCACATGAGCAATGCTTGGTTCTAAATAAGCAGTTAACACTTCTTTTGAGTTTGGATTCATGGCATCCAAGAAATTCTTATCGCCACTATCAGGATGAGGGTCTGTGAATAAGCGATCATAAATTCGAACTTCTGCTTTGATCGCATTTCTAGCATTAACCCAATGTAAATTGCCTTTAACCTTGTAGTTGTTTGATTCTGGCGTGCCGCTCTTACTGTCTGCGAAATACTGTGCATGTACAGCAATCACCTGACCGTTGGCATCTGTATCGTAACCAGTGCACTCGATCACGAAGCCGTGGCGCAAGCGAACTCGGCTGCCTGGCTGACCATCTTTCGGTGGATATAGTCGGAAGAAGCCTTTAATCGGTTCAACCATGAAGTCATCAGCTTCAATCCATAACTCTTTGCTGAGAGTGAATTCGCGGCGACCCCAATCCTCATGGTGAGGGTGTTTAGGTGCAGAGCATGGTTCTTCAGCTTGATCATCAAAATTATCAATGATCAATTTCAAAGGCTTAAGGACTGCAAAAGCTCTTTCAGCTTTGGCTTCTAAGTCATCTCTAAGGGCTTGCTCCAGAACTGACATATCAATCCAGCTATCAGCTTTGGATACGCCAATGCGTTCACAGAACAAACGAATGCTCTCAGGGGTAAAGCCACGTCGACGTATGCCCACAATGGTTGGCATGCGAGGATCATCCCAGCCATCAACACGCTTCTCTTCAACTAATTGAAGCAGCTTACGTTTACTTGTAATGGCATAAGTCAGATTTAATCTGGCGAACTCATATTGCTTTGGTAGTGGATCCTTAAAGACACCACATTCCTTGAGAGCTTCCAACACCCAGTCGTAAAGAGGGCGATTGTTTTCAAACTCCAAAGTGCAAATGGAGTGAGTAATATTTTCCAATGCATCAGAAATGCAATGTGTGAAGTCATACAGCGGATAGATGCACCACTTATCGCCTGTGCGATGGTGGTGAGCATGTCGAATGCGATAAATAACAGGATCTCGCAAAACGATATTAGGGTGCGACATATCAATCTTCAGTCTTAAGACGTGCGCACCATCAGGATATTTGCCAGCCTTCATATCTCTAAACAACTCGATATTTTCAGCGGGGCTACGATTTCTAAAAGGGCTGTTAGTGCCTAGTTGGCCGAAGTTGCCGCGATTCTTATGAATCTCATCGGCTGTTTGACTGTCGATATAGGCTTTACCTGCTTCAATCAAAGCTTCTGCAAAGGCATACAGTTGATCAAAGTAATCACTAGCGTAGTGTTGGTGCTCAACACCATTTTGAATCCAATCAAAACCTAACCAGCGAACAGCATCAATGATGCTATCGACATATTCAGTTTCTTCTTTGCTTGGATTGGTGTCATCAAAACGCATATGGCAACGAGCGCCATTGGGGGCATGCGCATAATCTCGAGCTAAGCCGAAATTAAGGCAAATACTTTTGGCATGACCAATATGGAGGTAGCCATTAGGCTCTGGCGGGAATCTAGTGATGACCGAAGGTAGGGGTTGGCCAGCACTATCTTTACGATTTGCGTACTTGCCAGACGCACAATCGGCATCAATAATTTGGCGTAAAAAGTTAGAAACCTCGGGGTTTGCCGAGGTTTCTGAGGGGGTATTCAATTGCTTAGACATAGACACATTGTAATGTGCCTTTGGGAAGAATGATTAATCAATCTTCCACAAACGCTTCTTCACGAGTTTTCTTGATAGCAGGAAGTGCTACAACCACCACCATTAAGGCAGCTGCGATCAATAGGCTCATAGATAGTGGGCGTGTCACAAATACTGTGAAATCACCACGAGAAAGAAGCAAGGCGCGGCGGAAATTCTCTTCCATCATTGGTCCAAGAACGAAGCCAAGTAGTAATGGGGCTGGTTCACAGTCAAGTTTGGAGAATAAGTAGCCAATAATGCCAAAAGCTGCTGTTAAGTAAATGTCAAAAGTTGTGTTGTTAACTGTGTAAACACCGATACAGCAGAACACAAGAATTGCTGGGTACAAATGTTTGTAAGGGATCGTTAACAACTTAACCCAAACACCGATCATTGGTAAGTTCAAAATGATCAACATTAAGTTACCAATCCACATTGACGCAATCAAACCCCAGAAAAGGGCTGGGTTGCTTGTCATGACTTGTGGGCCAGGTTGGATGTTATGAATTGTCATCGCACCAACCATCAAGGCCATCACAGCATTTGGAGGAATACCCAAAGTTAGTAGTGGAATGAATGATGTTTGTGCTGCTGCATTATTAGCAGCTTCAGGGCCTGCAACGCCTTCAATGGCGCCGTGACCAAATTCATTGCTGTATTTAGATGTTTTCTTTTCAAGAGAGTACGCACCAAAGCTAGCTAGTGCAGCGCCGCCGCCTGGAAGAATACCTAAAACTGATCCAAGTGTTGTGCCGCGAAGAATCGGGGCTACCATGCGTTTGAAGTCTGTCTTAGTTGGCCAAAGATTTGTAACTTTGTTTAAGAAAGTTTCACGTTTTTCTTTTTGCTCTAGGTTAACCATGATTTCAGCAAAGCCGAACACGCCCATCGCAACGCCAACGAAACCAATACCGTCTGTTAACTGTGGCAAGTCAAATGAATAACGAGCAACACCTGAGTTAAAGTCAGTACCAACTAGACCCATTAACAAGCCTAGAACAATCATAGCGATGGCTTTAATGAGTGAATGGACGACTACACCATTTATTCTTGCGTTCGGAACAATGACATTTTTTAGTGCAATTGCATTTTTGGCCGAGTCTACTGTGTATGGATTGAGCGCTAAAGCTGGAGCATTATTTTGGACAGCAGTTACATTCGGCCTTGCTTGTCATTTTATACCATTTCCAAG
>ERZ1034365.578-NODE-578-length-20134-cov-3.649000_pt1 | contig 20134 bp, 16 predicted proteins | sample MGYA00520615_ERZ1034365 | MGnify/ENA primary metagenome ERZ1034365 (study PRJEB33736, sample SAMEA104284505) | Azolla filiculoides | biome: Urban; feature: Water surface; material: Ditch water | place: Netherlands | collected 2015-10-28 | depth 0-0.1 m ... | reverse complement strand
CCATCTGCGTTGCGGCTTGGGCTATTACATTCAGCCGCCGCTCACGCGCAAGCAAGGCCGTATGGACAGCTATCCCGTGGTGGAGGCGCATGAGCGCTGTGGTCGCTGGCGCGAGAGCCTGAAAGGCGTGCTCAAGCGCGACTAAGCCTTAGCCCAAGAGGGCGTCGGCAAACTCTTGGGCGTTGAAGGTCTCGAGGTCTTCCACGGCTTCGCCCACGCCAATGAAATACACAGGCACGACCGAGCCACCCGCCGCCGCGCGGCTTTGGCCCCACAGCGCAATGGCAGCCAACACGCCACCTTTGGCTGTGCCGTCGAGCTTGGTAACGATCAGGCCGGTTAAACCCAGCGTTTCATCAAATGCCTTCACTTGGGCGAGGGCGTTTTGGCCGGTGTTGCCGTCAATCACCAACAGCACTTCGTGTGGTCCAGTCGGTTCGGCCTTTTGCACCACGCGTTTGATCTTCTTCAACTCTTCCATCAGGTGCAGCTGCGTGGGCAGGCGGCCTGCGGTGTCCACCAGCACCACGTCTTTGCCGCGCGCCTTGCCGGCGCTCACGGCGTCAAAGCTCACGGCGGCCGGGTCGCCGCCTTCCTGGCTGATGATTTCCACCAGGTTGCGGTCGGCCCACACGGCCAGTTGCTCGCGCGCGGCGGCGCGGAAGGTGTCGGCCGCGGCCAGCAGCACCGAGGCGCCCGAGTTGGCCATGTGCTTGGTCAGCTTGCCGATCGAGGTGGTCTTGCCCGCACCATTGACACCGGCGACCATGATCACGGTCGGGCCGTGCACGCCGTTGTGGACGTTGTCCGGCCGGTCGCCCACGACCAGCGTCTTTTGCAGGGGCAGCAGCAGGTCGGTGATGGCGTCGGCCAGCAGGCCCTTGACGGCCGAGGGCTCTGTGGTTTTGCTCTCCTTGACGCGGCGCTTGAGATCGGCCAGCAGGAATTCCGTGGCCTTGACGCCGGTGTCGGCCATCAGCAGCGCGGTTTCCAGCTCTTCATAGAGCGCGTCGTCGATCCTGGTGCCGGTGAACACCGTCGCCAGGCTGGAGCCGGTCTTGCGCAGGCCGGCCTTGAGCTTGTCGAGCCAGCCTTTGCGCCCGGACGCGTGCGCGCCAAGGGCGGGCAGGGATTCCGCCGCAGAGGGGGTTGTGGACGGCGTGGCAGGGCCCGGTGCGGCCGGGGTCGGGTGGGGCGGGACCGACACAGGAGAAGAGGCTGCCACGGGCGAGGGCGCCGGCGCAGCGACTGCCGCGGCTTCGGCTGGTGGCGTCGCTGGCTTGCTCCAGGGGGGCGTCCACCAGCGGCCGCCCGGCTGGATCGGATCCGTCGGCGGTGCAGAGGCTGGTGCGGTGTCCGGCGAAAGGGGGGGCGCGACCGTACCAGGACTGGCTGGGGTCCGGGGCGCTGCTGTGGCGCCAGCCTCTGGCGCTGCGGCGGGCTGCGTCGTGGGCACGTCCACCCGGACGGCGGGTGTGGCCGGGCCCTGGGCCCGGTCGCCCTCGGAGGGGGGCTGCAGGACCGGCGCGGGCGACTTTTTCTTGAAAAAACTGAACATTGAGGGGTTTCTAGAATCAAGCCCATTCTATGAAACCATTCAAACCTCTTGCCGCCTTGGTCATTGCCCTGAGCGGACTGGCACCTGTCCTGGCCCAGACGACCCCGCCGCCCGCCGCCAGCGCGGCGCCCCAGGCCAGCGTGCCAGTGACGCAATTCACTCTGCCCAACGGGCTGACCGTCATCGTCAAGCCGGACCGGCGCGCGCCCACGGCGGTGCACATGCTGTGGCTGCGCGTGGGCGCGATGGACGAGGTCGATGGCACCAGCGGCGTCGCCCATGTGCTGGAACACATGCTGTTCAAGGGCACGCCGACTGTGAAGGCGGGCGAGTTCTCGCGCCGCGTGGCCGCGCTGGGGGGGCGTGAAAATGCCTTTACCTCGCGCGATTACACCGGCTACTTCCAGCAGATTCCGTCCAGTCGGCTCGAAGACGTGATGCGGCTCGAAGCCGACCGCTTCGCCCACAACCAGTGGGACGATGAGGAATTCAGGAAGGAAATCGAGGTCGTCAAGGAAGAACGGCGCCTGCGCACCGAAGACAACCCGCGCGCCCTGCTGTACGAGACCCTGAACGCCACCGCCTTTCTGGCCTCGCCCTACCGGCGCCCCGTGGTGGGCTGGATGAGCGACCTCGACGCGATGACGCCCGACGACGCGCGCGCCTTCTGGCAGCGCTGGTACATCCCGGCCAATGCCGTGGTGGTGGTGGCCGGCGACGTGGACGCCGCACAGGTGCGGACGCTGGCCGAGAAGTACTACGGCCCCATCCCCGCCCGTGCCGTGCCCGCGCGCAAGCCGCGCGAGGAGCCGCCGCAGCAGGGCCTGCGCCGCATCGACTTCAAGGCGCCGGCCGAACAGGCCTATGTGTCGCTGGCCTTCAAGGTGCCCCGCCTGACCGGGCTGGAGCCCTCGCCCGACAACGATGACGCGCTGGCGCTGACCGTGCTGTCCGCCGTGCTGGACGGCTACAGCGGCGCGCGGCTGGACCGGGCGCTGACACAAGGCCCCGACCGCCTGGCCGACAGCGCCGGCGCCGGCAACGGCCTGATGGGGCGCGGCCCGCAGCTGTTTACGCTGGACGCCGTGCCCGCCCCGGGCAAGACGACCGAACAGGTGGAGGCCGCGCTGCGCGAGCAGGTCCGCCGCATCGCCCGCGAAGGCGTCAGCGAGGCCGAACTCAGCCGCGTCAAGACCCAATGGGTGGCCAGCGAGGTCTACAAGCTCGACTCGGTGATGAACCAGGCGCGCGAGCTCGGCAGCACCTGGGCGCTGGGCCTGCCGCTGGACACGGGCGAGCGTCTGATCGCCCGCCTGCGGCAGGTCAGCGCCGCGCAGGTGCAGTCCGTGGCCGCCAGGTACTTTGGGGACGACCAGCTGACCGTGGCGGTGCTGCGCCCGCAGCCACCCAACCCGAACCGCAAGCCGCGCACCCCGCCGGCCGGCTTTCGCCACTGAACGGGGAGGATTAACATGATTTCAAAAAAGATAGCAATCAAAGACCTTTTGACGCTGGGATGTGCCATTTTTGGCTTGAATTTCGCCCAGGCGGGCATTCCCATCCAGCACTGGACCCAGTCCAGCGGTGCCCAGGTCTGGCTGGTCGAGAGTCCGGCCATTCCCATGGTGGACGTGCAGATCGACTTTGACGCCGGCGGACGCCGCGACCCGGCCGCGCAGGCGGGGCTGGCCAGCGTCATGGCCGGCATGGTGTCCAAGGGCGTGGCCGCCCGGGGTGCCGAGCCCGCAATGGACGAGAACCAGCTGGGCGAGGCCTGGGCCGATCTCGGGGCGTCCTTCGGCGCCGATGCGGGCAGCGACCGCCTGAGTTTTTCGCTGCGCTCGCTGAGTTATCCCGACCTGTTGGGCCGGGCCGCGGCACTGGCGGCGCGCCAGATGGGCGAGCCGGCGTTTCCCGAAGTGATCTGGACCCGCGAGCGTGAGCGCCTGGCCGCCGCCCTGCGCGAGGCCAACACCAAGCCGGCCACGGTGGCCGGCCGCGCCTTTTCGCAGGCCGTCTATGGCGACCATCCCTATGGCTACGAGATGACCGAGGCCACGCTGGGCCGCATGTCGGTGGCTGACATGCGCGCGCTGCATGGGCGGGCCCTGGTGCCGTGTCGCGCGAAGGTCAGTCTGGTGGGCGCGCTGGACCGGGCGCAGGCCGATGCGCTGGTGGCGCAGTTGTTGTCGCGTCTGCCGGCGGGTGACGCCGCCGCGTGCGCACCGTGGCCACCCGTGCCCGAGGTGGCGCCGCTGTCTGCGCCGCAAGACCGGCGCATTCCGTTTGATTCGGCGCAGGCGCACGTGTTCATCGGCCAGCCCGGCTACAAGCGGGACGATCCGGATTTCTTCCCCTTGCTGGTGGGCAACTACACGCTGGGCGGCGGCGGGTTTGTGTCGCGCCTGACGCAGGAGGTGCGGGAGAAGCGGGGCCTGAGCTACAGCGTGTACAGCTATTTTGCGCCGGGGCTGCACGCCGGAGCCTTCGCCGTGGGCCTGCAGACACGCCCGGACCAGGCGGCGCAGGCGCTGCAGGTGGCGCGCGAGGTGGTGGCACAGTTTGTGGCCGAAGGCCCGACGCAGGCTGAACTGAAGGCCGCGCAGGACAACCTCGTCGGCGGCTTTGCGCTGCGCATCGACAGCAACCGCAAGCTGCTCGACAACGTGGCCAACATCGCCTGGAACCAGCTGCCGCTGGACTATCTGGACGGCTGGACGCAGCAGGTGGAGCGCGTCACCGCGGCGGACATCCGCGCTGCGTTTGCACGCAAATTGCAACCGGAGCGCATGGTGACCGTGGTGGTGGGCGGCGGCGCGCCCTGAGTGGCGCCGGGGACGGCATCTGGTGCATTTCAGCACTGGAATTGCCTCAAACCCAGCGTACCTCGGTCTTTGTTTGCTATTGTTTTTAATTATTGGGGCAGCAGCCGGGCCTTGCACCGGCCCGCAGCACGGGCCGACGCGCGCTCAGATGTGCGCCATGAACCGCGGTGCATGCCGCATGTGCAGCGACAGCCCCAGCGCTTCCATGTGGTTGCCGTTGCGGGCCAGGATGGTGTGGGCCAGCGGCAAGAAGTGCGCTTCCTCGTAGGCGGCATGGGCCAGGTAGCTTTGCACCAGATGTTCCACCCCCGCCACGTTGAGCTCCGACGTGTGGCCCTTGGCCACTTTCTTGAGTTCGGGCTCCAGCTTGGACCAGGCGGCTTCCACCACGCGGTGCTCGGCGGTCAGCTGATCGACCATGACCTGCACCCGGTCACGCTCCTCGCCCTTGACGGCGCTGGCCAGCACGGCCGGAAACAGCTCCTTCTCTTCCTCGGCATGGTGCTCGTAGACCGCATCGCGGAAGAAGCCCAGCGTTTCCTCGGCGATCTTGCGGGCGCGTTCGGCGGGCGCCAGCAGGGCGGGCAATTCACCAAAGGTCTTCAGGTGCGAAATGATGCCCGCGTGGCAGTTGGAAAAATTCAGCAGCGGCGCGTCGCTGGGTTCTGCCGCCGGGGTGGAAGGAGTTTGGCTCATGGTCGGTCACCTTGTTGATGGAGAGTCCTGCGCGCCCTGAAACGGAGGCACAGCTCATCGTTTCAATATAGCAAAGGGTGCCGTTGCAGGGGCGGCAACCGGGCCGTTTCTTGATTTAAGTCATGCGTTTTGCCCAGCCTCCCGGCCGGCGGGCTGCAGGGCTTCGGCGATCAGGCCCGCCACGGTCACCGCATTGGTCGGGTGGGCAATGCAGTCGGTGCTCCAGATTTCGCCGATGCCCGCTTCGCGCATCACCGTTATCGCGTCATTGGCAAACAGGGCGTGCGTCACCGCCGCCTCCACCGAGGCTGCGCCTGCGGCCAGCAGCAGCCGGGCGGCATGGGCCATGGTGTGGCCGGTGCTGGCCATGTCGTCCAGCAACACCACGGCGCGGCCGGCCACCGCCATGGCGGGCAGTTCGATCGTCACGGCACGGTCGCCATGGCGCACCTTGGTGCATACGGCGTGGTCAAAGCCGTGGCGTGCTGCGGCCTGGGCAATCCATTGCGCCGATTCGCCGTCCGGTCCCACCAGCAGGGCGCCGGGGCGGCGCACGGCGATCAGGTCGGCCAGCAGGGGGGCGCCGCTCAGGACGATGGCCTGCGGCACGGGCACGGCTTCCTGCAGGGTGGCGACGCGGTGCAGATGCGGGTCCACCGTGATCACCGCGTCAAACAATTCGGCCAGGAAGCGGCCGATGATGCGCTGGCTGACGGCTTCGCCCAGGGTAAAGGCCATGTCCTGGCGCATGTAGGCAAGGTAGGGGGCCACCAGCGTCAGGTGCTGCGCGCCCAGCGCACGCGCGGTCCTGGCCGTCAGCAGCAGCTCCACCAGTTTTTCGTTGGGCTGGTCCAGCGTGCGCAGCAGCACCACGCGGCCCTGCAGCGTATCGGGCAGGCGCAGCTTGAGTTCGCCGTCGGGGAAGCGGTGGCGTTCCACCCGTGCGGGGGCCAGCCCCGCGGCGGTGCACAGGCGCAAGGCGGCATCGTGTTCATCGTCGAAATACAGCAGGGTGGCGGGCTGGTCCATCAGAACTCCACAAAGACATGCGGCACCGCGTCGGCGCGGCCCAGCGTGTAGCCGCTGGCGCGCGTGCAGGCCTGGCGGGCGAAGGCCAGATCGGCCGGAAACCCGGCGTACACGCGGTAGAGCAGGTCGCCTTCGGCCACCGTATCGCCCAGCTTGTGCAGCAGGTCCACGCCTGCGCCCTTGACTTTGGGGGCGCCGGCCAGCCGTGCCACGCGCGCGATCTGCAGGTTGTCGATGGCGGTCACCACGCCGGCGGCGGGTGCGTGCACCTCGAAACTCAGCGGGCCGAGCTGCGCGTGCTTGGGGTCGAAATCGCGGGTGCCCTGGGCGCCGATGATGGCGTTCATGCGGGCCAGTGCGCGCCCTGAATCGAGGATGTCGCGTGCGATGGCAAAGCCGTCGCCGCCGCGCACGTCCGGGTCGCATTCGATCAGCCGGCCGGCCAGCCGCAGCGCCTTCTGGCGCAGGTCCATCGGGGCGTGCGGGTCGCACTCAAGCACCTGCATCACGTCACGCGCTTCCAGCACCGGGCCGATGCCATTGCCGATCGGCTGGCGCCCGTCGGTGATCACCACATCCAGCGCGAGGTGCATGCGGCCGGCCACGTACTCGAACAGCCGGCGCAGGCGTTGCGCCTCGGGCATGGAGCGCACCTTGGCGGTCGGGCCGATGGGAATGTCCAGCACCAGATGGGTGGAGCCTGCCGCAATCTTCTTGGACAGGATGGAGGCCACCATCTGTCCCGGCGAGTCGATCGACAGCGGCCGCTCCACCGAAATCAGCACGTCATCGGCAGGCGACAGGTCGGCCGTGCCGCCCCAGGCCAGGCAGCCGCGGTGCGCATGCACGATCTGCTCCAGCTGCGCGAACGGCAGTTCGACGTTGGCCAGTACCTCCATGGTGTCGGCCGTGCCGGCCGGCGACGTGATGGCGCGCGAAGAGGTCTTGGGGCACAGCATGCCGTGCGCGGCCACGATGGGCACCACCAGCATGGAGGTGCGGTTGCCCGGGATGCCGCCGATGCAGTGCTTGTCCACCACCAGCGGCTCGTGCCAGTCGAGCTTGCGACCCGCAGCCACCATGGCCTCGGTCAGGAAGTAGACCTCCTCGCGGTCGAGTTCGGCGCGGTTGCAGGCCACGACGAAGGCCGTCAGCTCGATCTTGGAATAGTGGTGGCGGGCAATGTCCTGCACGATGGCATGAAAGTCGTCGCGGCCCAGGCGCTCGCCGTCGATCTTGCGGAACAACGCTGCCATCGAGGCGGGCGGTTCAGCCTGTGACACCGACACGGTGTGGCCGTCCTGCACCCCCAGATGGGCAAAGGCATCTTCCGACAGCCCCAGCTCCTGGCAGCCCACAATGGCCGGATCGTCCACCACGTTGACTGTGGCCAGGATGTGCTGGCCGTTGGCACGTACCTCGACTTTGGACAGGGCCTGGAAGCCCTCGGCGCGGTACACGGCGCAGTCGCGGTGCAGGTAGGCCACGTTTTCCTGCCAGGTGTCGATGGCCACGCGGCGCAGGGCCAGCGTGGCTGCCACATGGTTGTCGGGCGGTGCGGTGGGGGCGGCTGGATCAGTTTCGCTGGAGGTCATGCCGCAAGCCTACCCCGAAATGGCCGCCTGTGGCCAGTGGCGGATGGCCGGTGTCCGGCGTCCGTGATCCGTATAAGCTTGCATCCTGGTCATGCCGCGCCTGCTGCGGGCGGACCCCTCTGGAGCTGGAACCCCATGCCGATTGCCAACCTGACCCCTGACGCCCTGCGTTTCACCATCGACCCCGCCACGCTGGGCTTTGCCGACACCGCCGAGCTGCTGCGTGAACCTTTGCACTGGATCGGGCAGGAGCGCGCGGAAACCGCTGCACGCTTTGGCCTGCGCATGCAGCAGGCGGACTACAACCTGTTTGTGCTGGGCGAAATCGGCAGCGGGCGCTCCTCGCTGCTGCGCCAGGAGATGCAGGCCGTGGCCGCCGAGCGGCCCGTGCCGCCGGACCTGTGCTACCTGCACAACTTCGACACGCCCGAGCGCCCCCGCGCCCTGCGCATGCCGGCCGGACAGGGGCGCCAGTTGCGCCAGCTCATGGCCGCCTTCACCAAGACGCTGCAGGCGGAAGTGCCGAAACGGCTGGAAGGGCAGGAATTCAAGACGGCCAGCGAAACCATCGAGAAAGCCCACGCGGCGCAGGAATCCACCACCTTCGCCGCGCTGGCCGCCTTTGGCGAGGCGCGCAGTTTTGCGCTGCGCCGTGAGGACGGCCACCTGGTCTTCACCCTGCGTGGCGAGAACGGCCAGGCGCTGACCGAAAAGGAAGCCGCCGAATTGCCCAAGGAACGCCGGGCTGAATTTGATCTGGCCGAGCAGGAACTGCACGCCGAGATCAACCGCTTCGTCGAGAAGACCGCCGCCATGGAGCGGATCAAGAACGAGGCCCTGGCCGCGCTGCGCCGCCAGGTCGTCAAGCCGCTGCTGGAGCACGAACTCCAGGAGATCCGCCTGGCGCTCAAAAAGCACATCAAGGACACCGTGAAACTGGGGGCGTACCTCGACCAGGTGCAGGCCGACGTGCTGGACAGCATTGAACTGTTCCAGGTGTTCGAGCCCGACGAGGAAAGCCGCCAGGAAGCGCTGGAAATGGTGCTGGCGCGCCTGCGGGTGAACCTGGTGGTGGACAACGACGGCATGCGGGGCGCGCCGGTGATCGAAGAGAACAACCCGCTGTTCCGCCTGTTGTTCGGCAGTATCGAATACCAGGCGGAAAACGACGTGCTGGTCACGGATTTCTCCCGCATCCGTGCCGGCAGCCTGCTCAAGGCGCATGGCGGCTTCCTGATGCTGCACCTGCGTGACCTGCTGGCCGACCCGCTGGTGTGGGAGAAGCTGCGGCGCTTCCTGCGCAGCGGCCGCCTGCAGATCGAGGAGCCGGGTACCGCGTTCTCGCCCATGGCGGCGGTGTCGCTGGAGCCCGAGGCGGTGGACGTGCACGTCAAGATCGTGCTGATCGGTGCGTCGGAACTCTTCTACGAACTGCAGGAAGGCGACCCCGAGTTCGCGCGGCATTTCCGCGTCAAGGTGGATTTCGCGGAAAGCTTCATCGCCAGCGACGGCACGCGCCACGCCTCCGCCGTGTTCGTGGCGCAGGTCTGCCAGCGGCTGGCCCTGCCGCATTTCTCGGCTGCCGCAGTCGCCCGCCTGCTCGAAGAAACCCACCGCGAGGCCGACGACCAGACCCGCCAGAGCGCCATCTTCGCGCGCACCGAGGCGCTGGTCATGGAGAGCGCAGCCCTGTGCGGCGCGCGTCCCGGCAGCCTGGTGGGCGCCGCCGATGTGGAAGCCGCCCTGCGCGCACGCAATGCCCGGCACGACTACATGGAGCAACGCCTGCAGGAATCCATCACCGAGGGCGACCGCCTCATCACGCTGCAGGGCAGCCGCATCGGCCAGGTCAACGGCCTGACCCAGGTGGACCTGGGCGATTACCGCTTCGGCTTCCCGGTGCGGGTGACCGCACGCAGCTTTGCCGGAACCGCCGGGCTGATGAACATCGAGCGCGAAGTGGAACTTTCCGGCCCGATCCACGACAAGGGCGTGCTGATCCTGCACAGCTACCTGTCGGCACTGTTTGGTCACATTGCGCCGCTGGCGCTGAGCGCCTCGCTCGTGTTCGAGCAGGAGTACCACGGCGTGGAAGGCGATTCGGCCTCCTGCGCCGAGCTGTACGCGCTGCTGTCGTGCCTGTCCGGCCTGCCGCTGCGCCAGGGCATTGCCGTGACCGGCGCGGTCAACCAGTACGGCGACGTGCTGCCCGTGGGCGGACTCAACGAAAAGATCGAGGGCTGGTTCCGCGTCTGTGCGCGCGCCGGCCTGGACGGCACCCAGGGCGTGCTGATCCCCGAGCGCAACCGCCGCCACCTGATGCTCGACCGCGACGTCGTGGACGCCGTGGCACGGGGTGTCTTCCATGTGCACACCGTCGCCCATGTGAGCGAAGGCATCGCGCTGCTCACCGGCCAGCCCGCCGGCCTGGGCGATGGCGGCGCGCCCTTTGCGGAAGGCAGTGTGCTGGCGCTGGCCGAGCAGACCCTGCTGGCCTACCGGCGGGCGTGCCTGCGCGCCGGGCAGGGCCCGCGCGGGCGCCGTGGGCCACGCTGACGCGCTCGCCCGGTGTCGCGTGGGCGTGATCCCGTTTAAGCTACTCCCATGAGAAAAAAGACCCCTGACACCCCCAAGACCGCCCCGCCCAAGCCCCGCCGGCTGGAAGGCTCGCCCACGCACGAAATCCGCATCATCGGCGGGCAGTGGCGGCGCACCCGGCTCAAGGTCGCCGACAAGGCCGGCCTGCGGCCCACGCCCGACCGCGTGCGCGAGACGCTGTTCAACTGGCTGGGCCAGGACCTGAGCGGCTGGCGCTGCCTGGACGCCTTTGCCGGCACCGGCGTGCTGGGCTTCGAGGCTGCCTCGCGCGGCGCGGCGCAGGTGCTGATGCTGGAGCAGGACCCCGGGCTGGTCACCCAGCTGCTGGCTACCAAAAGCCGGCTGGAGGCCACGGCGGTGCAGGTGCAGCGGGGCGATGCGGTGATGGTGCTGAAGAAGGCCTCGCCCGCCAGCCAGGACCTGGTCTTTCTGGACCCGCCGTTTGACTCCGACCTGTTCGACAAGGCGCTGTCGGCCGCCGCGCAGGCCGTGGCGGTTGACGGTTTCATTTACCTGGAAGCGCCCGTGGCCTGGACGGACGAGCGGCTGCAGCCCTTGGGCCTGGCCGTGCGCCGCCACCTCAAGGCCGGCGCGGTGCATGCGCACCTGCTGGTGCGCGCGGTACCATCCGCCTCCAACGAGGAGACCACCCCATGACCCGCAATGTGCTTGCCGTCTATCCCGGCACGTTTGACCCCATCACCCGTGGCCACGAAGACGTGGTGCGCCGCGCCTGCAGCCTGTTCGACCACGTGCTCATCGCCGTGGCCGCCGGCTACCACAAGAAAACCCTGTTCAGCCTGGACGAGCGCATGGCCATGGCGCGCGAAGTGTTCCAGGGCGACCCGCAGGTGTCGGTGGAAAGCTACGACGGCCTGCTGCGCGACTTCGTCGTCGCCCGCCAGGGCAAGGCCGTGGTGCGCGGCCTGCGCGCCGTGACCGACTTTGACTACGAGTTCCAGCTCGCCGGCATGAACCGCAACCTGATGCCCAACGTCGAGACCGTTTTTCTTACGCCTGACGGCCGCTACCAGTTCATCAGCAGCACCTTTGTGCGCGAGATCGCGCTGCTGGGCGGCGAGGTGGAAAAGTTCGTCTCGCCGCAGGTGCTGGTGCGCCTGCAGGAGAAGGCGCAAAAGGGCGTCAAGCCCTGAAGTACTTCGCTATTCATAGCGAACAATGACCAGTTGACGCTGGGAAGCTGCCATTCTCAATCAGAAAATGGCGCAGGCGGCTCTTTTCAGCGCACCGGGCGCGCGTACAGGGCCCCGATTTCGCTCGCGAAGTGGTTCATCAGGTTCAGCCGCTTGAGTTTCAGCGTCGGTGTCAGCATCGTGTTCTCGATGGTCCAGGGCGTCAGCGTCATCCGCACCGCGCGCGGCACCGCATAGTGCGGGAAATGCGTGGCCTGCGCGGTGATGCGTGCCAGCGCCGCCTGCTGCGTGGCCGGCGCGTTCAGTGCGTCGGGGTCGTCGGGGTTCAGCCCCAGCTGGCGCGCCATGCGCTCCCATTCGGCGCGGTTCAGCACGGCAATGCAGGCGATGAAGGGCCGGTTTTCGCCGAGCACCATCACCTGTTCGAACAGCGGGTCGGCGGCAATCGCCAGTTCCAGGTCGGCCGGCGGCACTTTCTCGCCGGTGGAGGTGACGATGATTTCCTTGATACGGCCCAGGATGCGGATGCGCCCGTCGGTGATTGACGCCTGGTCGCCGGTGGCCAGCCAGCCGTCGGGCGCGAGCACCTTGGCGGTTTCTTCCGGCCGGTTCCAGTAGCCACGCATCACGCTGGGGCCGCGCACCTGCAGTTCGCGGTTCTCGCCGATGCGCACCTCCACGCCGGGCAGGGCGCGCCCGATGGTCACCGGGTCGTTGTCGTCCAGCCCGTTGGCGGCCACCACGGGGGAGGTTTCGGTCATGCCGTAGCCCTGCAGCAGTGGCAGGCCCAGGCCCAGAAAGGCATGCGCGATGGCCGGCGACAGGGCCGCGCCGCCGCTGACAGCCGTGCGCACCCGCCCGCCGAACTGCGCCAGCAGCGGTTCTGCGGCCAGCCGGCGCAGCAGCGGCCAGGTCAGCGCATCGGCGGCGGCGCGCAGGGCGCCGGATTCGCCTTCGGGCAGCGGCAGGCGCTGGGTGCGGCAAAAGCGCCGCCAGCCCACGTTTTGGGCCGCGTTGAACAGCGCCGCCTTGAACGGCGCGGTGGCCAGACGCTCCAGCACCTTGGCATGGACTCGCTCGTAGATGCGCGGCACCGAGATCAGCACCGTCGGGCGCACGGTCTTCAGGTCGTCGGCCAGCAGCGCCACCGAGCGCGCGTAGGCCACGCAGCTGCCGCAGGCAATCGGCAGGTAGTAGCCGGCGGTGCGCTCGAAGGTGTGCGACAGCGGCAGGAAGGACAAAAACACGTCGTCGATGCGCGGCACCACGCGGCCCAGCACGGCCTTCACGTTGGCCACCACGTTGCGGTGCGTCAGCATCACGCCCTTGGGTTTGCCGGTGGTGCCGGAGGTGTAGACGATGGCGGCCAGGTCGTCTTCGGTGGGCGGCGGCGGGCGCGGCGCATCGCTGCGGCCGGCGGCCAGCCAGTCGGCCAGTGCGGTGACGGGCGGCTCACCCTCGAGCGTGGCCTGCGCGACGGCGTCCGGGAGGGTCAGCACCACGCCTTGCAGTGCGGGCAGCGGCGTGCCCACGTCGCGGATGCGCTCCCATTGCGCGAGGTGCTCGACGATCAGCAGCGAGGCGGCGCAGTCGGCCAGGATGTAGGCAATGCTGCCGGGGTTGTCGATGGCGTGCAGCGGCACCGGCACGGCGCCCAGGGCCAGCGTGGCCTGGTCGGCGCTCATGGCGTCCAGGCCGTTGGGCAGCAGGATGGCCACGCGCGCGCCAGCGGGCAAGCGACTTGCGGCCAGCGCGTCCGCCCAGTGGCCGACCCGTGCGCGGGCCTGCGCCCAGCTCAGGCTGGCCCAGCGGGCGCTGGCCGGGTCGAATGCGCGGTAGGCCTCGGCGTCGGGCGTGGCGCTGGCGCGAAAGGCCAGCAGTTCAGGCAGCGTGCGCACGGCCGCGAGGTCAGGCGTCTCGGGGGCGGTGGAGGACAGGGGGGTGTCGGAGGGCGTGGTCATCGGGATGGCTGCTCATTAAGTGATAGCAGACTATGACCATTCTATGCTGGGAACTGGCTGTTTTTTGGCAGAAAATTAGAGTTCTGCCCCTTCCACAAGGAAGCGGACTCTGCGCACACCTTGCCACTCGTCCGCATCGAGCCGGAAGGCGAGTTTGACGCGCCCTGGCAGCGGGTCGGTGTGGCCGAACCAGATGCCGTCCACCGGCTGGCCCTGGTGCTTGAGCTTGAGCGACAGGTGTTTTTCTCCCACCAGCCGCTGCGAGAGCACCTCGACCTCCTCGCTGAAGGTGGGCGGCGCGAAACCCTGGCCCCAGACCTCGCGGTGCAGCGTGTCCACCAGGTCGGTGCGGCGGTACTCGGGGGCCAGCGGGCCGTCGGTGTCGAGCCGGCGGGTGAGCGTGGCGGCATCCAGCCACTCGGTGGCAACCGCGCTCAGCGCGGCCTTGAAGGTGTCGAACTGGTCGGCATCAATGGTGCAGCCCGCCGCCATGGCGTGGCCGCCAAAGCGCAGCAGCACGCCGGGGTGGCGTTTGGCCACCAGGTCCAGCGCATCGCGCAGGTGAAAGCCGGGGATGGAGCGGCCCGAGCCCTTGAGTTCATGCCCCTTGCCCGGCGCCGCACTGGCGGCAAACACAAAGGTGGGGCGGTGCAGCTTGTCTTTCAGGCGCGAGGCGACGATGCCGACCACGCCTTCGTGGAACTCGGGGTCGAACACGCACAGCGCCGGCGGCGGCTCGAAGCTGCCCTCCGGGTCTTCGGCGAACAGCGATTCGGCGATCAGGAAGGCCTGGTCGCGCATGCCGCCCTCAATCTCGCGGCGCTCGCGGTTGATGCCGTCCAGCGTGCGGGCCAGCTCGTCGGCGCGGCCGGGGTCGTCGGTCAGCAGGCATTCGATACCCAGCGTCATGTCCGACAGGCGCCCGGCGGCGTTGATGCGCGGCCCTAGCGCAAAGCCGAAGTCGAACGTGGTGGCCACGTGGGCCTTGCGCGCCGCTGCGGTGAACAGGGCCGCCATGCCGGGCGGCAGGGCGCCGGCGCGCACGCGCTTGAGGCCCTGGGCCACCAGCCGGCGGTTGTTGGCATCGAGCTTGACCACGTCGGCCACGGTGCCGAGAGCCACCAGCGGCAGCAGGGCGTCGAGTTTCGGTTGTGGTTTGTTGGCCCCCACGCTTGTCACTGCGTGTACTGCGCTGCCCCCCGCGGGGGCGCTCGCGCCTTGGGACGGCCCGGCGGCGCTCGGCGCATCAAACACGCCGCGCGTGCGCAGTTCGGCCCGCAGCGCCAGCAGCACGTAGAACATGACACCGACGCCGGCGATGGACTTGCTCTCGAAGGTGCAACCGGGCTGGTTCGGGTTGACGATGACGTCGGCGTCCGGCAGCTGGATGGCCTCCGTACCCTGTGCGGCGGCAGGCAGGTGGTGGTCGGTCACCAGCACCTGCAGACCCAGCGCGCGCGCCACGGCCACGCCCTCGAAGCTGGCGATGCCGTTGTCCACCGTGATCAGCACGTCGGCGCCGCTGTCCTTGACGCGCCGGGCAATCGGCGCGGTCAGGCCGTAGCCGTCCACCACGCGGTCGGGCACGATGTAGCTGACGTGTTGCGCGCCCAGCTGGCGCAGGCCGCGCAGGCCGACCGCACAGGCGGTGGCGCCGTCGCAGTCGTAGTCGGCCACGATGCACAGGCGCTTGTCCGCGGCGATGGCGTCGGCCAGCAGCACGGCCGCCTCAGCCGCGCCTTTCAGGCCGGCGGGCGGCAGTAGCCGGGCCAGGCCGTCGTCGAGTTCGTCCTGGCCGCGCACGCCGCGCGCGGCAAACAGGCGCGCCAGCAGCGGGTGGATGCCGGCTTGTTCCAGCGCCCAGGCGGCGCGGGGCGGGATGTCACGTACTGTAATTTTCATAGCAAACCAAGACTGTTCCACGCTGGCTTTGTGCCAAAAATGCTTGAAAACCGCTGCCAGAAGCCCTGTGGCAGGCCCTCGAAAGTCTGCGCGGCCTGTTCGCCGCACAGGGTCAGCCGCACCGGCGTGCCACGCTTCAGCGCTGACAGCAGGGCGTCGCAGTGTGTGGCGTCGACCTGCTGCCAGGCCTGCGTCCACGTGGCCCAGTCCTCGCGCAGCGCGGCGTCGCGCAGGGTGGTGACCACGACAGGGGCCGCATCGGCTGGCGGCGCGTCAGCCGGCAGTGCCCCGGCGCCGCTGATCCAGAAGGAGTTGACCGGCGCCAGGCCCTGCGCGGCGCGGGCGTCGTTGACTGGATGGTTGTAGAGCAGCATCTGCATCTCGCTCTGCAGCCGCTGCAGGGGGCGGGCCTGCGGCGTTTGCGGCATCCACGGCCCCAGGGTCTGGCCGCTCACGCGGTCCAGCGAGGCGGTGGGCAGGTCGCGAAAAATTTCGCCGCGCGCCAGCCAGCGCCCGGCGGTGTCGAACTGCAGCGCCAGCCCGTCCTCGGCAAAGAAAGGGGCCATGGTGGCCAGCAAATCGCGGGCGTGGTCATCCTGGAGCTGCAGGCGGGCCGGGTCGCTCATCAACACGTTGTCCATGCCGATCTGCCAGTGGCAGGGCGTGATCCAGGCCCAGGCCTCCAGGCCCGGCGTGCCACCGTTCTGGCGCAGGTGGTGCGCGGCCCACGGCGTGCGGCCGGGGCCGGCGTCCAGGTGCAGGGCACCGGCCAGTGCGCGTTCGTGCGGCAGCTCGGGGCTGTCTTCGTCGATGGCTTCCAGGGTGCCGGGCTGCAGCCGGTGCAGTAACTGGGTGAGGCGGGGCAGGGGGAGTTTTTGCAGGGCGTCCCGGGCGGCGGGTGCGCTGCTGGCCGCGTACGGAATCAGCAGGTGGGTGGGGTCGGACATGGCCGGTATTGTCCCGGATGGCGCAGGGCGCTCCGGGGCGGTGCCACAATCGCCCCATGTTTTCATTCCCCACTGGCCGATGCAAATCCCGTACGAACTGATTCTGGGCTGGCGCTACACCCGTGCCGGGCGCGCCACCCGGCGCAACGGCTTCATTTCCTTCATCTCCGGGGTCTCCATGCTGGGCATTGCCCTGGGGGTGGCCGCGCTCATCATCGTGCTGAGCGTGATGAACGGCTTCCAGAAAGAGGTGCGCGACCGCATGCTGGGCGTGGTCTCGCACATCGAGATCTTCGCGCCCAACGGCGCGGCGCTGCCGGATTTCGCCAAGACGCTGCATGAGGTGCGTCAACACCCCGATGTGATCGGCGCGGCCCCGTTCATTGCCGCGCAGGCGTTGCTGGCGCGCGGCGAGGACATGAAGGGTGCGCTGGTGCGCGGCATTGACCCGGCGCTGGAGCCCGGCGTGACCGACCTGGCCGTGGAGCTGAAAAATACCGGCCTCCAGCGCCTGGTGCCGGGCAGCTTCGGGGTGGTGCTGGGCGCCGACCTGGCGCACAGCCTGGGCGTGCGCGAGGGCGACCCGGTCACGCTGATTGCCCCCAGCGGGCAGGTCACGCCGGCTGGCGTGGTGCCGCGCCTCAAGCAGATGACGGTGGTGGGCACCTTCACCTCCGGCCACTATGAGTACGACTCGGCGCTGGTCATGCTGCACCAGGACGACGCCGCCAAAATCTTCCGGCTGGAAGGCCCGACCGGCGTGCGCGTGAAGATCCGCGACCTGCACCAGGCCCGCGAAGTGGCGGCGCAGTTGGCGCAGACCCTCAGCGGCAATCTGTTGATCCGCGACTGGACGCGGCAAAACCGCACCTGGTTTGCCGCCGTGCAACTGGAAAAACGCATGATGTTCATCATCCTGACGCTGATCGTCGCCGTGGCGGCGTTCAACCTGGTCAGCACGCTGGTCATGACCGTGACCGACAAGCGCGCCGACATCGCCATCCTGCGCACGCTGGGCGCCAGCCCGGGCAGCATCATGGGCATCTTCGTGGTGCAGGGCGCGATGGTGGGGGTGATCGGCACCTTGTCCGGCCTGCTGCTGGGCCTGGGCGTGGCTTTCAATATTGACGTGATCGTGCCGGCGCTGGAGCAGCTGCTGCACGCCAGCTTCCTGCCCAAGGAGATTTACCTGATCAGCCGCATGCCCAGCGACCCGCAGCGCAGCGACATTCTGCCGATTGCGGTGATCTCGCTCATCCTGGCCTTTCTGGCCACCATCTACCCCAGCTGGCGCGCCAGCCGGGTCAACCCGGCGGAGGCTCTCAGATATGAATGATCCGCGCACTACGGCTGTTCTTCAGGCCAGCGGCCTGACCAAGCGCTTTACCGAAGGCCGCCTGGACGTGACGGTGCTGCAAGGCGTCGATCTGCAGGTGCATGCGGGCGAGACGCTGGCCATTGTGGGCGCATCGGGTTCGGGCAAGAGCACGCTGCTGCACCTGCTGGGCGGGCTGGATGCGCCCACCAGCGGGCGTGTGCAGCTCAAGGGGCAGGACCTCTCTGCCCTGTCGGCCGCGCAGCAGGGCGTGCTGCGCAACCAGCACCTGGGTTTTGTCTACCAGTTTCACCATCTGCTGCCCGAGTTCAGCGCGCTGGACAACGTGGCCATGCCCTTGTGGATTCGCCGCGAGCCGCGCGCCCGGGCCGCGCAGGTGGCGGAAAAAATGCTGGCGCTGGTCGGCCTGAAAGACCGCATCCATCACCGCCCGGCCGAGCTGTCGGGCGGCGAGCGCCAGCGCGTGGCGATTGCGCGCGCGCTGGTCACGCAGCCCGCCTGCGTGCTGGCCGACGAGCCCACGGGCAACCTGGACCGCGCCACGGCCGATGGCGTATTCGAGCTGATGCTGCAACTGGCGCGTGAGCAGGGCATGGCCTTCGTGCTGGTCACGCACGATGAATCACTTGCGGCGCGCTGCGGCCGTCATTTGCGCCTGGTGCTGGGGCGCTTGTCTGAGGCCGCCGGGCCGGGAGTGGGTGCATGAAGTTCCGTATGGCAGAGAAGTCCCTGTTTGCAGTACTGCTGCGCTCGCCTTGGTGGATCAGCCTGGTGCTGGCCGTCGTGGTGGCGCTGGTGGCCCGGCTGGCCCTGCCCGCCGACATGGCGGTGTTCGGCGCGATGGGCGGTTTCCCGTTCCTGGTGATCGCGGTCATGGCCTTGCGCCGGCAATGGAACACGCCCAGCCCAGCGCGCGTGCAGCAACTGCTGGACGTGGTCGGCACGATGGCCTGGCGGGATTTTTCAGCGGCGCTGGAGGCCGGCTGGACGCGCGAGGGTTATGCCGTGTCCCGGCTGGAGGGGCGCAAGAGCACCGGTGCCGACTTCGCCCTGGTCAAGGCGGGGCAGACCACGCTGGTCAGCGGCAAACGCTGGAAGGCAGCCAGCCTGGGTGTAGAACCCCTGCGCGAGCTGGCGGCGGCCATCGAACAGGCCGAGGCGCGCGGCGGCATCGTGGTGGCGCTGGGCGAGGTCACCCCCCAGGCCAGCGCCTTTGCCAAGGCCCAGGGCATCCAGGTGTTGCAGGCGCCGGCGCTGGCGACCTTGCTGCAACACAGCCAGGTGGGCCGGGCGTGAAGAGGCAAGCTTTGGGTGATGCCGGTCCGGTGTGACGCGTCGGCCCTGGTGCTGATGGTGCTCACCCGTAACGAATATCCTGGCGCGCCTGCAAATCGCTCGGTGGAATTGCCGGCGGCGATGGGTTGGCTGGCAGGGACTGCCTGCTATGTGTGACATCTGGGCAGTGGGCGAGGGCCAGTCTGGGCACCTTTTGAACTCACCATGGAAGCTCTAAGCCGTCACTTGAAAACCCTTGCGAAGAACCGATGCTCGGTCAATTGCCCGCTTTAAAAGACTAGGTCCGGACGGCGATGTTGCGATCTGACTGATAGAACTCGGGCAGATTCAGGATGCACCGTCGAATAGATCTGAGGTCTGTATGAGGGACGGTAACCGAGTAGTCAGCTGTCACGTCGCCGAGATCAAGAACACATTGTGGTGCACGAGCCGTCGATATCAGATCAACGTAACAGCCGTAATCAATGCCATACACGTTATATCGTCGACCTGGTTGATCTTTTGCGGAGATGCCCTTTCGAAGGACATGTAGTACACGTTCATCGTACAAAAAGTCGACTAGAGGATCGCGCACTCCAGCTTCGAGGAGGAACCCTTTTGCGCGCCGTTCCTTAATCACCTTGTCCACTAACCATGACAACAAACGCTTTGCTTCGTCGTGAGTCGATACCGCAGAATCCTTACTTCCGAGGTACCAGTTTTGTGCTGCGGTGCGGACATCTCCCACGGAGATTGTCGATTCATTGGCTCGCTGTGCGGCGGCACTGAGTATGTTGATTGCATCGCGCGGCACCCCTTCGCATGCTCGAACGATTTCTTCGAACGCGTTGCTCTGCGTAAACGCGGCGGCGATCAGTGACGATTCGTCTTTTGGCAGACCGGCTTTCGCGTCTTCGAGTTCGGCACATGTGTGCTTGTAAAAGAGAGAACGGAAGAACGCGACAGCTTTATGGTCGTCATTGTCAAATACCATGTAATCGTCCAAGTTCACTGCGGTCGATACATCTGCACCTAATTCAATGCCGACGTGGCCGATAGCTGGATCTGGAAGCATGAAGCGGCTCCGCTGCTCTATAGCGGCAATCTTGACAGTCACCCCCTTTGTCGGCAACAACGCGCGGCGAATGAGGTCGGCGAGCATAGGCTGAAGGTCTAGAGGTACCTCGCTCCATTCATCGATTAGCAACCAAAGGCGCTTGCTCGGCAGCATCTCCACGATCTTCCGTAGCGCATTTCC
>ERZ1034365.577-NODE-577-length-20138-cov-2.669957_pt1 | contig 20138 bp, 24 predicted proteins | sample MGYA00520615_ERZ1034365 | MGnify/ENA primary metagenome ERZ1034365 (study PRJEB33736, sample SAMEA104284505) | Azolla filiculoides | biome: Urban; feature: Water surface; material: Ditch water | place: Netherlands | collected 2015-10-28 | depth 0-0.1 m ... | reverse complement strand
CCCCCCCCCCATTTTTTTTTTAATGATACGGCGACCACCGAGATTTATATTTTTTCTTTAAACGACGCTATTCCGATCTACACCTTTGAGCATGCCTTTGCCGTCGACTCGCTGGTGAATGCGCTTGCGCCTTTCTGCAGTCAGGTCGATGCCGACCCCAAGCCGTTCAGCCTTGCACTGCCAAACCTTTGGCACCTAGCCAGCGATGTTCACGGGGTTCTGCTCGAGAGCGCATCCGTGCTTGATTTGGCCGCCGCTCTGCACCCAACCGCGGCAGTAGCCGGCACCCCTAGGCTCGAAGCTCAAAAGCTTTTGGCGGAGCTAGAAGACTTTGATCGGGGCCGCTATGCCGGGCCGGTTGGTTGGATTGGTGCCGACGGCGATGGCGAGTGGGCGATTGCTCTTCGCGGTGCGCAAATTGAGGGCCGAAGCATTCGCGCCTTTGCCGGTTGCGGAATCGTCGAAGGTTCTGAGCCTGATGCCGAGCTCGCCGAGACCGAGCTCAAGTTCGCGCCAATGCGCGAAGCCCTGAGTTGATTTAGTCGAGTCGAACGTCGATCAGAATTCGACCAGCAGTCGAAAGAGCGGCGCCTAGTTCGGCCTGGGTTTCGACCCGCAGATATTGCCAACCGTAGGCCTGGGCAAGATGCCAGATATCAACGTTTTGAGGCGTCTTGAATAGTCGATCAAAGCTCTTCAAATCTAGTCTCTGTGCCATTTCGAGACCGGCAAAGATCGATCCACCGCCGTCGTTTCCGACGATGATTTGAACGTTTCGAGCAGGTTCGGTCGGGTCGGTGGCAAGCGATGAAGCATCGTGCAAGAGCGTTAGGTCACCCATCAGCGCACGGGTGGTGCCGGTCTGCATCAGTGAGATTCCGGTGGCGGTCGCAACCGTGCCATCGATGCCGGCCAAACCACGGTTTGAATAGACTCGAATCGCCTTTGCCGGCGCCCAAACATCGGCCTCGCGAATCAATCTCGAAGCCCCAAGAATCAGGTCGTCTTCGGGTTCGGTGGCAGCCCAAACTGCCTCGACCAAACTGCGACGGTCGAGCTTGTTTGAGCCCGCATGGGTGAGCGCCTGGTCGGCTTTTCGCCAGACCTCGAGCCACTCAAAATCGACCTCGTCATCGACAGTGATTTCGTCAACAATCGCGGTAGCGCGCTGGGAAACATCAAAGAAACCCATCACGCGACTGCGAATGACCACAACCTCGACCTCGGGTTTGAACAAGAGCTTGATGACCGCACGCCCAAGGGTTGGTTTGCCGAAAACGATAACTCGGCCAATTTGACCAGCAAGCTCGGGCTGCTGTTCAAGAATTTTTCGATAGCCCAAAATGGCATTTGCACCGATGCGGGAACCCGAAGAAGGCTCGGCTAGCAGCGGCCAGCCAAAGGCCTCGGCTAACTCGACGGCATCGCCACCAGCTCCGGCACCCGCTACAACAACGGTTGGAACCGCCGCGGTAAGCACTGCGAATTCTGGGTGCGGTTCAAAAATCTCAGGTAGCCCAACGGCCGGGTCAAGACTTGCCGCATTCGGTTCAATTGCCGAAAGCGGTTCTCTGAAAGCCAGATTCAGTTGCACCGGCCCCGGCTGTTCGCCGTCGTAACCCATGCAGACGCCAATGGCATCGGCGGCCAACTTGGTGGCCTCGGCGACCTCGGTCGGGCGACCACTAGGTGCCTGAACATCAAACACCTCGCGCACGGCATCAAAGAAAATGCCGATCTGGTTGGTGGTTTGGTTGGCGCCAACCCCGCGCAGTTCATCGGGGCGGTCTGCCGTCAAAAGAATTAGGGGCACACCCGAGTGGTGCGCTTCGAGCACAGCCGGGTGCAGGTTTGCAACGGCGGTGCCCGAGGTGGTGATGATCACGGATGGCTCACCGCTGGCTAACGCGGCACCAAGGGCGTTGAACGCCAGACTGCGCTCATCGAGTCGAACGTGCAGATTGATTTTGCCGGCGTCGGCTAATTGACCGGCAGCAATCGCAAGCGCTTGAGAACGAGCACCCGGTGCTAAAAAGTAGTTACGCACGCCCGCCTTGGCAAGGCTCGCGAGAAGGGTTGCCGCGTAAACCTGCGCTGGCGAACTATTGCTCATCGCCCGGTTCTTCTGGCTTTTGCTCGCGCTTCTTTTTCTCTTCTTCTTCGGCTAGGCGCTTTGCCAGATCGCGCAAAAACTGCGGGTCATCATCTGGGGCTGTGGTCTTGATCTTGGCCCTGCGGTTGCGTTCGATTAGGGCACTGATGCCATAGACCAGGCCAAAAATCACGGCAATGCCGATGACTACCCAAACGAAGATCAAAAGACGCATAGGTTAACTCTAACCAGCCACAAACTTAGACTTATTCCATGAAGAATCCGTGGGTTAAATACATCGTCATTCGAGTCGGGCTTTTTGTTGGCCTACTTGCCATCATGTTGGCACTGCAATTCGACCCATTCTTTGCCGCACTAATTTCGGCGGTCGTTTCGCTGGCCATCTCACTGCTCTTTTTTGAGAAGCACCGCTCTGCCGTTTCAGAAGACATCTATCGACGCATGCAAAAGCGCAACGATAAAGACACCGATGTTGAAGATGCCGCAGATGAGGCCGCCAAGGGCGACGCCAAAGACGCTTAGTTTCGCGGCTTGCTAGCCGAGCACGAAGACGACGGTTGCCAAACCCCATCCCAACAACAGACCATATGAAAGAGCCGCGAAGCTGGTGAGCTTTAGGGCCAGGATTAGCTCTTTAGGCTGCTTGGCTGTTGCAACGATCAGGGTTGCCGGAATTACAAAAAACAACGCCAGCCAGGCGAAGAAAGTCGCCGGAAAGATCATCGGCAACGGAGCCAGAATTGCAAACGGCGCCCACAGCATCACGAAGTAAAGGGCCTTGGCCCAGCGCTTGCCTAGTTTTACGGCGAGCGTGCGCTTGCCAACGTGCTTGTCGAGGTCAAGGTCACGGATGTTGTTGACCATCAAAACTGCGGCGGCAAAAAGGCCTGAGGCGATTCCACCGAGCATGGCGAAATCGCTGTAACGACCGATCTGAATGAAAGCCGTGCCATAAACGGCAACCGGGCCAAAGAAAATGAAGACGGCGACTTCGCCCAAACCTGCATAACCGTATGGGTTCTTGCCGCCGGTGTAAAACCAGGCAGCCACGATTGCCAATGCGCCAACCGCCAAGAACCACCATTGCTGGGTTAGAAGAACAATCACCAAGCCGGCAAATGCTGCCAAACCAAAGAACGCAAAGGCAGCGTATTTAACCGCGGCGGGTCGAACCGACTTTGAACCGGTTAGGCGAAGTGGACCAACGCGCTTGGCGTCGGTTCCGCGAATGCCATCCGAGTAGTCGTTGGCGTAGTTCACGCCGATCTGCAAAAACAATGCGACCGACAGGGCAAGCAGGCTGAGGGTTAGGTTGAACAGCTGAAGTTCGGCAGCAACGCCCGCGCCGATCGCCACCGGGGCAATAGCCAGCGGCAGAGTGCGCAATCTGGCACCCTCGACCCAAAGTTTTAGCGAGGCCTTTTTCTTAGATTTCTTGCTCAACGCTTCTCCTCAAATAACTTCTTTATTGCCTGCAAATCATTCTTGCCTGCCGAAAGCTTTGGCACGGTGTCGACTCGCAATATTCGCACCGGTTTGCCGGCCGGGCCGAGGTCGTTGGCCAACGCCAAAGCAACCGTATCGGCGACCTCGGGGCTGCCAACATAGGCGATGCCAACTCGCTGCCCCCACTCGCTGTCTTCGATTGCAACGGCTGCGATGTCTGCAACACCAACTACGGCTGCACCAAGCGCTTCAACTCGATCGAGCGAAACCTTGATTCCACCGGATGTAATAACTCGGTCAATGCGGCCGTGAATAATCAGCTTGCCCGCATCACCGATTTCGCCGGCATCGTTGGTGACAAAATAACCGCGATCGTCGGTGGCAACATTTGCCAGGGTTGCTCCCCTGATCGCAACCCGGCCATCCGAGGCGATTCGAACCTCAACCTGAGCAAGTGGGTTGCCGTTATAGACGCAACCGCCCGAAGTTTCGGTCATTCCGTAGGTGACCACGATGTTGGCACCGAGCGCATGGGCCCTAGCAACAAGCTCGGCTGGAACCGACTGGCCACCAACCAAAATCGCATCAAACTTGGCCAATTGAACCCGAATAAAGTCATCGGCCTCGGCCGCATCAACCACGCGCTTGAGCTGCGCCGGCACCAACGACGTGTAGAGTCGATCGGCCCTCAGGTGCGAGGCCGAACGTGCGAATGCCTCTGCCGTAAAAGGCACCGAGGTGTTCATCATCACCGGTTGATTGCCGGCTATCACCGATCGAATAAGAACATTTGCCCCGGCGATGAAGTTGATTGGCAGCGCCAGGAGCCACTGTGAGCTGGAGTCGATTGAACCAAGGGCTAGCGCCGAAGCGTTGGCCGAATTGAGCAGGGCCTCGCGCGAAATTTCGATGCGCTTTGGGGTTCCGGTTGAACCAGAACTCTCGACAATCAGAGCCACATCATCGGCTACCTCGTCTGGCAAACCGAAGGTTTCTGGCATCTTGCCGTTCACCTCGGGAGGGGTAATGAAAACCGCTAATTTGCCGTCGAGCACATCCGTGAATGCCAACAGGGCACCAAAGGTGTCGTTTGCTGCGATCAGCTTGAGCGGCTTAGTCACTTTAGCTAGCGATTAGAAGTGCCAGGGGTAGGGCGACCAGTCAGGTTCGCGCTTTTGCAAGAACGAGTCGCGGCCTTCGACCGCTTCGTCGGTGCCATAGGCAAGTCGGGTAGCCTCACCGGCAAAAAGCTGCTGACCGGCAATGCCATCATCGACAGCGTTGAAGGCAAACTTGAGCATGCGAATCGACTGCGGCGACTTGCGCAGAATTTCGGTTGCCCACTCGACGCCAACTTTTTCAAGATCGGCGTGCGCAACAACCTTGTTTACGACACCCATTTCATAGGCGCGCTGGGCATCGTATTCGGCACCCAAAAAGAAGATTTCGCGAGCGAAATTTTGACCGGTCTGGCGAGCAAGATAGGCGCTGCCATAACCGGCATCGAACGAGCCAACATCGGCATCGGTTTGCTTAAAACGAGCGTGTTCGGCACTTGCAATCGAAAGGTCGGCAACCACGTTTAGCGAGTGTCCGCCACCGGCAGCCCAACCCGGCACCAAGGCGATTACGACCTTTGGCATAAAGCGAATCAGGCGCTGAACCTCGAGAATGTGAAGGCGACCCGAGCGACCAGCATCGATGGTTTCGGCGGTTTCGCCCTCGGCATATTTGTAACCATCGCGACCGCGTACGCGCTGATCGCCGCCCGAGCTAAATGCCCAGCCGCCGTCTTTTGCCGATGGCCCGTTTCCGGTTAGCAGCACGACGCCAACGCGAGAATCCATGCGAGCGTGATCGAGAGTCTGGTGAAGTTCGTCGACAGTCCTGGGTCTGAATGCGTTTCGAACCTCGGGGCGGTTGAACGCGATTCGCACAATGCCAAGCGTCATGTGCTTGTGGTAGGTCACATCTTCGAGGTCACCAAAGCCCGGCACCTCGTGCCAGATGCTGGCATCAAAAATCTCAGAAACCTGATTGGTCATGTTTCAAGCCTAACTTGCTGGGTGCAACAGCGAAAAGCTGCGGTCGAGGCGGTCGATCCACCAGTCGATACGGTGATCTTCGGCTTCGAATACATCGAGCTTCATTGGGTCTACTTCGACTCTTCGAACCTCGATAAATCCGTCAACCGGCTTCAATGGTTCGCGAGTCACATCGCCGGCAAGCAAGGCCGCAGTTCCTAGTCCACAGTCAAAATCAAGCTCGGTCAATGCGGCGGCAAGCTGGGCCCCCATCGCCAAACCAACCGACGAATCGATTGCGCTGCTAACCACTACCGGCAATCCTGCTTCGGCCGAAATTTCGAGTGCCCGGGCAACTCCGCCAAGCGGTTGCGCCTTCAAAACAAGGATGTCGGCTGCGCCTGCGCGCGCCACCTCGAGCGGGTCGGTTGCTCGGCGAACAGACTCGTCGGCGGCGATCTTGACTGAGAAACCTGCGTCGGCGATCAAGCCGCGAAGCTTGGCCAACTCTTCAATTGATTTGCAGGGCTGCTCTAGATATTCGAGCTCAATGCCCTGACCCTTGAGCGCCTTGATGAAACTGAACGAAAGCTCGGGGCTCCAGCCTCCGTTGGCATCCAAGCGGATTTTGGCATCCGGGAAATTGTTTTTGACGGCCACGATTCGGTCGACGTCTTGGCCAGGGGTTTGACCCTTTTCGGCGACCTTGATTTTGACGGTTCTAAAGCTGCCAAACGGTGCGAGGGTAGCCAAAACCTGACTGGCATCAACGGCGGGAAGCGTGGCGTTCACGGCGATTCGATCGCGAAACTGAACCGGCTGGTCGCCAAAGGCATATTCAATTGCGCCGTTTAGCCAAACCGCTGCTTCTTCATCCGAGTATTCGAGAAACGGTGACCATTCGGCCCAACCGTTTGGGCCTTCGAACAGCATTACCTCGCGGTCGACATCCCGCCGAAAGCGAGTTCGGAGGTGCATCGACACCACTCTCGCCGACGAGAGCAGGTCGATTAGTGCCGGTCTATTTGAGGCCACTGTAAACGTGCAATCCCTTGAAGAATAGGTTCACGATTGTGAAGTTAAACAGAATCGCTACGAAGCCAACCAGCGCCAGCCAAGCCGAGCGCTTGCCCGTCCAGCCGCGGGTTGCATTTGCGTGCAAATAGCCGGCATAGATGGTCCAGATGATGAAGGTCCAAACCTCTTTGGTGTCCCAACCCCAGTAGCGGTGCCAAGCTCGCTCTGCCCAAATCGCGCCAGCGATGAGAGTGAAGCTCCACAAAATGAATCCGATGATGTTGAAGCGGTAGGCGAGGCGCTCCATTTTTTCTGGGGCAGGGAAAAGAGCCAAGATGCGACGGAAAGTTGCGACCATCTTAAGCTTAGATTTTTCTACCCACTTTGCGGTCTTGAAAATGTAGGCGATCGCGAGTGCAGCACCGATGTTGAAAAACGCGGTTGCTAGCACCGCCACCAAAACGTGGATGACCAACCAGTAGCTCTGCAGCGCCGGCATGAGCGATTTTACGTTGACCCAAAATACGGTGTCGGCAGTGCCCAAAATCAATAGGTTGAAGCCCGCAACGAAGGTGGCGATGAGGCGAATGTCTTTGATGGTGAGCGCCAGCAAGAAAATCGTGACGACCACAAACGAGCCGGTGATCGAGAATTCATACATGTTTGCCCAAGGCACACGCGATGCCGAGATGCCGCGCAAAATAACGCCGGCACCGTGGATGACCGCTGCGATGGCGAGCAAAATTATGCCAACGCGTTCGAGTTTTGAGGCACTCGAGCGCACCTTCTTTTCAACGCTGGCGAGCTTGGAAAGGTGAAATGCGAAGGTCAAAAAGGCAGCGGTGTAGACCAGCATTGCCGCCTGGATTAGCAGACGAGAGATGCCCGCGAGCTCGGGGTTTAGAGCGATCGAAGTCATGCTTTGCTTTCTGTCTTAGAGGTGCTTGGTTTTAGTTCGGATGCTAGTGATGCCACAACTCGGTCAAGAGTTGGGTCGTCGCCTCGGGCCAATGCCGCAAGTTCAAAGCCGCTTTCGTTTAGCTTGACCCAAACTCGGCGGCGAGGCACCAGAAGCGAAGTAGTCACGCCGGCCAGAGCGAGCAGTGAAAAGACCAAAACCCAGAGTCCACCGGGGTTGTAGCTGACATCGAGTGAAGCGAAGCGCTTGAGGCCATCGAAAGTCACGGTGCCCAGGTCGCCTGGCAGTTTGACAGTTTGACCAACCTCGAGCTTGAGGCCCTTAACGCCACTCTTGCCGCCCGCGACTTGCTTCATCTTTGAGGTGTCGAGCGCATAAACGTTCTTTGGGGCGCCGCCATCGATGCCAAGGTCGCCCACGTAAACGTTCATGGTCAACAGCGGGTCATAGGGCGCCGGGTAAAGCGAGGTGAGTGCACCGGTCTCTAATTCGGCAACCGTCGGGTAGAAAAAGGCAATCAGGCCGAACTGCTTTTTGGCGTCAGGAACCTTGATCACGCCGAGTGAGGTGTATTTGGCCGACTGCGGCAAAAACGGTGTTGCGCCCTGATAGGTGATGTTGCCCTCGGTATCGCGAATTGTGAGCTGCGGGGCGTAGCCGTTGCCGGTTAGGTAAAGCTTTGAACCGGGTAGTTCTAGTGGTTCATTCACTCGAATCACGGCGGTGCGGGCATCGGTTTCGCCCACCACGCGGCTTGTCACGAACGCACGAAAATCGAGCGGTGTGCCTAGGTTGCTCTGGTTCTGCAGGTCAAAATCGACCTCAAACTTGTCTAGAGAAACGCTGAACGGCACGAGCTTGTCTTCGCTGAAGAATGTGCCCGGCGAGAACGAGTCGAAGCCTGCCAAGTTGTTTACGAATGACTCGCCCTCAACCAAAACGCGTTGACCGCTGTAACTAAGGCCACCGCCAACACCGACCGCAACCAAAACGCCAATCAGCGAAAGGTGAAAAACCAGGTTTCCGGTTTCGCGCAAATAGCCGCGCTCGGCACTAACCGACGCGGGCTTTCCATCTGCGCCCGACTGAATCTGAACCCGGTAGCCCTGCTTCTTGAGCAACTTGGCTGCCGAGTCAAGAATTGTGGCGCGCAATTTTGCACTTGCGGTCACCTTCAGGTGGGCCGGCATCCTTGAAAGCAACCGTGGGGTTTCGACCGGTGCAGAGCGAAGTGCCTTGAAGTGCACCGCGGTGCGCGGCAGCACGCAACCGATCAGTGAAATGAAAAGCAGAATGTAGATCGCCGAGAACCAGGCCGAGGTATAAACGTCGAACAGCTGAACTGCGTCAAGAATCGGTGCGAGCCCCGGGTTGTTATCGAAGTAGGCGGTAACGCCGTTTGGGTCTGCCGAGCGTTGCGGGAAAACCGAGCCTGGAACTGCAGCGACTGCCAGTAGCAGAAGCAGAAGCAAGGCGGTTTTCATCGAGGTCAGCTGACGCCAAATCCATCGCGACCAACCGGCCAGGCTTAGCTGCGGTGACTTGATTTCTTCGTTCGAGTCAAAATCTGATTTAGATGGCGAGCTTGAAATAACCAAACACCTCCAACTGAATCCACGCGGCAAAACCGTTCCAAATGCCAAGCACCAACATCACGCCAAGGGCAATCAAAAGAACTCCGCCGGCGATATTGAAGCCACGGATGTGCTTCTTGACGAATCCGACCGACTTAGTGGCCCAGCCAAATCCCGCGGCGATTGCGATGAACGGCAGGCCAATGCCGAGCGCGTAAACAAACGCCAAAATCGCACCTCGGCCCGGTGATGCCGCATCGGCCGCAAGGGTTAGAACCGCAGCCAGGGTCGGGCCAATGCAAGGTGTCCAGCCAAGGCCAAAGGCCACACCCAGCAGAGGCGCACCAATCAGGCCAAGCTTCGATGAAACGTTCATCTTGATGGTCTTTTGCATGAACGAAAACTGGCCAATCAAAACAAAGCCAAGCAAAATCACGAATACGCCAAGCACTCGCTGCACCCAAGCCAGACCGCTGCCATAAACCACAGCACCGATGCCGCCAAAGAGAGCACCGAACGAGACGAAAACGACCGAGAAGCCCAGCACAAATAGGATCGCACCCAAGATCATGCGACCACGTTGGTTAGACAAACCCGAGACGAAGCCCAGGTAGCCCGGCACCAAAGGCAACACACAAGGGCTGATGAACGAAACGATTCCGGCGAGCAATGCCATGGGAATCGCCGCAAACAGCGAGCCGCCAAGAATGATTTCGCCCGGGTTCAAGTTGTTACTCCTCGACCGCGGTTTTGATGAGTGTGCTCAAGATTGACTTGTCGATGCGACCAAGGATGCGCGCCGAGACCTGCCCATTTTTGTCGACAACAAGAGTCGTCGGCACGGCCTGGGGTGTGACTATGCCGGTGAAAGCTAGAACCACCGAACCGGTTTTGGCATCGATGATTGAAGGCCAGGTGATGCCAAAATTCTTGTCGAAAGCAATGGTTGTGGCCGCCGAATCGCGCACATTCACACCGATGAATTGAACCTTCGGAAACTGCTTGGCAAGGGCTACAAGATCTGGCGCTTCGGCACGACATGGAGCGCAACCGGCATACCAAAAGTTCACTACGTGAACTACGCCCTTGAGTTGGCTGCTGCTGATCAACTGACCACTCTCGGTCTCGCCCTGCCAGACTGCCGCCTTGGCTCGGTTGCCCTTGGCAAATTCGGTTACGGTGCCATCGCCAGCAATGTAGTTTTTGTTGTCGCCGGCCTTGAATTGTTGGGCTAGCGGGTCGTTCGAGGCGCAGCCCGAAAGCGTGCCAATCATCAAAGTTGCGAACATAAAAACGACTAGACCAAGCGCAATGTGCTTCTGGTACTTTCTAAATTTCAAACTGCACCCCGGTCGATAGCGTGCAAGCCTTTGCTCGGCTCACGGTAATCAACTTCAACAAATGTGTTTCCTCGACGCTCAAATGTGGTGATGCTCGAAAGGCTGCAGCGGCGCTGCTTGGGGTTGTGTGGCAGTTTTTGGCCACCTAGTGAAAGGCTTGCCATCACAATCGGCAGTTGGTGACTAACCAAAACAACATCACCATCAAAAGTGTTATTCCATGCGTCGAACATGGCTGCCTGCATGCGCTGCGCGATTTCACGGTATGGCTCGCCCCAGCTTGGCTTTTGCGGGTTGCGCAGGTGAAAAAGTTGCAGCGGTCGACGAAGTAAATAACCAGCAGAAAGTTGCTTGCCCTCGAAAACATTGGTCGGCTCAATCAACCGCTCATCAATGGTCGGGTTGATGCCAAAAATTGCCTGCACGTGCTCGGCTGATTCGCGAGTGCGAAGCAACGGGCTCGAGATAATCGCGGTCACTTTGCGACCCTCGGCACGAAGATCTGCGGCTGAAGCCTCGGCCATTTTGTGGCCCAAATCGCTCAACCTAAAGTGCGGCAAGCGGCCATACAAAACACCATCTGGGTTGTGCACTTCGCCATGGCGAATGAGGTGAATGCGATCGGCGGGCATGGGTCAAGTCTACCCTCCGCTAAACTTGTCGTTTAGAGCCCTCAGCCTTCTCTCAGGCTTGTTTGGGCAACAAACGAAAGCAAGGATTCACATGCGTGATCGCTCCCTAATCTCTTCACTTCAAGCGCGTGAAGACGGCCCCGTTCTGCTTGGCGGATGGGTCGAAAAACTTCGCGACCAGAAGCGCATTCAGTTCATAATCCTGCGCGACGAATCGGGCTCTGCGCAGGTAACTTATCCGCGCCCGGTAGTCGACGAGCAGCCTGACGAAAACGACGCACTTGCCGCCAAGGTTTCAACCCTCACCAATGGCTCATTCGTTTGGATCAAGGGCCGTTTGGTTCACGACGAGCGCGTAAAGCTTGGCGGGCTAGAAATTCAGCTCGACGATGTTGAGATTGTGACCCTTGCCGACCCAGAGACCCCGATTGCCGACGACACCTCGATCGACAAGCGCATGGACTGGAGATTCCTCGACCTTCGCCGCCCAGAGATGAACCTGGTCTTCCACATTCAGACCACCATCGAGGCAACCTGGCGCAAGTACTGGGTCGAAAACGGCTTCGTTGAGCTGCACACCCCGAAGCTGATGGCATCGGCATCTGAGTCAAACGCCGAGCTCTTCAAGCTCGAATACTTCGAAGGCCACGCTTACCTTGCGCAGTCTCCACAGTTCTACAAGCAGATGGCGATGATGTCTGGCCTCGGCCGCATCTTCGAAATCGGTCCTGTCTTCCGTGCCGACCCATCGTTCACCTCGCGTCACGCAACCGAGTTTGTCTCTGTCGACATGGAGGTCTCGTGGATTGATTCTCACGAGGACATCATGGCGATTCAGGAGCAGTTGATGCACCTCGCAATCGCCGCGGTGAAAGAAAAGCATGGCGCTGAAATCGAGAAGTTGTTTGGAATCGAAGTAAAGGTTCCATCGATTCCTTTCCCACGCGTGACACTTGCTGACGCAGTCGAAATCATCAAGGAACGCGGTCACACTGTTGAGCGCGGTGGCGACCTAGACCCTGAGGGCGAGCGTCAGATTGCTGCCTGGGCAGAAGAGACCCACGGTCACGAATTCGTTTTCGTCACCGACTACCCGACAACCGTGCGCCCGTTCTATCACATGCGTCACGCTGACAACCCGGCCCTAACCAACAGCTACGACCTAATTTGGCGAGGCACCGAAATCACCACCGGCGCACAGCGCGAGCACCGCCTCGATGTTCTTATTGAGCAGGTTAAGCAGAAGGGTCTAGAGCCTGAGGGCCTTCAGACTTACCTTGATTTCTTCAAGTATGGAGCCCCTACTCACGGCGGTTTCGGCATGGGCTTGCTTCGCGTTTTGATGTTGCTTTTGCACCAGCCAAACATTCGCGAGGTTGGCTACCTGTTCCGCGGCCCGAACCGCCTCGAGCCATAAACCAGTTTCGAAAGAAAACCCCGGCCAATTTGGTCGGGGTTTTTTCTTACTTGTTGGCGCGCAGTTCGCGCTTTTTGAAGTCGAGAATCTTCCAGTCGGCGGCCTTGGCGTGAATGCGCAAGATCGCGTCAGGGTTTACGCATACGGGGTTGCCAACCGCTGAAAGCATCGGCAGGTCGTTGTGGCTGTCGCTGTAGGCGAAAGATTTTTTGAGGCTGATGCGGCGCTCTTTGGCGAGTTGCTTGACTGCCTTGCGCTTTGCCTTGCCGTGCAGTGCATCGCCAACCAATTGGCCAGTCAGGATGCCGTCTTTGCGCTCGACGATGGTGCCAAGGCCGCCGGTTAGACCCAGGCGCTTGGCCATTACTTCGGCGATCTCCTGAGGGGTAGCGGTTACAAGCCAAACCTCGCGACCGGCAGCCATGTGCTCTTTCGCAAGGCGCACTGTTTCAGGCCAAAGCTTTGGGCAAATGTAGTCGTCATAGACGGTTTCAGTTAAAGAGGCGAGATCTTCGGCTTTGTGTCCGGCAATTAGGCCAAGTGCGCGATCCTTGATGCTGGTAAGTGTCTTAGCGCTTTCGCCCTTCCAGATGAACCTGAACTGGTGCCACGCGAAGTTCCAAAAATCTTTGCGGCTAAAGAATTTGCGCTCAAAGGCGGCCTTGCCAAACAAGAAGCTGCTCGACCCGCGAATCAGAGTGTTGTCAACGTCAAAGAAAGCTGCGGCAATCTTTGGTTGCTTCTCTGGGGGTGTCGGCACCCTAGAAGTTTACTCGCGCGCAAGGTTCCAGGCTGTCGATTTAGCTGAGCATGATTAGTCTTAAGGCGTGAAGATCGAACTTACGCTGATTGGCAAACCTGGTTGCCATCTCTGCGATGACGCCCGTGAGGTGGTTGATTCGGTCGTCACAGATTTCGGGCTTGCCTTCCCAGCAGCCAAAGTGCAACTGGTCGAGAAAAACATCTTGGATGAAGCCGCGCTTGCCGAACGTTATAGCGAAGAGATTCCGGTTCTTTTAATCAATGAGAAAGTACACAATTACTGGCGAATCGATCCGATCAGATTTCGGGCGGCCCTAGATGCCTTCGTTTCTAAACCCGGCTACCTCAAAAATGAAAGGTGCGTCTAATGTTCAAACTCATCCGATGGATTTTGAAAAGATTCTGGTTTCCGATTTTGCTGGTTGTTCTTGGTCGCTTGGCAAAGACCAAGCCTTGGGCTGCCTCAATATTGAAGACCCTGAGAAACCTCTAACTTTCTGAGCCTGCGAGCAGATACCTGACGGCTAGGTCTTGCAGCGATTCAGCAAACTCAAAGTCAGTTTTTTGTTCAGCCGAGAACGTGGGTCCGTAGGCAACTCGAATTACCCAAGCGTCGAAGATCACATCGAAACAGAATTGAATCGCTTCGTTGGCATTGGAATGGGCAACTTGACTGTGAATGGGCAATAAGAACTCTTGGAATATCAAAGCAAGAGCATTCTTGCTAGCTGCGCCTCGCTCGTAGATGTGAGAATTTGTTGCCGAAATTAGAACCACGTGCTTGAGGAACTGGTTGCCAACCACGAAACTCTTGCCGACTTCGTGTACGGCAAATGCCACCCGGTCTGCCGCAGTTGACGTTGGATTCAGTTTCGAATCAGCGAACTCGCGGTGCACTTCCAAAACTTCTTGAAGGCCTTTTTGGTAGCAGGCCAAAAATAACGTTTCTTTATCGTTTACTCGATCGTAAATAAATCTGGGAGCAACTTTTGCTCGCCTGCAAATCTCACCGATCGTGAAACTCCCAAGGCCATTTTCCGCTATAAGACTGGCCCCTACGGTAAGTACGCGATCCCAGGCATCACGAGATCGCGCTTGCTGCGGCAACCGAATTTCCATTTCACAACCCTATTCCAACAACTCGTGTCGCTTGCTTAAGTTGCCTGCGAAGAGTAAACAGTAGTCATCACTACGGTTTTGAACAAAGAAGTTAGGACCTCGCTTGCTACTAATACATGGATCGGCTGTGCCGAAGTCAGAGCACCGCGATTATTTGATTGAGGCGGCAGCAAAGATCACCAGGGCAACCCAGAGTGACGAGGGCTGCCTGTTTTACGAATTTTCAATCTCGCTGGATGGTCGCGCTATAACCAGCGTCGAAATTTGGAGAGACCGTGAGGCGCTGGATGCCCACATGTCGCACCCGCACACAATCGAATTTATGAATGGACTTGGGGATATTTTTGTGACGCCTCCAACAATGACCGAATCAAAACTCAACTAGTTAGAAAGGAAATAGCAAATGACTAAGCAAGGACGCGTGGTTGTTCTCGGCGCCGGCCCAGCTGGCATGGCTGCTGCGATTGCAATCTCCCAAACCGAGCACGAGGTAATTCTTCTGGAGCGTTACGCAGAGGCTCGACCGGCGGGAAATATTCTCAACCTTTGGCCGCCTCCGATTAAGGCGCTCGGCCTGATGGGAGTTGACACCAAGGACTTGGGTGCTGGTTGCCAATCAGAGTTCCGTCGAGCAGACGGCAAGGTGCGCGCGGTTGTTCGGTTGCCAAAGGAGATCATAAAGACTTATGGCGGCGGCTTCATCGGCATGTTGCGACCGCAACTCTACAAGCGCCTCTTGGAGACCATTCCAGCTGGTGTTTTGCGCCTAAACACTCAGGTAGAGAGCTTCGACGAGGATGCCGATGGCGTTCACATTCACCTCAGCGACGGAACGGTCATCGACGCTGACGTGTTGGTGGGTGCCGACGGCATTGACTCGATGGTTCGCAAGAATCTTTGGGGAGACTTGCCGAAGCGTGAGCACAACCTGCACATCATCGGTGGCTTTACCTTTGATGCGCCGGCTGGCATCCCGAATGGCCTCTGCGTTGTTAGCCACACCCGCCAAGTGCAAGGCAGCTGGACCGCAATCATGCACGAAGGTCGCCCCGGATACCAGTGGTGGGTTCTCGAGGGTTACGACGGCAAGGCCGAATTCAAGGAGAACTACAAAGCACACGCGACCAAACTTGGAGCAGCATTTGCAACACCGCTGCCGGAGCTGATTGCCGCTACGCCAGAGTCATCGACCCAACGCTGGGTCATTCGTGACCGTCCCGCCCTAAAGCAGTGGTCTAAAGGAAGAGTCACTTTGGTGGGAGACGCAGCCCACCCGACTTCGCCTTATGCGGCTTATGGTGCTGGCATGTCGATCGAAGATGGTTACTTCTTGAGCCGTCAACTTGCAGGTGTCGATTTGAAGGATGCGGTTGCGGTCGCGGCAGCGCTCCAGGCATACGAAGATCCTCGGAAGCCGCACACTGCCTTCCAGGTGAACATGGCTTATCAACTTGGTCAAATGTTCCACCATGCTCCCAAGTTCTTGAGGCCAATTCGAGACGCCATCTTCGACAACACCAAGTTCTTGCAGAAAATGATCGGCGAGAAGACTCCCGGCGAGATTCTGAAACAACTTGATGAACTCGATGTTGCCGAATCGAAGTTCAAAGCGACTAAATAATCGACTAGGAGCCCAGTTAAACAAGAAACCCGTCAAGGAAACTTGACGGGATTTTTGTTGAGTAAGCCGAGTGAACGACTTACTTCTTATTGCGACGCTGGTGACGAGTCTTGCGAAGCAACTTGCGGTGCTTCTTCTTCGACATACGCTTGCGGCGCTTCTTAATTACTGAACCCATAGGGACCTCACAGATTTTGGATGCCCACCGACCAGATGGGCCAGAGGCAAAACGATTACTCCAGTCTACACTCAGAGAATGACCGAAAAACAGCAGTTTGCTCTGGTTCAAGACTTCGGCGACTTCGAAGTTCGCAGGTATGCGCCTCACATGCTGATGCAGGTCGAAGTTGAGGGCGATTTCATGCGAGCTGGCAACGAGGCTTTTGGCCCTCTAGTCAGCTACATCAGCGGCAACAATGAATCGAGCACCAAGTTTGCAATGACCGCACCGGTGATTCAGGAACCAACCTCTGCGAAGACTCACATCGTCAGCTTTGTCTTACCGAATGGCACCGATCCAGCCGATGTTCCTGTGCCAAAAAATTCTCGAGTAGCCGTGAAGTTCGTTCCCGAACAACTGGCTGCCGTTCGAAAATTTGGCGGCGGTTGGAACGAGGAGCGATTTATGACCGAAGGTGAACTTTTGCGCAACGCCGTCAAAAGTCAGGGTTATGAAGCGGTTGGAAACCTATACTGGGCACGATTTGATCCCCCTTGGAAGCCAGGCTTCTTGAAGCGCAATGAAGCACTAATCAACATAACGAAAGAGATCTAATGAAAATCAATGCAACCCTACAGAAGCTCATCGTTGAGTTCCTGGGCGTCACCCTATTCCTAACCGCTATTGGCGCAGCAATCTCATCATCAGGCACTCAGCTTGCATCAGCTGGCATCGCGATCACCTTAGGCTTGGCCATCTTGGTCACCGGTGGCCTGAGCGGCGGGCACTTGAACCCAATAGTCTCTTTGTATTTCTTCTCGAAGAAGGAACTTTCACTTTCTGACCTCTTTGGCTACATCATTGCCCAAATCGCTGGTGGACTTGTAGGCATCTGGATTGGAATGTCGATTTGGGGCAAGACTGTGAGTGGTCTGGCAAACGGCCGCAACGCAACCCTTCCTGAACTCATTGGCGAATGGGTCATCACCGGTGGCCTAGTTTTCCTAGTCGGTTACCTAGCTTCTAACAAGAAGGGCAACCTAATTCCCGTTGCCGTTGCTCTTTGGGTATTTGCTGGCCTGCAGCTAACCTCAACTGGTGCACAAGCTAACCCAGCCGTAACCATCGCTCTGCTTCTAGCTGGTCACGATGTGGGCGTTCAGGGTGGCTTGATCATCGCGCAGGTAGTTGGCGCAGCAAGCGGAATCATCGGAATTGGCGTTTTCAACGCCAAAGCAGTTAAGGCCAAGAAGGCAGGCAAAAAGTAAAAATCATTTTTCAAAGATCTCGCATCGGCCAAGACCGGTGCGTTTTCTTTTACCCAAGGTCTTCATAACGAATTGGAACAGATTCACCGATTGGTTTGTTGAATTGGAAAATAGGGGCGAAACTTTCTAGAAAAGGTAGATGGGAAATCTAATGACCAAGCGCAAGACCTCGCCTCAACCAAAACAAGAACGCGCTAAAGAAACCATCGAACAGGTTCTGCAGGCAACCGACGAGGCCCTGCGTGACGGCGGCGAAGCCTCGGTCCGCATCCAAGACATCTCACAAAGCACCGGCGTCTCGGTCGGTTCTATCTATCACCACTTTGGCGACCGTGACGGCCTGATTCGTGCAGCCTATGTTCATCGTTTCGAAGCGAACGTCAAAGAAGACATTCGCCGAGCCAAGAATTTTATGGAGCGCATGCACTCAGTTGAAGAAATCGGGCAGCACTACGACGAGATGATCGAATTCCTCAACAACCACTTCTTGATGTTCCCGGCTCGCGAGCAAGCCAACGTGCTTGGCAACACCGCCGGTCGCCCTCTGCTTCGCGACGCCATCATCGAAGTTCAAAACGAACTCACCGATGGATTCACCGAGGTGATGCAATTGCTTCAAGACCGCAAAATGTTGAAGCCGCACCTAACCCCGAGAGCCGCCGCGGTGATGGCATTGGGCATGCTTCACGGCCGCATAGTTGCCGAATTTGATCGAACCCCGGTTAGCGACCAAGAGTGGAATCAAGCGATGCTGAGCGCCTTTGGCGGGCTCTTCATCATTGATGACCAGCTAAACGTTTAGCTACTTCTTGCCCTCGGCTAGTTCGCGCGAGCGGGCCAGCGCGGCCTCAGTCGCCTCGATGAACATGCCTTCAAGATCGGTTTGCGCCATTCGAGCGATGGCTCGTTCTGTGGTGCCGTTCGGGCTGGTCACCTGCTTGCGCAACTGCTCAGGGCTCTTGTCACTTGCCACCAAAAGTTCGGCTGCGCCCAAGAAAGTTTGGTTTACCAGCAGGGCGGCATCGGTGTCATTAAAACCGTGGTGCTTGGCGGCCTTGGTCAACTGCTCAATTAGATAAAACACGTATGCCGGGCCAGAGCCAGAGATGGTGCCGAGCGCGTCGATTTGCGATTCGTCGAGAACCAAAACCTGCCCGACGGTTTCAAAAAGTTGGCTGGCGGTTTCGACCGCCCAGTCGGTGGCACGCGAGCCAGCAGCGATGCCGGTTAGTGCGCGGCCAACAATTGCCGGGGTGTTTGGCATGGCGCGAATCACACCAACGTCTTCGGGCAGCACTGCCTCCATGGCAGCGGTGGGCACACCGGCGGCAACGCTAACCACAAGTGCGTTGTCGTTTAGCGAGTCGGCCACGTCGGCCAAAACCTCGAGCACGTATGCCGGCTTGACGCCGATCAGCACTAGCTGCGCGTTGGCAACGGCCATTTGGTTGGCATCATCGCCATCTTCCATGGCAAAAGACAGCACACCTAACTCGTCGGCAAGGCGCTCGGCACTCTCGGTGGTTTTGGTGCTGACCGAGATGTTGTTTGGCGAAATGCCCGACTTTAGAAGGCCGGCCAGAATTGCGCCGCCCATTGAGCCGGTGCCGAGAATTGCGATGCGTTCGATGTTCACAAGTTCAGTTTAGGTCAGGGTTTTGTCGTGGGCCCAAGGTAGTTTTGAATCATGGCAAACCCAAAAAGCACCTTTGTATGCACCGAGTGCGGCTGGAGCACACCCAAGTGGGTTGGTCGCTGCGGCGAATGCCAAGCCTGGGACACCATGCAAGAGGGTGCTGCCGGTGGTGGGCGCGGTTTAGGCACGGTACGCAATGTGCGTGCGGTTGCCATCGTAGGCTCGTCGGCAGCCAAACCAATCACGGATGTCTCGACCGAAAAGGTTTCAGCCTGGTCAACCCAGGTTGGCGAATTCGACCGCGTTTTGGGTGGCGGCCTGGTTCCCGGTGCCGTGGTTTTGCTATCTGGCGAGCCAGGCGTTGGCAAGTCAACCCTTCTTCTTGAGGTAGCAGCCAACACCGCTAAGTCTGGCAAAAAAGTCTTGTATGTCAGCGGCGAAGAGTCGGTTGGGCAGATTCGCCTGCGCGCCGAGCGCACCGGCGCGATGAGCGACAACCTTTACATCGCTAGCGAAACCGACCTCTCAACCGTGCTTGGCCAAATCGATGCCATCGCGCCCGAGCTTTTGGTTGTTGACTCTGTGCAAACCATCGCGGCCGGCGAAATCGATGGCGCAGCCGGCATGCCATCGCAAATTCGCGAGGTTGCCGCCAACCTAATTCGCGTTGCCAAAGAGCGCGCCCTGCCCATCATTTTGGTTGGTCACGTCACCAAAGATGGCAACATCGCTGGCCCACGCGCGCTTGAACACCTGGTCGATGTGGTTTGCCACTTCGAGGGCGACCGCCAAACCTCGTTGCGTTTTGTGCGCTCAATGAAAAACCGTTTTGGTCCAACCGACGAGGTTGGCTGCTTCGAAATGACCGGCGAGGGCATCAACGAGGTTGCCGACCCAAGCGGCATGTTCTTGTCGCGCGGCGAAGCCCCGGTGTCGGGCACCTGCGTTACCGTGACGGTCGAGGGCAAGCGCCCCCTGATCGCCGAGGTTCAGGCCCTGGTGGTCAAGTCTTCTACCCCGCAGCCTCGCCGCGTTACCAACGGAGTCGACTCGGCCCGTGTTGCCATGTTGCTTGCGGTACTAGAACGTC
>ERZ1034365.574-NODE-574-length-20180-cov-2.734119_pt1 | contig 20180 bp, 18 predicted proteins | sample MGYA00520615_ERZ1034365 | MGnify/ENA primary metagenome ERZ1034365 (study PRJEB33736, sample SAMEA104284505) | Azolla filiculoides | biome: Urban; feature: Water surface; material: Ditch water | place: Netherlands | collected 2015-10-28 | depth 0-0.1 m ... | reverse complement strand
CCGCACATCGAGAACGCCCGCTTCAAGCTGCACTACGGCGACCTCTCTGACACCAGCAACCTGGTGCGCATCGTGCAGGAAACCCAGCCCGATGAAATCTACAACCTGGGCGCCCAAAGCCATGTGGCGGTAAGTTTTGAGAGCCCGGAATACACCGCCGATGTTGATGCTTTAGGCACTCTGCGCCTGCTGGAAGCCATCCGCATCCTCGGCCTGGAAAAGAAAACCCGCTTTTACCAGGCATCGACCAGCGAGTTGTACGGTTTGGTGCAGGAAATTCCACAGAAGGAAACCACGCCCTTCTACCCGCGCAGCCCTTACGCGGTCGCCAAGATGTACGCCTACTGGATCACGGTCAACTACCGCGAAGCCTATGGCCTGTACGCCTGCAATGGCATCCTGTTCAACCACGAAAGCCCACGCCGGGGTGAAACCTTTGTTACCCGCAAGATCACCCGTGGCCTGGCCAACATCAGCCAGGGGCTGGAAGAGTGCTTGTACATGGGCAACATCGACGCCCTGCGCGACTGGGGCCATGCCAAAGACTATGTCCGCATGCAGTGGCTGATGCTGCAGCAGGCCAAGCCCGAAGACTTTGTGATTGCCACCGGCGTGCAGTACACCGTGCGCCAGTTCATTGAATGGACCGCACAAGAGCTAGGCATGCCAATCCGCTGGGAAGGTCAGGGCGTGGACGAGGTGGGTTACCACGGTGACAAGGCGATCGTCAAAATCGACCCGCGTTACTTCCGTCCCACGGAAGTGGAAACCTTGCTGGGCGACCCCACCAAAGCCAAAGACAAGCTGGGTTGGGTACCGGAGATTACGGTGCAGGAAATGTGCAAAGAGATGGTGGCCAGCGATCTGGCCAAGGCCAAGCAGCATGCGTTGCTGAAGGCTAGTGGGTACAACGTCAATGTGAGTGTGGAATAACTAACCTAGGAGAAAACGTGAGTCATTTTGCGCAATTGATGCTTCCTACGTTTCAAGACCCTCGCGGTTCACTTACCGTTCTGGATGGGGCATTGCCTTTCACGCCTGTTCGAACCTATTGGATTTATGGTGCTGATGGACAGACACGCGGTGGCCATAGGCATCAACATACGCGACAGGCGCTGGTGGCTGTCGCAGGTTTGGTCACCATTTACATGAACGATGGCGTTACCTCCGAAAACATCGTTCTTGATCGTCCAGGGCAGTGCCTACTGGTAGAGCCAAAAGATTGGCATACCATGACCTTCGGATCTGGCTCGGTGCTGCTGGTCATGTCTTCGCATCCGTATGACGGATCGGAATACTTAGACACGCCCTACGAGGTGAAGTAAGCATGATCGAATACGAAAGCTTAGCGAAATCAAACGCCGCTTACATGGCAGAACTGGAGGCCGCAGCGTCCCGCGTAATACGAGGGGGATGGTACGTTCTGGGGCAAGAGGTGGCGGCGTTTGAGACTGAGTTTGCAGCGTATTGCGGTGCCAGTTATTGCGTTGGCGTGGCCAATGGGCTCGATGCCTTGATACTTTCCATCGAAGCGCTGGACTTGCCCAAAGGCAGCGACATTCTTGTGGCCTCCAATACCTATATCGCCACCATCCTGGCGATCGTGCGAGCGGGCCATAACCCGGTGCTGGTTGAGCCGGATTTGGTGACGTTCAACATGGATGCCGCGCTGTTGCCATCGGCCATTACAACGAAGACACGAGCCATTTGTGTCACGCATTTGTTTGGAAAAAGTTGCCGCATGGATGCCATTGCTTCGTTTGCGGCAGAGCATGGACTCAAACTGATAGAGGACTGTGCGCAATCGCATGGCGCCAAGTTGGGCGAGCGGATGACAGGCACTTTTGGCGATGCGGGCTGCTTCAGTTTTTACCCGACAAAAAATCTGGGTGCAGTGGGTGATGCCGGCGCAGTTGTGACCAGTGATGAGGGCTTGGTTGATCGTCTGCGACATTTGCGCAACTATGGTTCCAAGCAAAAGTATGTCAATCGCTACGTAGGCTTGAATTCGCGGTTGGACGAGATCCAGGCGGCCATGCTGCGTGTGAAATTGGCTCAATTAGAGGTCATGACCATGCATAAGCGCGCCTTGGCCGAAGTCTATTTTTCCAATCTTCCTGGTTGGTTGGAATTGCCACGCCAGCGTGCCGATGAGTATGACGTGTTTCACATCTTTGGTGTGCGACATGGCAATCGGGATGCACTGCGCCAGTATCTGTTGGACCAAGGGGTAAAGACTGAAGTCCATTACCCCATTCCACCGCACCGGCAAGAGGCCATGCAGGGAATATTGTCAGGTTCTTATCCAATCGCGGACGAGTTGCATGCAACTGAGTTGAGTTTGCCGATTTCAGTGGGGCACACCGCTGATGAGGTGTTGCAGGTATGCCAGACCATTTCCAAGTTTTCGAGCGAATCTGTGGCTTGAGCGGATTCTTGCGTGAGCGATCGAAGTAAGAGTTTGAGCCCAATCTACAAAAGTGCCAGTTGGTATCTGCTTGAGAAAGTGGTGCGGATGGCAGGCGCCTTTTTGGTGGGAGCTTGGGTGGCGCGCTATTTGGGGCCGCAACAGTACGGAACCTTTGCCTACGCCACGGCGCTGATTGCAACCTTGGGGTTCATGGCATCTTGGGGCATTGAATCTTTGGTCATTCGTGACTTGGTGCAAGCGCCTGAGCGACAGCAGCAAGTTGTTTCAACATACTTCTTGGTGCGACTGGGTGGCGCGATACTGGTGCCGCTTGCAGCCTTGTTGTTCCTGCTGTGGAGCCACCCTGGCGAGCATGAGTTGATGGCCGTGGCGGTGGTGCTGTCGGTGTCCACACTGCTTTCGAGTTTGGATGTGGTCGATTGCTGGTTGCAAGCGCGACAGCGCTCGGGCACTACTTCCTTGATTCGCTTGGTGGCCTTTGTCGTGGGTACTTTGGCCAAATGCGCCTTGGTATTGGCGCAAGCACCGTTGGTCTGGTTTGCTGCAACCAGTGTGCTGGAATGCAGCATGATTGCTGCAGCCTACTGGAACTTGATGCAAAAGGATGGTGTCTCACTGTCACTGCGTAACTGGGATCGCACTGAACTAAAGCGCTTGCTGCTGGATGGAAAGATCATGGTGCTGAGTGGCCTGACGGTGGTGATCTACAGTCGGCTCGATGTGCTGGCCATTGGAACCTTGCTCTCCAAGGAGGCCCTAGGGCCCTACGCCATGGCCGCCAGCATGTGCGCTGCTTGGAACATGGTTGGAATGTCCTTGTCGCAAGCTTGGGCACCGCAAATCAGTGCCGCTTTGGGGCGCAGCTATGAAAGCTATGTGCGAGAGATGAGGCGTTTCTTGGTTTTCTCCTTAATGTTGTCGGTAGGCGGCAGTCTGGTGATTGGCGCAACCTCGAACTTGATCTTTGATCTCCTGCTGGGCACAGCCTATCAGGCTGGTGGCAAAATCTTAGCTATATTGGTCTGGTCCTCAGTTCCTGTGTTCATCGGAATTGCTACTAGCCAAATTATTGTGAACGAACGTTTGTATTGGGTGTCCTTGTTCAGGACTTCCCTTGGCATGGTGATAAGTGTGGCGCTGGTTGTGCCGATTGCTTTTCAATGGGGCGTTACAGGCATCGCTGTATTGGTGAATGCGAGTGCTTGGGTTGCCACGCTATCAATATTGATGTCACGGATTGCCCGCCAGTCACTCGTGCGAGTCTGCAAATTGAATTGAGTTGTACAAGGATTACGATGATTAGAAAGTCCTACCGCTACCTTCGCAAAGCTTTGGAGGCTTGGCGTGTAATTGAGAAGGAGCACGGATGGAGGCAGTCGTTCATTGGCGGGCGTCCTGTCAATGGAAACGGAGTTCCAATACCTTGGTACACCTACCCAGCCATTGAGTTTTTGCAGTCTTTGGATTTGCGTGACGCCAGAGTTTTCGAATACGGCTGCGGTAATTCATCCCTGTTTTGGGCGAATTGTGCCAAAGCTGTATTTGCAGTAGAAAACAATGCCGAATGGGCAAAGGTTGTGCGTGACCTTGGCACCTCCGGTTTGACTGTACTTGAAGCTACTGATAGGGATGAATATGTACGCGCAGCGGAAGCGGTTGGCGGACAATTCGACGTGGTGATTGTCGATGGCCGCTACCGCAGGGCATGTGCCCAAGTTGCCTTGAATGTGGTGCAAGTCAACGGCTTGATAGTTTTTGACAATGCGGATTGGTATCCCGAGGCTTGCGCTGATCTTCGCGAGAACGGCTGGTTCCAAATTGACTTTTCAGGGTTGGGTCCAATAAATCCCTACGCATGGACCACTGCAGTATTCATGAAGACACCGGTAGGTTTTGCTCGCAAACCAGGAGTTGAACCAGTCGGAGGCAATCCTCAGGGTCGCCATGCTTAGTTCCAGCATCAAAGCAAGACTTCGCCGGTTGCTGGGTCGTGATCCTGATTTTCGTCCCAATCTATGCTATGGACAGGACGGTGAGGACTTGATACTGGATCGTTTACTGGATCGACAAACGGTTGGGTTCTATGTAGACGTGGGGGCTCATCACCCTGTTCGCTTTTCAAACACCTATCTTTTCTACAAACGGGGGTGGCGCGGCATCAATATTGACGCCCAACCCGGTTCGATGCTGGCGTTCCAAAAGTGCCGCCCTCGTGACATCAATTTAGAGTTTGGAGTGGATATTGAAAACGGGGCGTTGCCCTACTTTCAATTCAATGAGCCCGCCCTCAATACTTTCAATGAAGCAGAAGCGCGTTTGAAGGACGAGCCGCCCTATCGTCTAATTGGGCAAGTCATTGTGCCTGTGTTTCGTTTAGATGAAGTGCTGGCGCAACATGCGCCCAAGCAGGGAGGCATCGACTTTCTAACCGTGGATGTGGAAGGAAAGGATCTTCTTGTGCTGCAGTCAAACGACTGGCAGCGTTTCCGCCCTCGCTTTGTCTTGGCCGAGACGCTGCGCACGGAATTGTTGGACATGGGCAGTTGTCCGGTGGTGATTTTCATGCAGTCGCAAGGTTACAAACCGGTGGCAAAGGCCTACAACACCACTTTTTTCGAACGGGGATGAGTCCATGAAGAGTGGCGCCACTACGGTGGATACAGAGTGCCCGGTGTGTTCGGGGAGCATTTTTACGACCGGTGAAGAGGCTTTCGACGACCGCTATGGCCACCCCGGTTTATTCAAGATCGTCCGATGCCATGGGTGTGGTCATTTGATGACGTCTCCGCAGTTGCAAGAGTCGGACTTGCCTGCTTTGTACGGTACCTACTATCCGCGCAAGAGCCTGACAGCTGCCATGGTGGCCAAACAGTCGCAAGGTGCTGCCTCATGGTCGCGCAAGGTCGCGCGGTGGTTTTCCGGTACGGACAACCAAGGGCAGTACACGGTGCGCGCAGGTGAGCGCATGCTGGACATCGGTTGTGGTGGCGGTTTGTCTTTGCTGGAGGCTCATTTGCTCGGAGCACAGGCCTGGGGTGTGGAGGCCGACCCCAATGTGCAACCCCTAGCGCGTGAACTAGGCCTGCAGGTGCATCAAGGCAATCTGCAGGACAAGCCGTTTCCCGATGTGCAGTTCGACCTCGTGGTGATGAATCAGGTGATTGAGCACATTCCGCAGCCTGACCTTGTACTCGCGGAAATACACACGCGCTTGGCGCCCAATGGGCGCGTGGTGCTGGTGTTTCCGAATGTCAACTCACTGTGGTGCAAGTTGTCTGGCATGCGCTGGATCAATTGGCATATTCCTTATCACTTGCACCATTTCAGCCGGCAATCCTTTTCCCGCTTGGCGCAACGCTGCGGGTATCGAATTACCGCACAGCGCACCATTACGCCGAACCTTTGGACCTTGCTGCAAGTCAGGGCCAGCCGAAATGTCGCCGTGCAGGGGCAGCCCTCGGCCCTGTGGGCTACCGGGGCACCGGCTGACGTGAATACCCCCCCTGCCAGTGTTAGTTGGGGGCAGCGGATGCGGCGTACGGTATTGTTCATGGTGCTGGTGCCGGTTGGATTTTTCAATCGGCTGGTGGATGCCTTTGGTTGGGGCGACAGCCTGCTGGTTGAGCTGGTACCGGTGAAATCATCGTGACGGTTTTTGCACTGATGCCGGTGTTCAACCGGTTGGAAATGACCAAAGACATGCTGCAGGACTTGCAGGCGCAGCGCATGGATGAGGCGCTTCAGATTGTGGTCATCGATGATGGTTCCAGCGATGGCACAGCGCAATTTCTGGCGGGGCAAAGTCATGTGACGGTGGTGAAGGGAGACGGTTCCTTGTGGTGGGGGGGGGCGATTGAAGCGGGCCTGCAAGCGGTCTGGCGCAGCGCCCAAACCACTGATTGGGTGCTGTTTGTCAATAATGACACGCATATCCAAAGTGACTTTGTGCAACAGCTTCTGCAGACAGCCCGGCGTATGGCCCCTGCTGCGGTAGGCAGCATCATTCGCCAGAACGCAGCACCCTTTCTGGTGCGTTCGGTCGGTCCCAAGATTGATGCTTGGCGCATGTTAGTTGGCGACCTGCTCGACATTCAGCGACCTGATGCTGCAGAAAGTGTTCAGCAGGTGGACGCTTTGAGTGGGCGTGGCGTGTTGTTTCCTGCGTTGGCGCTTAAGCAGGTCAGAGGCATGCGGCCCCGCTGGCTGCCACACTATCTGGCTGACTATGAGGTTTCGCTGCGCGTGCGACGAGCTGGATGGAAGTTGTTGGTTGACCCCGCAGCTGCTGTGTTTTCCGAGGATGAATACGGTAGTGCCCACCGAGATTTGGGCTGGCGTAATAGGTTTTTTTCGGTGCGCTCGCCTCGCTATTTGCCTGCGCAGGTCAGCTTTTGGTGGCAGGCCAGCACCTGGTGGCAACGGCTAAGCCTGCCTTTGCGGCTGGCGTTGTTTTCAGTGGCACCGAGACTTCGAAATAAATCATGAAAATATTGGTTGTAGACACCTACTACAAGGCATTCCTGGCGGCGACATATGCGGCTGAGCCTGAGCTGAAGAAGCAGAGCTATCAAGCGCAGCGCAGTGCCCTGTTGCAAAAGTGCTTTGGCACTTCGGACTTTTATTCTCGTCATCTCAATGCACTGGGGTGCGATGTACAGGATTTGGTGGTCAATTGTGTGGCGCTGCAAGAAACATGGGCCCAAGAGAATGGGGCTCACTACAGTCCGCTGGCATTGAAAATTCCTCACCGGCTTTTCAGGTTGCCGTTGATAGGGCCTCGTCTGGCCGCCTTGCCCGGTTTGGTTGAGATCGCTGTGGCACAAATCGAGGCAACCAAGCCGGATGTCCTTTATTGCCAGGACTTGAGTTTCTTTCCTCCCAAGGTACTTGCTGCCTTGCGACCACATGTCAAGTTGATAGTCGGCCAGATCGCCTGCCCGCTGCCCCCTGATGCTTTTTTGCAGGGCTATGACCTGATCCTCACATCGTTCCCGCATTTTGTTCAGCGTTTGATCGACAAGGGCGTGCGCTCGGAGTACTTCCGCATTGGCTTCGATGAGCGCGTACTGGAATTATTGGGGCGGGTGGAAAGGACAGTGGACGTTAGTTTTGTGGGCGGTATCAGCAGACACCACGGCAAGGCGGTTCCGGTACTCGAATATCTGGCGCGCAACACACCAATCGAGTTTTTTGGATATGGTGCAGACAGTTTGGATCGAGACTCTCCGATCGTGCCTCGACATCATGGTGAAGTCTGGGGGTTGAGCATGTATCGTGCCTTGGCACAAAGTCGAATTACGTTGAATCGCCACATCAACGTCGCGGAGAACAATGCCAACAACATGCGTTTGTATGAAGCCACTGGCGTGGGTGCCATGTTGTTGACCGACCGAAAGGACAACCTGGGTACTTTGTTTGAAGTGGGTAAAGAGGTGGCAAGCTATGCCAATGAAGCTGAGGCAGCAGAAATGATCCGCTACTACCTCGACCATCCTGAAGAGGCGCAAGCTATTGCACAGGCTGGTCAGGCGCGCACTTTGAGGGAACATACTTACCGCCACCGCATGGTCGAGTTGGTCCCCATTTTGAAGCGGCATGTGGCTTTGGGGCGAGCATGAACTTGCGTCAGCAAATCAACCGATTCCCCAAGGTGAAGCGTTGGCTCAAGGCATTGTTGCGGCCTAGCCAGAGCGTGTCGTCTGGTTACGTGCAACTCGATGGCACGCAATCGCAGAGCGAGTCGACACGACTACGCGCGGCTTGGCAATCAGAGGACTTGCCAGCGCGCCAACGTAAGCTGGTGGACCAGCAGGTAGCCCGATACCGTGCCGGCAAACCAGTTGATGTCTTTGATACGCTGGTTATGGCTCTGCGCGACTTACCGCTGCCTGCCGGCAATGCGACGGTGCTGGAAGTTGGGTGTTCCAGCGGTTTCTATTCCGAGGTGTTGGCTATTGCGCGGCTCAACCTGAGCTATTCAGGTTGCGACTATTCGTCCCCCTTTGTGGCAATGGCAAGGGAAAAGTATCCGAACCTGGATTTTCGAGTCGAAGACGCCACGAGCTTGAACTACGGCGATAGTGCTTACGATGTCGTGGTTTCGGGATGCTGTTTGCTGCATATTCCGGAATATGCACAGGCTGTGCGAGAGACTGCTCGGGTGACTCGACAATTTGCCATTTTTCATAGGACACCAGTGGTGTTGGGAGAGCCCAACCGCTACTACCGAAAGCAGGCATACGGTGTGGAGACGGTGGAGATCCATTTCAACGAGCCCGATTTCTTGGCACTGCTTTCCAGTTGTGGCCTGCAATTGTTGGCCACGCTTACTCTGGATGAAGATGTGCGAAATGGAGTCGGTGCGGCCACTCGCACCTACGTTTGCAAGAAAATCTGAACATGACTACAAAATACTTTTGCACGCTGTTTGATAGCAACTATTTGCTCAAGGGTGTGGCAATGCTGGAAACATTGCGAAAGCAATGCCCAGGGGCCCATGTGTTTGTGCTTTGCATGGACGAGCAAACGGCAACCTTGCTCAAGCATTTGGGGCTGGACCACGTAACTTGCTTTGCACTAGCCGATTTTGAGGATGAGGCCTTGCTGGCAGTGAAGAGCCAGCGCAGCATCGCTGAATACTGCTGGACACTATCTCCCTGTTTGCCCTGGTACGTCCTACAAAACAACCCACAGGTTGACCTTATCACCTATGTGGATGCGGATTTGTTTTTCTACTCTCCAGTGCAACCCTTGTTTGACGAAATTGGCGATGCCTCCATTGCCATTATTGAACATCGATTTACCGAAAGACTGAAGCACTTGGAAGTGAATGGTCGATTTTGCGTAGAGTGGGTGAGTATTCGCCGCGATGAGCAAGGGCTGGCTTGCCTATCACGTTGGCGTGATCAATGTATTGAATGGTGCTTCTATCGTTTGGAAGACAAGCGCATGGGCGATCAGAAGTACTTGGATGAGTGGCCAGAGCGCTATTCATCGCTGGTCATTCTTCAACATCCTGGGGCCGGTGTGGCCCCTTGGAATTATTCAAAGTACCAATTTGGTAAAGATGCCGCCCACCAAATTACGGTAGATAGTGCCCCCTTGATTTTTTACCACTTCCACCAGTTTCAACTGCTGGACAATGGTGGCTTTGATAGGCTTTCAACTTTCTATACATCCGAGTGTGCCGAGCCGGATGCTGCTTACCAAACCTACGAAACCCATCTCAAAGTGGCATTGCAAAAGGTGCGTGAATATGTGCCGGGTTTTGGCGCGGGTTTAAAGCCCGCTTCGCATGTTGCGGGGCGCCGCTGGGTGCACAAGTATGTTCCCCGTTGGGCCAAGGATGCCATCCGACGCTTTACGCGACTATCGTGAAGATTACGGTCATTACAGTTTCCTACAACAGCGTCGCAACCATTGCAGACACGCTGGATTCGGTTGCTGCACAAGTACATTCGGATATCGAGCACTTGGTGTTGGACGGCGCCTCAAGCGATGGCACGATAGACATTGTCCGATCCCATCCAAGTCCGTACATTACTCTGAGGGCTGAGCCGGACCGCGGCATGTACGATGCTATGAACAAGGGCATAGCAATGGCGACTGGCGACGTCATTGGGTTCCTAAACTCGGATGATTACCTGAAAGATCCGCAGGTTTTGTCGCGCATAGCCAAAGAGTTTGAATCGCCCGGAGTCGAAGCCTGTTTCGGTGACCTGGTGTATGTGAACCCCGCAAACGGCAGTGTGGTGCGGTACTGGAAATCCAGGGCATTCAAAAAAGGGGACTTTGCCAAAGGCTGGTGCCCGGCACATCCCACGTTTTATGTACGACGTTCAGTATTCCAACGTCTGGGATACTTTGATTTGTCCTACAGGCTTGGTTCAGACGTTGAACTGATGATGCGTTTTCTAGAGCGATATGGCATCGCATCTTCCTATCTCTCGGGTGTTTTGGTGTGTATGCGTACTGGCGGTGTTTCCAACCAGAGTTGGAGAAACATCGTGATTCAAAATCAGGAAATCTATAAGGCACTTCGCAAGAATGGCGTGGCTTTTTCTCCGTTGGTTTTTTGGGTCTTTAAGTTGACGCGCCGATTTTGGCAGCGCTTTGTCGGGCGTTTTCAGCATGCGGGCTGAAGGCGGGATACTGATTACGGGCGCGAATAGCTGGATTGGGCAGTGCTTGATGAGACGCGCTACACGCGAAGGACGGCAAATACGTGGTTCGGTTCGTGCAAATCCTAGCTGCAGCGGAAACGGTGGCGCAATTCAAATAGGTGACTTGAGTGGAAGCGTCGATTGGCACCTCGCTCTATCAGATTGCAACATTGTTGTGCACACAGCGGCGCGTGTCCACATGATGCACGACCAAACTTCCGACCCTTTGCAGGAGTACCGGCGTGTGAATGTTGATGGGTCGCTTAACCTTGCGCGCCAAGCAGCCCAATCCGGCGTCAAACGCTTCATCTTCATCAGCTCCGTAAAAGTCAACGGCGAGCACACCGTTATCGGCAAACCCTTCCGTGCGGACGACACTCCCGCCCCCCAAGACCCCTACGGTGTCTCCAAGATGGAAGCCGAAGCCGGTTTGCGCGAAATTGCCCGCCAAACCGGCATGGAAGTCGTCATCATCCGCCCCCCCTTGGTGTACGGCCCTGGCGTGAAGGCCAACTTTGCATCCATGGTGAAGTGGCTTCAGCGCGGTGTGCCGCTGCCGCTGGGTGCCATTCACAACCAGCGCAGCTTGGTCGCCTTGGACAATCTGGTGGACCTGATCATCACTTGTATTGACCATCCTGCTGCGGCCAACCAAACCTTGATGGTGAGCGACGGGGAAGACGTTTCTACCACCGAGCTCTTGCAACGCATGGCCGCTGCGTTGAGTGTTCCTTCCCGGCTGATTCCCGTCCCTCAGCGGGCTATGGAATGGGGTGCTGCTTTGTTGGGCAAGCAGGCTGTAGCACAACGGCTTTTTTCCTCGCTGCAAGTCGATTCGCAGCCCACCCGGCAACTTCTGGGGTGGACGCCTCCTGTATCCTTGGACCAAGGTTTGTCGCAGGTGGCTGCGTTCGTCCAACACACACATGTCAATTAAGCGTTTGTTCGATTTTTCTGTAGCACTCCTGCTGGCTGTTGCTTTTCTGATCCCCTTGATGTTGGTGGCCATCGCCGTCCGGCTGACCTCTGCCGGCCCGGTGCTGTACTGGTCCGATCGGGTTGGCCGCAACAACCGCATTTTCAAAATGCCCAAGTTCCGCTCCATGCGTGTGGGCACTCCTGCTGTCGCTACCCATTTGCTTGCTAGTCCGGACACCTATCTCACCCCCATTGGCAGCTTTTTGCGCAAAAGCAGTCTCGACGAACTGCCTCAACTGTGGAGCATTCTGGTGGGTGATATGAGCTTTGTAGGGCCCCGACCCGCGCTCTTTAACCAGCAGGACCTGATCGAGTTACGGACCCAACTGGGCGTGCACCGCTTGGTGCCGGGCCTTACCGGCTGGGCTCAGATTAATGGTCGCGATGAAATCCCTATCCCTGAAAAAGTTGCCTTGGATCGCACCTATCTGGAAAAGCAGTCATTCTGGTTTGACCTGCACATCATGCTGCTCACGGCCATCAAGGTGCTCAAACGTGACAACGTTACCCACTAGGGCGCTTGCACATGAATAAGCGCATGTTGTCCTGGTCACGGGGCCTCAAACAATTTACCGTGCTGGCGCTGGACGTGTTGCTCGCGCTCATTGCTACCTGGCTGGCCTTTGGTTTGCGCTTTGATGCCTGGGGTGTTCCGGTAGACGCGCAATGGTTTGTGTACATACTGGCCCCTGCGCTGGCTATACCTATTTTTGTGCGCTTCGGCCTTTACCGCGCCATTTTTAGGTACACCGGTCAGGCCGCGCTCAACGCCACAGCCAAGGCGGTGGGGCTCTATTCGTTGGCGCTCACAGCCATATTGCTGTCGCAGCACTGGCAAGGCGTGCCGCGCACTTTGGGTGTCCTCCAGCCCTTGATCTTTTTGATGTTGGTGGGGTTAAGCCGCGCCATGGCCCGATTCTGGTTAGCCGGAATCCCAATATTGGGCTCCGGAGACCATGCGGGGCGGCTGTTGATTTACGGCGCCGGAACCGCAGGTGCGCAAACCGCATCGGCGTTGCAGGTTTCGGGTTCCTTGCGTCTGATTGGCTTTGTGGATGACGACACTAGCAAAATCGGCCGCAACATCAACGACGTTCCCATTTTTTCGTCAGAAGATATCCCTGCCTTGGCGCGACGTCACCGCATTACCGACATTCTGCTAGCCATGCCCAGCGCGTCCCGTGAGCGGCGCAATAAGATTATTCAGTCGCTAGAAGGTTTGCCGGTCCATGTTCGCTCGCTCCCCAGCATCTCCGATCTAACTTCCGGCAAAGTCACGGTTCAGGATTTCCGCGAACTGGATATCGAAGATTTGTTAGGGCGCGAGCCGGTACCGCCACGGCTTGACCTGCTGGCCCACGATCTGCTGGACCAGGTGGTTTTGGTCACCGGTGCTGGCGGCAGCATTGGCAGTGAGTTAACGCGGCAAATCATGCAGCAAAGGCCGCGTAAGTTGCTGCTGCTCGACCACAACGAGTTTGGCCTTTATTCCATTCACCAGGAGTTAATGGCTCTGCGCGACTCTCAGGCCTTACCGGTGGAGTTGGTGCCCTTGCTGGCCAGCGTCTCCAACCGGCAGCGGCTGGATGCCATTTGCCTGGAATACCGTCCGGCAACGGTCTACCACGCGGCCGCCTACAAGCACGTGCCCATGGTCGAAGACAACCCCGGCGAAGGCGTGCGCAACAACGTTTTTGGCACTCTCCACATGGCGCAAGCGGCAGTGGCCGCTGGCGTTCACCGTTTTGTTTTGATCAGCACCGACAAGGCCGTGCGTCCCACCAACATCATGGGTGCCACCAAGCGTATGGCAGAACTGGTGTTGCAGGCCTTTGCGCAGGCGCATCCGCAAACCTTGTTTTCCATGGTCCGTTTTGGCAATGTGCTCGGCTCCAGTGGCAGCGTGGTGCCACTGTTTCGCAAGCAGTTGGCGTCTGGCGGTCCGCTGACCGTCACGCACCCCGAGGTCACCCGCTATTTCATGACCATTCCCGAGGCTGCCCAACTGGTTCTGCAGGCTGGCGCAATGGGGCAGGGTGGTGACGTTTTTGTGCTGGATATGGGCGAGCCGGTTCGCATCATGGACCTGGCGCGCCGCATGCTGCACCTGTCGGGCCTGACTGAACGCACGGCTGAGCATCCGACGGGTGATATAGAAATCGCCGTCACCGGCTTGCGTCCTGGCGAAAAACTCTATGAAGAACTGCTGATTGGTGACAACCCCGAGCCCACGGAGCACCCGCGCATCATGAAAGCACGTGAACCGTTTCTGCCCTGGGCTGCTCTGGAAGCAGAGTTACAAGTCTTGCTAGATGCGGCTAATCAGAACCAGGTTGAGGCCATCAAGGGTGTGTTTTTGCGCCACGTTCAGGGTTACCAGCCCAGTTAACGGTGACTTGCTGGCTCTGCCTTATCTGTGGCTGCCTTCCATTTCAGTGATGTCTAGCATTCGTCCGAAAACTCACCCTTTTGGGGGAGGTGCGTTGCCACGCTTTCCGTCTAAAATCTGCTGCATTGCAGTAAATCGGGATACACCGATGCGGGCTGCGTTGGTAGGGGTCTTGGGTGACCGCTTCAACAGTCCAACCATTTCTTTGAGGAATTCACTTGCTCACTCGTCAGCCTAACGCCCCTGTGCACCACTTCAGGGCAGTGTCCTCCCCCTTGCGACGTTCCTTGCAGGTTTTGACTGGCGGCATCGTTGCTCTTGGTCTGTTTTCTCATCTCTCCCTCGCGCAGGCGCAGACTGGCCTAGGCGGTTCAGCAGCCAGTGGTTTCTCTGCCTCCATGGCCCAAACGGGTGCGACGGTTCAGCAAGGAGCTAATGGGGCGACCGCTTTGCCCGCTGGCATGGACGGCCTCAATACCCCGGCGGCCAAGCTCGCGGCGCTCAATGCAGCTCAAAGTGGGGCGCAAGCCAATGCAGATGCACAGGACCAGCCTGCCAAACAACAGGCGCTGAAAGCCCAAGGTCCAAGTCAGTTCCAGCGCTTTGTGCAGGAATCGACCGGCCGCTTGCTGCCCATCTTTGGCACAGAACTCTTTAGCAACTCCCAAGTCAATACCCCTGACACCAGTTTGCCGGCGCCAGCAGAGTACATCTTGGGCCCTGGCGATGAAGTGCGCGTCCAGGTGTGGGGCGCCATTGACTACAGCGGTAGCCACACGCTTGACCGCAATGGCCAAATTAATCTGCCCAAGGTGGGTACCTTTGCTTTGGCTGGCGTGCCGGTGCGAGACCTTGAAGCCGTTTTGCGCGGCCAAATTGGCAAGGTATTCACCAACTTCAGCGTCAATGCGGGCTTGGGTCGTCTGCGCAGCATTCAGGTGTATGTGGTCGGGCAAGTGCGCCAACCTGGCTCGTACAAGCTCTCCAGCCTAAGCACATTGATTAACGCGCTGTTTGTTGGTGGTGGCCCCACGACCAATGGCTCCATGCGCAATATTCAGCTGACCCGCGCTGGCAAAGTGGTTGCAACGCTTGACCTGTACGACCTGATTGCCCGTGGCGACAAAGGGCGCGACTTGCCGCTGCAAAGTGGCGACGTCATTGTGGTCCCGCCTGTGGGGCCGCGTGTGGCGGTCGCCGGTGCGCTCGATCAAGCGGCCATTTACGAACTGAAAGATGCCCAGACCACCCTGGCCGATATCCTGGCCTTTAGCGGCGGCGTGCCGGCACTGGCCAGCACGCAAAAGGCGTTGCTAGAGCGCATTGACCCGGCCAGCACGGTTCCCCGCAAGGTGCAAGAACTCTCCCTAGACAGCCAGGGCCTCAAAACTCGGCTCGCCGATGGAGACGTGGTGACGCTGCTGGGCATTAGCTCCGCGTTTTCCAACGCAGTCACATTGCAGGGCAATGTGGCGGCCCCCTTGCGCTACAAGTGGTTTTCAGGAATGCGGGTCAGTGACCTTATCCCGGAAGTAGATGCTTTGATTACCCCCGACTATTACCTGCGCAAGAACCTGCTGGTGCAAGAGGTTCAAACCACCAAGGCCGCAGGTGCCGGCCTCAACAGTCGCCTGCGCACTTCGCTGGACCAAATTAATTGGGATTACGCCGTCATTGAACGTCTGAATCGCCAAAGCCTCACCATTGACCTCATTCCCTTTAACTTGGGCATGGTGGTGATGGGCAAAGACGAGGCCAACAACCTGGCTTTGCAGCCTGGCGATGTGGTTACCGTGATGGCGCAAAGCGACCTGCGCCTGCCGCAAGACCGGCTGAGCCGACTGGTGCGGGTGGAAGGGGAGGTGGCTGTGCCTGGCATTTACCAAGCATTGCCGGGCGAAACGCTGCCCCAGTTGCTGCGCCGCATTGGTGGCCTTACACCTCAGGCATATGTTTTTGGTACGGAATTTACCCGTGAATCCGTACGTCAGCGCCAGCAAGAAAACCTGGAGATATTGATTCGAAGGCTAGAGGCCCAAGCCCAAGCCCAAACGAGCACATTGGTCTCCAACATCAAATCTGAGAACGCTGCCCAAGCGCAAGCCCTCATGCAGCAACAACAGGCCCAACTTCGCAGCCAAATTGACCGTTTGCGCGTCATGCGCAGCAGCGGCCGCATGGCGCTTGAGCTCGATGCCAGCGGCCAATCGATTGCTGCTTTCCCGTCATTGCCCCTGGAAGACGGCGACCACATTCTGGTGCCGTCGGTGCCAGGCTTCGTGTCTGCCTATGGCTCGGTGAACAACGAAAACGTGTTCCTTTACAAACCCGGCAAGACCGTGGCGGACATCATCAAGTCCGCCGGTCTGACGATTGACGCCGACCCGGATCAGGCCTTTGTGTTGCGGGCCGACGGCAGTGTAAGCGCACGCCGTGACCGTTCTGGTCTCTTTGGCGGCAACTTTGAATCCATGCCCGTCATGCCTGGTGACACGCTCATCGTGCCGGCACAGGTAGACCGTGAGACCGGCTACAACTTTACGGTGCGTGCCCTCAAAGACTGGACGCAAATCCTCTCCAATCTGGGCATTGGTGCAGCGGCCATCAAGAGCCTGCGCAACTAAGGGGAGGGCTGATTCATGAATACAGAATCCTCCTCTTTGCCTGAAGTTAACGCAGACGACGAAATCAGTTTGCTCGATCTGTTGCAGGTGGTGGTTGAAAACCTCCGGCTGTTGGTCTTGGGCCCCTTGGTTGTCGGTTTGGCGGCGTTGGGCATTACTTTTGCTATTGCGCCGACATTTACTGCCAACACCAAGTTCATGCCGCCACAGCAGCAGGCCAGTGGTGCAGCATCTCTGTTGCAGTCTTTGGGCGCACTGGGCGGGCTAGCGGGAGCGGCATCCGGCATTAAGAATCCGGCAGATCAATATGTGGCTTTTCTGAAAAGTCGCAGTGTCCAAGACGCTTTGATTGACCGCTTCAAACTGACCGAGCGCTACGAACAAAAGTTCAAGGACGACACGCGCAAGACCTTGGACGCCATCGCCCGCGCCAGTAGCGGCAAAGACGGCCTCATCACCATTGAGGTAGATGACAAGGACCCACAATTTGCAGCAGACTTGGCCAACGCCCACGTCGAAGAGCTGGGCCGCTTGCTCAAGCGACTGGCCGTTACCGAGGCTCAGCAGCGTCGTATGTTCTTTGAAAAGCAGCTCAATTCTGCCAAAGACAACCTGACCAAGGCGGAGCAGGAGCTCAAGAGCAGCGGTGTCAGTGGCGATGTGCTCAAGGCTGACCCCAAAGCTGCTGTGGAAGGTTTGGCGCGACTGAAGGCGGGTATTACGGCACAAGAAATCAAAGTGGCCAGCATGCGCGGCTACCTGTCTGAGTCTGCCCCGGATTTCAAGCAGGCTCAAAACGAACTGGGCGTGCTTCGCGCCCAACTGAGTCGCGCGGAAGAACAGCAGCCTTCAAGCGCAGGCACCAGTGACTATGTTTCCAAGTATCGCAACTTCAAATACCAAGAAACGTTGTTTGAATTGTTTGCCAAACAATATGAAATCGCCCGTGTTGACGAAAGCCGCGAGGGCGCTGTAATCCAGGTGGTTGACGCGGCCTTGCCCCCGGAGCGTAAAAGCAAACCCAAGAAGGGCATGATTGCCGCAGTTGCAACAATGGCAACTGGATTTGCGTTGTTGCTATTTGTGTTTGTGCGGCATGCCATGCGCAATGCCGCATCCAACGAAGAAACCAATAATAAACTCAAGAAACTGCGTTATGCCTGGGGCAGAGCGTTTGGAAGGGAGATTCGTTCATGAATAAACTATTAACGAATGCATGTGACGCAAAGGCTGTGATGATGGGTTTTAGCAGGCTTACCTGTTAATTGACGCCCGTCATTGCAATTTCACCGATAAGTAATCAAGTCGCCGTTAGAGCGTAATAGGGAGCTATTTTTATGATCACGGATTGGTTTACAAGTCCGCTCTTGCAGCCGGCTATTGCTGCCGCGTTGGTTGCCTTTGCTGTGGCTTTAGTGATTGTTTTCACCCAGGACTGGCACGGGCACCTGAGCATTGACTCGCACGTTGGTATCCAAAAGTTCCACACGCACCCTACGCCCCGCGTGGGTGGCATTGCCATCGCGTTAGGCGTGATCGCTGGGTACTTTCTGGCCCCTTCAGAGTTGCGGTCGCTGCTAGGGCCGCTGCTGTTGGCGGGAATCCCGGCCTTTGCGTTTGGTCTACTAGAAGATGTTACCAAGCGCGTGAGTGTTCGTACTCGCTTGTTGGCAACCATGTTTTGCGGCGTTTTAGGCTGGGCCATTACAGGTTATGCAATTACTCGGGCCAATATGCCGGGGCTGGACTGGATGCTGGGGTTTACCGTTGTGTCCGTTGCATTTACGGCATTTGCTGTGGGCGGCGTTGCCAATGCGATCAATATTATTGACGGGTTCAATGGACTCGCAGCAGGGTCGGTCATCATCATGCTCGGTGGCTTTGCCGCGATTTGTTTCTCTGTTGGTGATGCGGAGTTGGCCTATGTTTGTATTCTGTTTGCCGGAGCCATGTTGGGTTTTTTACTGATTAACTGGCCGTTTGGGAAATTGTTTTTAGGTGATGGTGGTGCTTACTTTGTAGGATTCGCACTGGCTTGGATTGCAGTGTTACTCCTAGCACGACACCCGGAAGTTTCGGCCTGGGCACCGCTTCTGATTTGTGGTTATCCAATTCTTGAAGTCTTGTTTAGCATTGTGCGCCGTCGCAGAAGGGGGCTAAGCCCCGGGGACCCGGATAGGCTCCATTTACACAGTATTGTGAAAAAACGCGTAGCAAGACATTTGTTGCCACGAGCGAGCAATCTGATACGTAACTCTGTTACTGGATCAATCATGTGGATGGCAGCTTTCATTCCGGTAACCGCTGCTGTTGTGCTTGATACCGAAAGTTACCAGTTGGCCTTTGCATTGGGGCTATGCGCATTTTTGTATTCTGCTGTTTACGCACGATTGACTCAGTTTCGGTGGTGTATAGAGGCAGCTACTCTCCGTTCTTCTGCCTTTCGCAAAGTCCGCGTGACCTGAGTTCGAATCCCTTTCGCTCCACCAGTCATTTCAAGCCCAACTGTTTGACCAAGTGTTGGCGACTCTTCTCCAGCAGGCGGCTGTCGGTGGGGTGTGCAATCGCCTTGGGCATGACGGTGGTGTCCACGATCACTTTGTCCAGGCTGCTCTTCTTGATCAAGCCCGCTGCACGTGCCGCTTCAATGGTGACAGCCAATAGAACCTCTACGCCTTCTTCACCAATCCGTTTTCGCCACCGTGTCAGGCTGGAGGCGTCAATGGGTAATTCGGTTTGCAGATAAGTTTCCCCGCAGAAGTATTGCCAATACGGATTCTCCAGCCAGGTGGCCACCACCGCTTCGTCGGAGGCGTCATTGGCATGTTGCAAATAAAGCAGGCCGGCCACCAGTCGTGGAGACAGGGCTGGCCGGCCATGGTTGGACACGAAGTGCTTGGAGAAATCCGCCTCGATGCGCTGCCAGTCCATGAGCGAGGACAGGCGAATAAGCGGGTGAGTCATCTTGAGTTGTTCGTCCAGACGGGGGCGGAACAAATCTTCGGTTTGGGGTGTGGGTGCTGTCGGGCCCATCAATACCTCGCTGAAATATGCAAGAAATCAAACGCTTGGGATCAATTGTCTTGCAAATAACAGCCCACCGAATCAGCGAAATCCCTTGAAGAATCAACTGCTTAGGCGTTGTTCAGCGCGGACTACTTACGGATGATTTCTCGCCATGAGGCAAGTCTAGTACTAGAAGATAAAGTATTGATCCGGAAGACACTGATCTTGCCACTAGCATCAGTTTGAACGCCATAGGTGCCACTTTGAATCACGATTATCAAGGGTGAATTAGAACTCGCTTGACCTGTATAGTGACCAGCAACATATGGATTCGTTGTGTCATTGGTAGGATACTTCGCAACACCTTTATTATCCAATGAGTAAGTAAAGCTTGGATTGGTACAAGATACTGAGGATATTACTGTTGTCGAGAAAAGCAATCTATCAGAAGAAAACTGAATATTACCTACTACCCGTTCACCAGTGGCTATATAGTCAAAGTACCAACCATTATTCTTAGACCAATCAAAAGTAGTTCCTGAAGGATCAGCTAATAATCAATCAGCGATCGTCGTATCAGTGGACTTAGG
>ERZ1034365.573-NODE-573-length-20184-cov-3.439101_pt1 | contig 20184 bp, 21 predicted proteins | sample MGYA00520615_ERZ1034365 | MGnify/ENA primary metagenome ERZ1034365 (study PRJEB33736, sample SAMEA104284505) | Azolla filiculoides | biome: Urban; feature: Water surface; material: Ditch water | place: Netherlands | collected 2015-10-28 | depth 0-0.1 m ... | reverse complement strand
TGAACTTCACACCTGTTGCTGGTGATACTGGTACTGGCGCAAACGCTACTGCCGTTCTTTCTGGTGCTGGTGTTACTGGCATCATTAACGTAGTTGGTGGTACTGGTTATACTGGTACTCCTACTGTTACTTTCTCTGCCCCACAAGTTGCTGGTGGTGTTAATGCAACTGGTAGCTTGACTGTTGAAGATGGTGTTATCACTGCAGTTACTGTTGTTAATCCAGGATCTGGATATACCTCTGCTCCATCAGTTACCATTGCTGGTGCTGGTATTGGTGCAACTGCCACTGCCACAATCGGTACTTCTACTATCACTAGCATCCCTGTTACTGCTGGTGGCGCTGGTTACCGTACTGCTCCAACAGTTACTCTAGTTGGTGGTGGTGCTTCTACTCCAGCCACTATCGGTGCTGTTACTGTTGCTACTTCTGCTATCCAATCTCTGACAATCACTACTGCTGGTTCTGGTTACTCTACTGCTCCAGTTATCGCCTTCTCTGGTGGTTCTGGTGCTGGTGCTGCAGCTACTGCCACTGTTACTTCTGGTGCTGGTCTAAAGATCAACAACCTACAAGTTTACCGTGACAACTACGAAGACGGTTCTGCTCTTGTTGGCGAATTCGCTGCAAAATATCCAGGCGCATTGGGTAACTCTCTAAAAGTTTCTATCGCTGATAGCGCATCTTTCGCTACTTGGACATACAAAGCTGAGTTTGACTCTGCTCCAGGAACTTCTGCTTACGCTGCTTCTGTTGGTGGTTCTGCTGACGAACTACACGTTATCGTTATCGACGAAGATGGTGCATGGACTGGTACACAAAACGCTGTTCTAGAAAAGTTCGCTTTCGTTTCTAAGGCATCTGATGCTAAGAAAACTGATGGTGCAAACAACTACTACAAAGATGTTGTGAACTCTCAATCTAAGTACGTATGGTGGATGGATCACCCAGTTATCTCTGCTTCTGGTGCCGCATGGGGTACTCAAGCTGCAGGTTCTACTTTCAAGACTGCTTCTACTGCTGTTACTCGTTCTCTAGTTGGTGGTGTTGATGCTCTTTCTTTGACTGATGGTCAATTGGAAACTGCATGGGATATCTACCGTGATGATGGTCAATACGATATTAGCTTGTTGCCACTAGGTAAAGTTTCTGCTGGTGTTGCTTCTTACGTTATCAATAACGTAGCTGAAGAACGTCTAGACTGCGTTGTGTTTGCATCTCCACAAAATACTACTTCTGGTGATATTATCATCGGTGCTGGTTCTGATGCTACTGACGAAATCGTTGCTTACCGTAACGCATTGCCATCTAGCTCTTACGCTGTGCTTGACTCTGGCTTCAAGTACCAATACGACCGTTACAACGACAAGTACCGTTGGGTTCCATTGAACGGTGACACTGCTGGTCTATGCGCTCGCACTGACTACACTAATGACCCATGGTTCTCTCCAGGTGGTCTAAACCGTGGTCAAGTTAAGAACGTGATCAAATTGGCTCACAATCCAAACAAGACTGATCGTGACGAATTGTATAAGAATGGTGTTAACCCTGTTGTGGCATTCCCAGGACAAGGTACTGTTCTATTCGGCGACAAGACTTTGTTGAGCAAGCCATCTGCGTTTGATCGTATCAACGTGCGTCGTCTATTCATCGTGTTGGAAAAAGCTATCGCTACTGCTGCTAAGTACCAATTGTTTGAGTTCAACGATGGTTTCACTCGTGCCCAGTTCAAGAACTTGGTAGAGCCGTTCCTACGTGACGTTCAAGGTCGCCGTGGTGTTACTGAGTTCCTAGTTAAGTGTGACGAAGGTAACAACACTGGTGAAGTTATCGATCGTAACGAATTTGTTGCTGACATCTTCATCAAACCAAATCGTTCTATCAACTTTATTACTCTGAACTTTGTTGCTGCTCGCACTTCTGTGAACTTCAACGAAATCGGCGGTTAATTGGATAGGGGAGATGAAAATCTCCCCATCTACGACTAATAAATAAAGATAAGAACTAGGAGAAATTAAATGGCAAATATTGCTGACTTCAAAGCGCAGATGATTGGTGGCGGTGCACGCCCTAACCAATTCTATGTGCAGTTGACATTCCCTTCATACGTAGGTCTTGGCGTGGTTGCTGGACAACAAGCACAATTCTTGTGCCGTTCTGCACAACTACCTGCATCTACTATTGAACCAATCCAAACATTGTACCGTGGTCGTCCTGTACAGTTTGCTGGTGAGCGTACTTTCGCACCATGGACTGTAAGCATCTACAACGATACTACTTTTAACATCCGTAATGCTCTAGAAGTATGGCAAAACGGTATTCAAAACTACAACACTACTCTTGGTAAGACTAGCCCTACTGATTACCAAGTAGACTTGAGCGTTTACCAACTAGACCGTGGCGGTGCTATCATTAAGAGCTATAAGTTCGTTGATGCTATGCCAGTTAACATTGGTCCAATCCAACTAGACTTCGACCAACAGAACCAAATTGAACAGTTCGACGTTGAGTTCACTTATAACTACTTCACTTCTAACACTACTTCTGGTGCTGTTGGTGGCGTTAATGTTTCAATTGATACTCCAATCGGTACTTTCCCGATTCCTCTATAATCTAGTCTAGGTTACTACATAATTATGCAATTATTTGGCTTTGAAATTCGTAAGAAAGAAGCTGCTGTCGATCAAGAGAGGGTGAGCGTTGTCTCGCCTTCTTCTGATGACGGCTCAACTGTTGTTGCCAGCGCCAGTGCCTATTATGGCATGGTCATGGACATTGAAGGTGTTGTTAAAAACGAAAACGACCTTATCCGTCGTTACCGTGAAGTTGCTCAGTATGCTGATACTGATGCAGCCATTGAAGACATCGTCAATGAATCAATCATTTCCGAAGACGGATCGATCAAGCTAGATTTGGATAACGTGAAGTTATCTGATGGTATCAAGAAAAAGATGCAGGACGAATTCACAAACGTCTTGCGTCTTTTCAAATTTAGTGACAAAGGTCACGACATCTTCCGTTCATGGTATATCGATGGTCGTTTGTACTATCATATCCTACTCGACGAGAAGAACCCAAAGGCAGGTATTGCCGAACTACGTTACGTCGACCCACGTAAGATTCGCCGTATTAAGAACGTAGAAAAAACTAAGACACCAAATGGTGTTGATGTTACAAAAGTTGTTGAAGAGTACTACCTCTACAATGACAAAGGAATTACTGAGCAAACCACTCAAGGTGTGAAACTGACATTAGACTCAGTTATCTTTGCACCGTCTGGTTTGATGGACGCAAATACTGGCATGATGATGAGTCATCTGCACAAAGCAATTAAGCCAGTAAACCAATTAAAGATGATTGAAGATGCGGTTGTTATTTACCGTATCAGTCGTGCCCCAGAACGTAGAGTGTTCTATGTTGACGTTGGTAACCTTCCAAAGCTGAAGGCAGAACAATACGTTAACGATATCATGAACAAGTTCCGCAACAAGGTTGTGTACGATGCCACTACTGGCGAAGTACGTGATGACCGTAAGCACTTGTCAATGATGGAAGACTTCTGGATGCCTCGCCGTGAAGGTGGTAAAGGTACTGAGATTACTACACTTCCAGGTGGTCAGAATCTTGGCGACATTCAAGACATTCAATATTTCCAGCAGAAGCTATATCAAGCATTGAACGTGCCGTTGTCTCGTTTACAACAGCAACAAGGTTTCAGCCTTGGACGTTCTACTGAAATTACCCGAGACGAAATCAAGTTCAGCAAGTTCATTGCTAGACTACGTAAGCGTTTCAATGCATTGTTCTATGAAGCATTGCGTGTTCAGTTAATTGCTAAGAACGTAATTCGTGCTGAAGAGTGGGATGACCTTAGAGCGAACATGTCGTTCGTCTATGACATCGACAACCACTTCACTGAACTAAAGAACAACGAAATCCTGTTACAACGAATTCAAATGTTGCAACAAATGGATCCATACGTTGGTAAGTATTACTCATCTACTTGGGTCAAGAAGAATGTTCTTCAACTCACTGATGATGAGATCAAAGAGATGGACAAAGAAATCGAAGAAGACAAAGACAGTCAACTTGAAGATGCTTTCCATCAAGGCAATGTTAATGCTAACATGCAGGCTCCGATGCTCGATCAACAACAAGAGTATCAAGACCAACCAAACAACACACAACAGTAATTAGGAGTTATTATGACTACACGTAATTTGATCGACGCTATTTCAACTGGTGATTCTCAAGGGATCGAAGTTGCTTTCAATGCAGCAATGGCAGAGAAGATCTCTGTTCATCTAGATACAATGCGTCAGAACGTGGCACAATCTATGTTCAAAACACCAGAAGCTGCTCCAGCTGCTATCGAAACTCCTGCTGCTGAATAAATGTACTACGGTCAATTCACCAAAAAATTAAAAGGTGCGGACATCGTTGAACGTGTCCGTTCTTTTGGTCACCTTATTGAAATGAATCAACAAGGCGTAATCACAATCAACGGTGAGTTGACTGAATGTGAGACTTTAGATGAAGCGAGAAAATATATTAAAAGTAAAATTTTCTCTGAAAAACTAGAAGCACAAATATCTAATGAGATTTACGAAGAGATTTCCGAGAATCGAATCGCACAAATCATTAAAGAGCACCACGACATTAAAGTAACAGATACCTTAATCGAATCATATATCGCTCTCGCTTCATCTAAAATCTTCACAGTGGATCCAGTAGTATACGACATCCGCAAAATGAATAAACTTGACGTTGTGGTGGAGAATAAAATTCACTATGAACTCAATGATGGCAGTATTGTTGCTATTGACCTTGCAACACAGGATGCCCTAAATAATCTATTGGATAAACAATCAGACGTTGTCAATCATATGCGTGAGTCAAAAGAGAACTTCATGCAAGTGGTTGAGCAAATTAAGGAATAAACATGGCAGTCGTTAAAACAGTACTTAAGAATACAGAGCAGGAAGCCATTGTCAAGGTTCAAGGCACTTCAGCTGCTGCAACAATCACACTAGATGTTGACTTGTTGTCTGCCAGCCAAGCACTTGATGGTGCAACACAGATCGTGACCATTACAGGTCTTCAGTGGTCTGGTGCAACTAATGGTGAAATTCAAATCACTCGCAACTCAGTTGTTATTGCCACTCTACAGACTACCGCTGCTGGTGCTCTTGAGATGGGTGGACAGATGATGATTCCAGATAGCATTGAGAGCGATGAAGACATCGTTGTCACTATCTCTGGTGCACAATCAGAATGCTGGCTTCGTTTGAAGAAAGTCAGTGGCTACAAACCTAAGGTTGAAAACGCAACTTATGGTGCATATGATGATCCAACAAGAATCGGCGCTAGCACTACGCTAAGTGGCTCTCCAGATAAGGCATAATCATGCGTCTAATTAAAGAAGTTTTCGAAACAACAAACATCATTGTCGAGGAAAAACTCGGCAAGGGTAAAGAATATTTTATTGAAGGTGTTTTCCTTCAATCAGAACTACAAAACCGCAACGGTCGTATGTATCCAGAGAAAGTTATGGACAACGAAGTTAAGCGTTACGTAGAAAGTTATGTTAAGCAAAATCGTGCCTACGGTGAACTAGGTCACCCAGACACTCCATCCATTAACTTGGATCGTGTCAGCCACCTTATCGTAGATTTGCGTAAAGAAGGTACGAATTATATTGGTAAGGCAAAGATTCTAAATACACCAATGGGTCAAATCGCCAAGGGTCTCCTTGACGGTGGTGCCAATCTTGGTGTGTCTAGTCGTGCACTCGGTTCACTAAAAATGAACAACGAGGGTATCAACGTTGTGCAAGATGACTTCATGTTGTCTACTGCAGCTGACATCGTTGCCGATCCTTCCGCTCCTGACGCATTCGTCCGTGGTATCATGGAAAGCAAAGAGTGGGTTTTTGTTGATGGAAAGTTCGTGGAAAAACATATTGATGAAGCTAAGCGTACTATTCGTGGTGCATCATCACGCAACCTAGAAGAAGCGAAAATCCTCGCTTTCCAAAATTTCCTGAGTAAAATCAGATAAATAATAAATAACTATAGAACTTATCCAGTTAGGAGAAACAGATGTCTATCGAACAAAAAATTGCCCAAATTCTTGCTGAGTCAAAAGCTGCTGAACAAGCTGCTGCGATCGTAGCGGAAGAGGAAGTTGTTGCTGAAGAAGTAGTGGAAGAGGAAGCTGTTCAACCAGCTGCTGAAGTCGCTAATCCAGACAACGCAAAAAACAACGTGCAAGACGAGAAGGAAGCCGAAGGCGGTACTTCTAAGAAGCCAAACGCTGCCACTAAAGATGCTGCTGCTCCAGAAGCAAGCAACATTGCTGGCGTAAAAGAAGATATTGACGCACTTATGAATGGTGAAGAACTCTCTGAAGAGTTCCGTGCTAAGGCAACTACCATTTATGAAGCTGCTGTTATGACACGTGTTAACGCTGAGTTGGCTCGTATCGAAGAAGGTTATGAAGTTAAGTTGCAAGAAGCAACTGAACAGATTAAAGAGGGTCTTGTTGAACAAGTTGATGGATATCTCGACTACGTTGTCGAGCAGTGGATTGCACAGAATGAAATTGCCCTTGAGCATGGTATGAAATCTGAAATTCTTGAAGGTTTTGTATCTGGACTGAAAGGTCTATTTGAAGAACATTATATCGACATTCCTGAAGAGAAATTCGATGTATTGGCTTCTATGGAAGAACAAGTTGAGCAACTAACTGCTAAGTTAGACGAAACTGTTGCCGCTAATGTTGAGATGAAAAAGTCTCTTGCAGAAGCAAAGCGTCTTGAGATCGTTCAAGAAGCTGCAGCTGGTTTGACTGACACTGAAGTTGAGAAGTTCACTGGCTTGGCTGAAGAGTTGTCTTTTGAAGACGCTGACTCTTTCAAGTCTAAAGTTCAGACTATCCGTGAGAATTATTTCTCTACCAAAGCACAAGCAGATGTCGCATCTGTAGTTACAGATACTCCAGTAGAGTCTCTAGTTGAAGAAAAGAAATTGGATCCAACTATGAACGCATACTTGACTATGCTGAACCGTAAATAATTTACCCCTATCCATTAAAGGAAAATAAAATGACAACTCGTCAAGATTTAGTTAAAAAGTGGGCACCGATCCTTGAACACGAAGGTTCTGCTCCAATTAAAGACAACTACCGTAAGGAAGTTACTGCTGTTCTTTTGGAAAACCAAGAACGTGAAATGCGCAAGCAATCTGAAGCACTTTTCGAAGCTGCTCCAACTAACGCTGCTGGTTCTTACCCAGACGCAGGTGGTATGGCTAAGTTCGACCCAGTGTTGATCAGCCTTGTTCGCCGTGCAATGCCACAACTTATCGCTTATGACGTTGCTGGTGTTCAGCCAATGACTCAACCAACTGGCTTGATCTTCGCAATGAAGTCTCGCTACGGTTCTATGGACGGCACTGAAGCCTTGTTCAACGAAGCTGATACAGACTTCGGTGGTACTGGCACTCACGCTGGTTCTAACCCAGTTTCTGGCACTTTCACTACTGGTACTGGTATCTCTACTGCTGCAGCAGAGCGTCTAGGTCAAGGTGGTTCTGGTGACGGTACTTTCGGTCAAATGGCATTCAGCATCGAAAAGACTGCTGTTACTGCTAAGACTCGTGCTTTGAAGGCTGAGTACTCTATCGAACTTGCACAAGACATGAAGTCTGTGCACGGTCTAGATGCTGAAGGCGAACTAAGCAACATCCTTTCTGCTGAAATCTTGGCAGAAATCAACCGTGAAGTTATCCGTACTATCTACACTACTGCTAAAGTTGGTGCACAAGTTGGTACTGCTACTGCTGGTACTTTCGACCTTGACGTTGACTCTAACGGTCGTTGGTCTGTTGAAAAGTTCAAGGGTCTAATGTTCCAAGTTGAACGTGAAGCTAACGCTATCGCTCAACAAACTCGTCGTGGTCGTGGTAACTTCATCATCTGTTCTTCTGACGTAGCTTCTGCGTTGGCAATGGCAGGTGTGTTGGATTACGCTCCAGCTTTGAGCACTAACTTGAACGTAGACGAAGCATCTACTACTTTCGCTGGTGTGTTGAATGGTAAGTACAAAGTGTATGTTGATCCATACTCTGCTAACCAGTCTGGTACTCAGTTCATGACTGTTGGCTACAAGGGCACTTCTGCTTTTGACGCTGGCTTGTTCTACTGCCCATACGTTCCATTGCAAATGGTTCGTGCTGTTGATCCTAACAGCTTCCAACCTAAGATTGGCTTCAAGACTCGTTACGGTCTAGTTGCTAACCCATTCGTGGACTTGGACGATGGTTCTGGTACTACTGGTAGCTTGACTGCTAACGCAAACTACTACTACCGTCGTGTAGCGATCACTAACTTGATGTAATCAAGGGTCGGCTGATTAAGCCGACATTAAGATCGGTAATTCAAAGGGAAGGACTTCGGTTCTTCCCTTTTTTCATGGAGATAAATAGATACATGGCTACTACTCTTTCTTGTCCCGTTCCAAGCAATATTAATCCATTATCACCTAATGGGTTTATGTTCAGCATTCAGAAACTACCTTCGCTGAACTTCTTTTGTCAGCAAGTAAACCTTCCAGGAATTATGTTGGGTGTTCCAGAATTTGGCAACCCATTCAACACTACTCCAATTCCAGGTGACCATCTAACGTATGATCAGCTAACTGTTCAGTTCTTGGTTGATGAGACCATGACCAACTACAAAGCGATCTACAATTGGACTGTGGCTCTTGGTTTCCCACAAAGCTACGACCAGTACATTAACTTCATAGATGCAGACGATCGTGGTATTACAAGCGAACTCGCTAAGAACTATTCTGACGCCACCCTAAGTATTCTTGGTGCCAACAATAATGTCGTGCAAACAATTGAGTTTCACGATTTGTTCCCAATGTCCTTAGACTCGTTGGTGTTCCAATCAACAAACCAAGATGTAAACTATCTTGTAGGTAACGCAACTTTCCGTTACGCTTATTATAAATTCGCATAAGTCAAATTTGATTTTTTGCAAAAAGTGTAGTATACTGACTACACAACAATTGAGGTTATTATGAATATTGATCAAATACATGAGATGTGGGAAGCGGACGCTGAGATTGACGATAACTATCTCGGCGAACACGCTACCAAAACTCCAAAGCTACACGCCAAGTACGTCAAGTTACTCGTCGGCGTTAAACTCAAGCACACCAAACTCTCCTCTGACTACAACCTACTGCGTAAAGCGAAGTTTCGCTATTACCGTGGAGAGTTGTCACGTGATGAACTAACTGACTTAGGTTGGGCTCAATGGCAAGGTGTGAAGCCACTCAAGAATGAGATGGACGAATTCCTACAAGGCGACACTGAGCTAAATACATTGAGGGTTAAAATTGACTACCTCGAAACAATGATTTATTTACTTGAGTCTATTCTAACTCAGATCAAGGCACGTGACTGGCAATTGAAGTCTGCGATAGAATGGAAGAAATTTTTAGCAGGCATGTAATTGGCGACCATAACTATTGAGAAACTAGATGAAGTATACATGCGTGTGTTCAGTGATGCAAGCATTGAACAAGAACTAGCAGACTTCTTCACCTATGAATATCCAGGAGCAAGATTCACCCCACAGTTTAAGGCTAGACTCTGGGACGGTAAAGTGCGTCTTTATGATCAAGTAAGAAAAACTCTTTACATTGGTCTGCTTCAGTACGTTGAGGAGTTTTGCGTACGCAATAGTTATGAGTTGGTTTACAAAACTCCAATCACTCATGAAAATGGTATCACCCACGAACTCGTTCAAGAGTTTGCTGAATGGCTAAATCCACATGGACGTGGCAAGCCGATTGAAATCCGTGACTATCAAGTAGAGGCAGTAAAGACTGCTCTTGATAAAGAACGCACCCTTCTTCTTTCCCCAACTGCATCAGGTAAGTCGTTTATCATCTACACGGCAATGCGTTGGCATTTACAAAACAATCGCAAGTGCATTATCATTGTGCCAACCACATCATTGGTTGAACAATTGTATGCTGACTTTGAAGACTACTCCAGTGCAAATGGGTTTGTAACTAAAGATTACGTCCAAAAACTTTACTCTGGATTCACCAAAGACTTTACACGTGATGTTCTAATCACCACATGGCAGTCTATCTACTTGCAACCTAAAGCATGGTTCAAGCAGTTTGATGTAATCTTTGGGGATGAGGCTCACCAGTTCAAAGCGAAGTCGCTGATTGGTGTAATGGAAAAGATGGATCAGATTCGTTACCGTATTGGTACGACTGGCACGTTGGATAATAAGAAGATTCACCGTCTTGTACTTGAGGGTGTTTTTGGTCCAGTGCATCGAGTTACAACAACTAAAGCGTTGATGGAAACACAGAAGCTGGCGCAGTTGAACATTACTTGCGTTGTGCTAAAGTATAGCGAAGAAATTCGCAAAGCACGCAAGAACAATACTTACCAAGATGAAATGGATTGGATTGTAAGCCACTACCCTCGCAATAAATTCATTCGTAACTTAACTGTAAGAAGCAAAGGTAATACGCTTGTGCTTTTCCAATACGTTGAGAAACACGGTAAAGTTCTTTATGATATGATTAAAGAGAAGGTGCATGAAGACCGTAAGGTGTTCTTTGTTTATGGTGGCACTGATACTGCAGATCGTGAAGCAATTCGTCATATCACTGAAGGTGAGAACGATGCAATTATTATTGCAAGCTATGGTACTTTCTCAACAGGTATTAACATTCCGTCAATCGAGAACGTAGTATTTGCATCACCAAGTAAGTCCAAGATTCGTAACCTGCAATCAATTGGTCGTGGTTTGCGATTGAGCGAAGGTAAGGCAGCTTGTAACCTTTATGACCTTGCAGACGATTTGCATTGGAAGTCTTGGAAGAATCATACGTTGAATCATGCAGCTGAACGCTACAAGACTTATGCTGAAGAGCAATTCGATTTGAAATTAGTTGAGGTGAACTTGTGATTACATACATCGTTATAAAACTAATGTCAGGGGAACAAGTAATGGCTTCTCTTGAAGACGATGCTGGTGACTACTTGGAAGTTTCATTTCCCATGGTCATCAAAGCTACTGCTGTATCTGATGGGGAAAGAATCCAAGAGCAAGTAACTGCTCATCCGTTCTGTCAGTTCTCGTCAGATAAATACTTTCGTCTGCCGAAAGCGTGCATCATGTTCTACAAAGAACTTCATGAATCTTTGATTCCTCATTATACAAGAATTGTAAACAACTACGAACAGACCGTGTTGGTCAAACCACAAAATCAAAAAGAACTTGAGTGGGATGAACCTGAAGGTATGACGTTGGAAGAGATTCGCAAGCGCATTGACATTCTAGAGAACATCTTTGGTACTGACGAACCAGAAGAACAAGAGGAAGAAAAGAGAGTCTTTATTGAAGGAAACGATACACTACACTAAGTAGTCATCATCAACCCTAACACCGTTAGTATACCCCCTCGTCAAATAAAAAGCAAATTTATCTGAGGTTGCAAGTCTGCAAAGATAGCACTCAAGATAGATTTGCTTTTTTTTCGTTTCTGTTGTATACTTCTTGTTAGCTGGTCAAATAACCAGGAAATAATAATATGGCGCATTACGTTAACAACGCTGACTTCTTGTCAGCTATCAAGGAATACAAACAGAAGGTTTTAGAGGCAGAGGAAAGTGGTGCTGATAAACCGCAGGTAAGCAACTACATTGGAGAGTGCATTCTCAAGATTGCAACTCACCTTTCGTACAAGCCCAACTTCATCAACTACTCATACAAGGACGACATGATCCTTGACGGTATTGAGAACTGCATTCAGTACATTGACAACTTCGACCCGAACAAGTCAAACAACCCATTCGCTTACTTCACGCAGATTATTTTCTATGCATTCTTGAGACGTATCGCCAAGGAAAAGAAACAATCATACATTAAGAACAAACTTATCAAAGACATGCCGTTTGAGATGTTCGAACTGCAAGAACAAGATGAGGATGGAACTTATCACAATGCTTACATAGATTATATGCAATCAACTTCTCTTGATAGTGGCGAAGAATTCTACGCTGCAAAAGCTGCCAAGAAGAAAAAGAAAGTGACTAGTAACTTAGATGAATTTATAGGTGACAAAAATGAGTACGGCGAAACAGACAATTCAGGAGATGATTCGTAACATCGGGGTTTCTGATTATAGACCAAGGATCACTAGAAACCGCAGACGAAGAGCAGCAAAGGGTTCAAGAAGAACTCTAAAACGTCATGGTTGGGATGCAACTGACAACATGTTTAATTTGAAAGATATTATGGGTAACGAGGAAAACAAAATCTTTTTAGGCGTCTCTGATTTTGACGACCTTATCACCAGCGAACTGTTGAAGCGTCGAGTTGATGCTGGTAAACAAACCGTACATCGTGAGACTACTGTTTTGGCTAATCGTCAGAAGTGGTCTGCATGGGCTGAGGCATCATTCAAAGAAAACCTATTCGTACAAGGTAATGCTTCTTCTGGATTCATCATCGAAGAATCTACTGACAACTACATCACTTACTCAGTAAACTCAAACTCTACAACTGTTCGTGTGTTTGGTGACGTTGAGTATTGCGAAGACCTTCTTGAGATTGTCGAATCAAATTTTGACGTTGTAACTTCTTACATTGAGTGGATCTATTCTGGTGATGGTAACTCCGTCAACGTACCACTAAACCGTGAGCGTCTGCCTTGCGCAGAAATGTACCCATTCCTAAAAGGTGAGTCCTTGGAATCGTACTATGAACGCTACATGAGTTCAAATGCCAACATCCTTCTCCTGATCGGACCTCCAGGAACAGGCAAGACTACGTTCATTCGTGGTTTGCTATCACACACAAACTCAAGCGCCATCGTCACATACGATGCTGGAATCCTTGAGAAGGATGGTTTCTTTGCACGCTTCATTGAAGACGACACTGGCGTTATGGTTCTTGAAGACTCTGATGCCTTCTTGAAGTCTCGCAGTGACGGTAACACAATGATGCACCGTTTCTTGAACGTGGGTGATGGTTTGGTGACAACCAAAGGTAAGAAGATGATTTTCTCTACCAACCTTCCAAGCATCCGTGACATTGACTCTGCTCTCGTTCGTCCAGGACGTTGCTTTGATATCGTCACTTTTGCACCACTGGAAGTGAGCGAAGCACAAGCACTGGCTGATAAGTTGGGTGTAACTCTGCCTGTTCGTCCACGTGGTAAGGAAATGGATAAGTATTCAATCGCTGAAGTGTTCAATGAACAAACCAATGCAGCTGTTGCAGCAACTAACCGAAAGGTAGGATTCGTTTGAAGGTAGCCATTATCACAGACCAGCACTTCGGTGCTCGTAATGACAGCATAGTTTTTCTGGACTTCTTTCAGAAATTCTATGATGACATTTTCTTTCCAACTCTCGAAGAACATAAGATTGACACCGTTCTGATTCTTGGTGATACGTTTGATCGTCGCAAGTACGTCAACTTCTATGCCTTGGATCGTGCCAAACAAATGTTCTTTGATAAGTTGGCTGAGCGAAACATCCGTGTTGAAATGATTGCAGGTAATCATGATACATACTTCAAGAATACAAACTCTGTAAACTCTCCAGACTTGCTCCTTCGTGAGTATAGCAACATCAACGTAATTGATCACCCAGCAACGATCTATGTTGATGACACTCCAATCTGCATGATGCCTTGGATCTGCCCTGAGAACTATCAAGACTCAATTGATACAATCAAAGACACCAACGCTGATATCTGTATGGGTCACTTTGAAATTGCTGGGTTCGCAATGTACAGAGGAATGGAAAGTCACGATGGGTTATCTAAAAATCTTTTTGATAAGTTCGACGTCGTTTTTAGTGGGCACTATCATCACAAGTCTGATGATGGTCACATTTACTACCTCGGAAACCCTTATGAACTCACATGGCAGGACTATAACGATCCCCGAGGATTTCACTTGTTCGATACAGGAACGAGGGATCTCGAATTCATCCGCAATCCTTATTCAGTGTTTGCCAGAGTCGAGTACGACGACAAAGGAAAAGATCCGATCGATCTCGACTCATTGGATCTGAAAAATTGTTTTGTGAAGTTAGTAGTTGTAAACAAAACTGACTTTTATAAATTTGACAAGTTCACTCAGAAGCTGTATAATAAGGGATGCTACGAGATTAAGATCGTTGAAGACATGTCAGAGTTTTCTGATGGTGAAATTGGCGAAGACATTAATCTCGAAGACACAATGTCTGTTCTCTCCCATTACATTGATACGGTTGAGACTGACGTTGATAAAGAAGTAGTGAAGACATTTATGAAATCACTATACACTGAGGCAGTCAATATTGAGGTTGTGTGATGCAACAATTGTGCATTGAGTATTTCTATCCGCTTACTGAGCAGATGGATCTAGACTTAGATTACAAACCATGCAACGAGTTTGAAGAACAAAAGCGTAAAGCGTGGATAGCCAATTCCGTTATTGGTGGAACTGGTACTTATCTTTTGTCAGGCTCTAATGGTGTTGCTTGGGCAACGGTATCAAGTAATATTGAACCATCCTTCACTATTGACATTGACCAAATGCCAATCACAATTAGGTCAACTGAAAAGCCAAACTTCTTTAGACGTTACATCTATAAGATTCTTGGTATGAAATGGAAAGCTAAATGATCGTTTTTAAGAGCATTGAATGGAAGAACTTTTTATCAACTGGCAACTCGCCAAACAAAGTTCTGCTAAACAAGTCCTCCACTACCCTAATCATCGGTAAGAACGGCGAAGGTAAATCAACAATCCTTGATGCCCTTTGCTTCGCCTTATTCGGCAAGCCTTTCCGCAACATCAATAAGAACCAACTGATCAACTCAATCAATGGTAAGGGTACTCTCGTTACTATTGAGTTCTCTGCCAACGGCAAAGAGTATAAGGTTGTTCGTGGTATCAAACCAAACATCTTTGAGATCTGGTGCAACGATGAGTTGATGAACCAAGACGCAGCTGCCAAAGATTACCAGAAAGCACTTGAACAACAAATCCTACGATTGAACTACAAGACATTCACGCAAGTGGTCATTCTTGGTTCAGCTTCGTTTGTTCCGTTCATGCAATTGACGAGTTACCAACGTCGTGAAGTTATCGAGGACATTCTCGATATCCGTATCTTCTCCACGATGAATACATTATTGAAGGACAAAGCAAATGAAACGAAGTCTGAAATTTCGAGGATCGAGAGCGAGATCACTACTGCGAAGACTCAAGTGGAAGGACAGACTCTTCTCATTAAGACTCTTACAGCTGCCAAGTCGGACGCTATTGAATCGCTATTGGCTAAGGTCGAAACTAATAACGGACAAATACTCTCTAGCGAAAGAGCGGTGGCTCAACTGGTTGCTGAGATTACCACACTCAAATCACGAACTGCGAAGAAGGGTGAAGTTGATACGGCGATTGAAGAAGCGAAGTCGATTCGTTCAAAGCTCAATGCCAAAATTGAACATTGCACGCATCACTCAGAGTTCTTTACTGAAAATGACGTATGCCCAAGCTGCTCTCAAGATATCCCAGATGCCCACAAGCAAAGTATTCTCAAGGACTTAAATTCCAAGATTGACGACAACAACTCTAAGATCGAAGAACTGGAAACTGTTCTCACTAAGTTGAACACTCAATTGTCTGACATCAGTTCAGTGCTTGAAGAAATCACTGACAAGAACATTGAGATGTCAACACAGAACAGCACAATCACTCTGCTGAATAAACAGAACGCTGAATTGCAGTCTGAGATTGAAGCACATAAAGCAGACACTACTAACGTGGATGAAGAAAAGCGTAAGTTGAAAGATCTCGCCCAAGATGCTATGGCTAAGATCAAAGAGAAAACTACTTTGCTTGAAACCCGTAACATTGAAGAAGTTGCTTCAATCTTGTTGAAGGATACTGGTATCAAAACTGCCATCATTCGTGAGTACCTTCCAGTGATGAACAAGTTGATCAACAAGTACCTGAATGCCATGGATGCATACATCCACTTCGAACTTGATGAGTCGTTCAATGAATCAGTGAAGAGTCGTTTCCGTGATGACTTCACTTACGCAAGTTTCTCTGAAGGTGAGAAGATGCGTATTGACTTGGCAATCTTGTTCACGTGGCGTCAAGTGGCAAAGATGAAGAACTCCGTCAACACCAACCTGTTGTTGCTTGATGAAATCTTCGACTCGTCTCTCGATACGGCAGGTACTGATTACTTCTTGAACCTGATGAACAGCTTCGGTGAGAACTCAAACATCTTCGTTATCTCTCACAAAGGCGACCAGTTGTTTGATAAGTTCAGAAGCGTGATCAAGTTTGAGAAGCGCAACGACTTCTCCGTCATCGCTACCCAATAACCCTACGACCCGTAGGGTCTTTCCACATAGGTGTTTACTTTTATTCGTACTTGATGTATAATCAATGTATTGAATGGGAGAACACTATGTGGAATGACTTTTCCGACTTTGAACTCGCTACCCTCGCTGGTAGCTATGGCTTGCAAGACTACCTAGTCTTCAACGATAAGTTGCAACTTGCAAACCGAGAAGAAGTCGAAACCGTGCTCGAGGAATACGAGTACAGCGTTGCATTCCCTGTTGACTTTAATTCCGAAGAAGTGTATAATTAAGGTATTGATAGAGGAATATACTATGAGCAATGTGAACGCTGCTGAAATTTATGCCAAGCTGTTGGCAAACGAAAACATCGCTGTCATCCGTGCACGTGTGAGCACTGCATCGTTTGACATCAAGAACCGTGTCTTGACCTTACCGCAATGGAAGGATATGTCCCCTATCGTAGAGGGCATGCTTATCGGACACGAAGTTGGTCACGCACTGTACACACCTGATGCGTACCTGAAACCCATCGAAGAAAACAAGAAACTCCGTGGCTACATGAACGTCATTGAAGACGTTCGCATCGAAAAGATGATGAAGCGTAAGTATCCAGGAATTCGCAAAACGATGACCATGGGTTACCAAGAGTTGAACGATCGTGACTTCTTTGGTGTTTCCAAAGTTCAGGACATGTCCACTCTCAACCTTATCGACCGTATCAATCTCTACTTCAAAGCTGGCTATGCTTGTGGCGTAACCTTCAATGCTGAAGAGAAGGAATTCGTTAAGCGTGTTGAGCACACTGAGACCATTGACGATGTTATGACTCTGGCTTCTGAAGTGTATGAATACTCAGTGGCAGCTGCAACCAAACGCAAGGAAGAAAACCTCAAGCTAAACAAAGCTGACTTGGAAGAACTTGAAGAGTTGCTTGCTGAGCAAAATGAAGACGAATCTGATATGTGGATGGACTCTGCAGACGAAGCAGAAGAAGGCGAAGACGTTGATGAGCCAAACAAAGAAGAACTTGAAGACAACGATGTACGCAAGTACATGGCTGGTCGTCACTTTGAGAAACCTCAGCAAACTGTCGAAGACAAGATCGCTGAAGAAGTTGAGAAAGAAGTTGAAGCCACCACTGAGAAGGTTTTCGCTGAGAAGCTGGAAGAACTTGCTGATGAAAGCACCGAGTACAACTACTTCACTTTGGATGAAAACCACTTTATCGATCCAGTGGTAAGCTACAAAACAATTCTCGAAGAAACCAAAATCATTGATGAAGAGATGTTCAAAGAATCTGACAAGAAAGGTTTGGAGCAATTCAAAATCGAATCTGGTCGTGTTGTAAACTACCTCATCAAAGAGTTTGAAATGCGTAAGTCGGCTCAGCTGTACAAACGTGCTCAGACTTCTAAGATTGGTTCTCTGGACATGGGTAAGGTTTGGTCATACAAACTCAATGACGACTTGTTCAAACGTGTTACGATGATTCCAAAGGGTAAGAACCACGGCATGCTTTTCTTGCTTGACTGGTCTGGCTCGATGCACGAAGTTATCGACGACACTATGCAACAGGTTATCAACCTTGCTATGTTCTGCCAACGTGCGCAGATTCCATACCAAGTGTTTGCATTCACCACACAGTACGACATCTTCAAAGGTGAGTACGATCGTGCCAAGATGCAAGCCAAACAGATGGAAGTCATGTCCAAAGAGAACGTGCTTGGTAACGCTGTGAACAGTTCGTTCGGTTTGCTTGAGTTGTTCTCCAGCAAAATGAGCAACTTGGAATTCAATACAATGGTTCGCCGTACTTTCCGTAGCCACTACTTCATGCGTTGTGATGGCTACGATATGGGTGGCACTCCGTTGAATGAATCCCTCTCGTTCCTGTTGGGCTATCTGCCTAAGTTTGCAAAGAGCCACAACGTAGAGAAAATGTCGCTGATTACTTTGACTGATGGTGAAGGTGGTTCGTTGCCAGTTTCTTCTGGTCGCTACATCGAAGATCGCAAGTATGATTACAACAATCACAAAACGATCCAAGTGAAGAACTTCATCAAAGATCCTATCACGAAGAAAGATTATCCAATCACTCGTATCGGTACGACTCAAACTGAAGCATTGTTGCGTATGATGAAAGATCGTTTCAACGTGAACACCGTTGGCTTCTATATCTGCCGCAATACTCGTCGTGAGTTGAGCCAAGCGATTCAGAATAACCTCTCTGGTGTAAAGAGCACTGACTCGATGATTGATTCGATGCGTAAAGAGTTCCGTGATAGTGGCTTTGCTTCTATCAAGAACACTGGTCGTGACGACTTGTTCATCGTTCCTCAAAACCGTCTGGCTGTTGAAGAAGGTGAGATTGTAGTTGACGAGAAGCAAAATGCACGCCAGATCGCACGGATGTTTACCAAGCAAATGAGTGGTCGTAAGACTTCTCGAGTCCTTCTTAACACGTTTATCGGCTACGTAGCCTAAAGTAAACGAAAAGATAACCCTACACCCAGTAGGGTTATCTGCAAATACCTGTTTACTTTAATTCGTTCCTGATGTATAATAACTGTAATGGTTGAGAAGAAAGGAAACGAAATGACTGAATTTGAAAAGAACTGCTACGGTATGACCGAAGCTGACATCCGTGAAGAGTATATGAATTCCATCACTGCTCGATTCAGTGGGTTGGAGATGGTTGCAATGGGTGTGTTGTCTGATGCGCAAGAACTTTTGGCAATGGGTGATTCTGAACGTGCCCGCAAAAATATGAACATTGCAAAGTTCATCCTGTCAGAAATGATGGATGCACGTTTGGCTGCTTAAACTGGAGATTGAAAATGGCTAAGAAAGTTACCTACTCCGAGATCTCGGACAAGCTGATGAACCTGTCGTCAGAGTCGTACAAAGTTCATAAGAATTTTGCACACATCGCTGGCTACTACGAATCTACTTTGGTAGGGTTGATCGCTGACTTGCCAGCCCACAAGCAGCAAGAAATGATGCGTTTGTTCCAAAACCGTATCGAAAATTTGCAAACTAGTGCTTGACTTTAATTCGGTCTTGCAGTAGAATAGACGTTATGATGATTTATTATGGAGAATGTGATGAGTAAAGTTGATACCGTGTTCCGTGAGCAGTTCGAAGCTAAACTGTTTGAGTTGTTCCCTGATGTTGCCACGACTGGCACCGTCCAAAATTCTGAGCTTCTGGAAACCATGCGTGTTCTTGACACGAAGACATCCCCGAAGTGGTTGATGCAAAATCGTGTCGGACGTGGCTTGTATGCCATCTCTGGTTCAAAGTCTAACGCTGTTACGAAAGAAGAAGCAATGCAGTCATTCGCTGTCGATTACTCCAACATGGAGTCACTTGTCCCCAAGAAAGACGACAACTACGTTCCATTCGGCAACCATACCGAACTTGAACAAATTATCAAATCGGGTATCTTCTACCCAGCCTACATCAGTGGTCCAACTGGTAATGGTAAGTCAACAATGGTTGAGCAAATCTGTGCCAAGCACAAGAAGCCATTGATTCGTGTTAACTTGAACATGATGGTTGACGAAGAACAACTCATCGGCTCCAAGACTTTGAACGAAGGTAACGTGGAGATTGTCGAAGGTCCAGTGTTAATCGCAATGCGCACTGGTTGCACTCTCTTGCTCGACGAGATTGATGCTGGCTCCGCAAACACTCTGTTGTGCTTGCAACCAATTCTTGAAGGTAAGCCATACTACTTCAAACTGAAGAACGAAATGATTGTTCC
>ERZ1034365.572-NODE-572-length-20189-cov-3.638972_pt1 | contig 20189 bp, 18 predicted proteins | sample MGYA00520615_ERZ1034365 | MGnify/ENA primary metagenome ERZ1034365 (study PRJEB33736, sample SAMEA104284505) | Azolla filiculoides | biome: Urban; feature: Water surface; material: Ditch water | place: Netherlands | collected 2015-10-28 | depth 0-0.1 m ... | reverse complement strand
CCCGCTCGGCGCTCGACTGCGCCCACCTGCTGCAGGCCATGAGCGGCTTCGACCCGCGCGACGCGACCAGCGCCGAGCAGCCCGTGCCGGTGGGCGAACGGTCGATCTTGCCGGGCTTCACCACGCAGGCATTGCGGCTGGAGAGGCAGCCGTCGACGCGCTCCAATCCGCCCGTCAGGAAAGCGAAGGAGAAATGCCGCCATTCGGGAAGATCCGGGTGGGTGAAGCCCAGCTTTTCATTCGCCGCCTTCACGATCCTGCGGCCGATCACGGCAAGCTCACGCGCCTCATCGGGCTTGATGCTGAAGCCCAGCGCAGCGGCATCCGCCATCACGAAGCTGTCGCCGCCATAGGCGGTATCAACGGTCTTCACGGTCTTGCCGTTGACCATTGATGAGCCAATCAACAAAACCATTACCGCTACAAAGATCCAGACGAACGGACCTGCAAGGAGTTTCTTAAAGTTCATAACAGAGGCGGGGCCTCGTACCTTTCTTATGAATAAACGTCTGGAGAGAGCACTGCAACGCCCTTTAGCGTGCGGTACTGCTCTGCATAATCAAGCCCGTAGCCAACTACAAACTCGTTCGGTATATCAAAACCAACAAGACCCACATTTACTTCCACCTTTGCCGCAGCAGGTTTACGAAGCAGGGCAACAACCTCTACAGAGGCGGCACCGCGGGCCTCAAGGTTGCCAACCAACCAGCTGAGGGTCAAACCGGAATCAATAATGTCTTCAACAATCACCACGTGACGGCCCAATACATCGGCGTCTAGGTCTTTGAGAATTCGCACCACACCGCTTGAAACCGTGCCTGAACCGTAAGAAGATACGGCCATCCAGTCCATTTGGGCGTGAATCTGCATAGCCCTCGACAAATCGGCCATGAACATGACCGCACCCTTCAGCACACCAACCAACAGCACATCTTTGCCGTCGTACTTTTTATCTAGCTCGGCCGCTAATTCAGCGACTCTGGCCTGGATTTGTTCTTCGGTGACTAGCACCTTGGTGATTTGATCGCTTACCTTCGAGAGGTCCACTTAGCAGGCTCCTGTTTTGAGTGTTTTTGTGGTTTTCAGAGCGAGGGTTTCGCCCGTGCGTTCAACTCTAATGCCTGGCAGGGTAAGCGGTTTCTGCCCGTGCCAGCTATCCACAAGCTCATCGATGGCCAAAATATGCACCCGGGCCAGCATGGGCGCCTGCAGCACAACTGCGGCGAGCGCAATCACTCGGTGCCTAATCGCCAACGGCAGGGCCTTAAATTCTTGAACACCGATAACGATTTGCGTGGCACCCTCTTTGGCTACCTCTTTATACGCGGCCTGGGCCAACTCGGCCAGCACCGCATCGTCTTCGCGCAGGGTTTCTGCGGTTCGGGCCAGGGCCTCGGCAATACCTGGACCAAGCTCTACCTCAAGTGCCGGCAGCAAATTCTTGCGCACCCTAACCCGGGTATAGGCCTCATCTTGATTCATTGGATCGTGCCAAGGTTCCAAACCGCTATCGGCGCAAAAGGCCTCGGTGGTTTCGCGCTTGATGCCCAGCAGGGGTCGCAAATACAAGCCCGATGATTGTTTTGCAGAAACAGGGGCCATGCCGTTGAGGCTCTTGGCTCCTGAGCCGCGGGCCAAGCCCATCAACACTGTCTCTGCCTGGTCGTTTAGGGTGTGGCCAAGTAAAACTGCGTTAGCGCCGGTTTCTTCGGCGACTTTATCGATTGCCGCGTATCGGGCTGTGCGGGCGGCGGCCTCTGGCCCGCCATCGCTACCTACTATTACCGTTCTAATCTCAACGGGATACAGCCCCAACTTGGCCAGCTTCTGTGCTGTGGCGCCAGCTACCTCGGCCGAGCCTGCCTGCATACCGTGATCAATAACTACCGCGCCCAATCTAAGGCCGCCGTTTTCACCCGGCAGGGCATGCCCGTATCGGGGTGCTTCAAATACAGCCGCGGCAGCAAGGGCTAAAGAATCTGCACCACCTGAGCAAGCCACCAAGACCAGGTCTCCGGCTACTAGGCCAGCCGCCTCAAAGCATTCGCGCACGGCACGACGAACATCGGCGATTGCCGGTGTCAATCTTGGGCGAACGGTTTCTGAATCGGCTGGCACTGGCTTCTTTCGGTAATCTGTAATAAGTCGTGCGGGTGTTATCCCGCCTCAAGCCTAATTAGGAGACCCATGGGTTACGAAGCAGTAATCGAGATTCCTCGCGGATCACGCAATAAGTATGAAGTTGATCACGAGACCGGCCGCGTGCACCTAGACCGCGTGCTATTTACTCCTTTTGTTTACCCAATCGACTACGGCTTCTTTGACAAGACTTTGGGTGGCGATGGCGACCCTCTAGACGCTTTGGTGATTCTTGAGTTCCCGGTGTTCCCTGGTGTGGTTGTAGATGTTCGCCCAGTTGGCGTGCTTCCTATGGAAGACGATGGCGGAATTGACGAGAAGGTTATTTGCGTGCAGACCAAAGACCCTCGCTACGCTCACATCCAAGACATCAACGATGTGCCTGAGCAGCTAAAGAATGAGCTAATGCACTTCTTTACTCACTACAAAGACCTAGAGCCTGGCAAGTGGGTAAAGGTTGGCGAGTGGCAGGGCAAAGATGTTGCCGAACGTCTAATCAAGGAAGCACTGGAGCGCTACGTGCCACCGACAGGTCACTAAAACTTAAATGAGAAATCCCCCGAGGTTATTCGGGGGATTTTTTATTGCGTTGTATTTGGTCGCGCGATTACTTGCTTGCTAGATATTCGTCTAGCTGAGCAAATGTTCCGCCGAATCCAATTCGCATTGATTCGAGGTTGTCAAAAAATACCTGCTCTTCGTGTGGCAGTGCATTAATTGGCGCACCTTCAAGATGAATCAAAGTTTGATCTCCATCTTCAATAAAAGTTAATTTGTTCTGCACTTCAAGCGGCCAATCTAGATTCATGTTGTGACGTGTTTTGCCACCATCGGAATCGGAAAAATAATTTACGAACACAATGTGTTGATGCATCTCAACCTCTAGGTAATCAAATGCTCCCCACATTTCAAACTGCTGCGAAGAATCTGGTTCGTGGGTCATAAGGTAGTGAAATTTTCCGCCCGGGCGAACATCGGCTTTGCAAATTTTCATGTGTAGCCCGGCTGGCCCCCACCATTGGGCTAATTCGCGCTCGTTGGTCCACGCGTTCCAAACCACGCCTATCGGCGCGTTAGCAACGTGAGAAATTCTGAAAGGATCGCGAGTTGTCATAAGAAAACTCTACTTGCGCTACTTAGTAGCTGATGGGCGCCCCGCGTAAGGAAAAAGCTCACCATAGCGAAGCGGAACAATGCGCACTGTGCGAGCAGGGTTTGGCGCTTCAAGCATCATGCCGCCGCCCATGTAAAGCACCACGTGATATTTATCGCCATCAAATGCCGACTCTTGTGAGTACCACATTAGGTCTCCGCTTACGGCTTGATTAAGTGGAATCAACTTCTTGGCATATGCCATTGTGCGGAACTGATTGGTTGCCGAGTGCGTGCCAATGTAGATTCCCACCGCAGCGTATGCGGCCTTGGTAATTCCTGAACAGTCCCAAACATCTGGGCCCATTCCTCCCAGTACGTAGCGCTCACCAAGTTGTTCTTTTGCAAACGCAAACATTCCTTCAACCTTGGCGGCGTTGGCTGGCCCAACGTCATAAAGTTCTGGTGCGGTTGGCATTGTTTTGCCGGCGTTCTGTCTAGCTTCAGCAGCAAGACCTTCGGCACGTTGGCGCTCTAGATCAGATGCGGTATTTCTTAAACTTGCTAGTTGCGAATAAAAAGTTTTGTTTAGGCGATTGTTGTCATCAACTTTTGCCTGCACCGCGTTAGCTGCAGTTTGTGCTTCAACAAATGCAGCTTTGGCAACCGCAGCTTTTGCTGCCAATTCTTTTTTGGCTACGCCAAGTTCATCAGAAACAGATTGTGCATACTGTTGCTTTTCAATTGAGCGGCGGTAAATCACATCAGATTGTTGGGCAACTTTTTCTTGGGCACCAAGTTGGTAAAGCAGGTCATCTGCTTCACCAGAATTTAAAAACAGTGTCATTGCGGTACCACCGGTGGCGCCATCTTTTTGCATCTGCGATGCAATCTTGCCTAGCTGCGCACGAGCTTCATCGGCTGCTGCATTTGCGGCATCTGCCTGCGATTGCAGGGTGTTCACCTTTGCGGTGATTACATCTACTTCTTCTTGAGCTTGGTTAAAGGTCTCACCTTTTATTTGCGCGGTTCGGCCAAGGGCTGCGGCTTCGGCGGCCAACTCAGCGATGATCTTCTCTAGGCGAGCAATCATTTCTTTCTTGGCGGTCACATTGCGCTTGGCGGCGGCCACCTCGGCGGCCGAAGGGTAGCTTGGCACCGCAAACGATGGGGCCACAGTCAAACCGGTGAAAATCAGCCCGGATACGGCGAATGCGCTAATAAGAGCGCGCGAAATCCGGATGTTCATGTCTTCGAAACTAACACGCACCTCTTTATTAGAGGCTGAAGGCCACCTGTGAATCAGGTTCGGGTTGCCATACCCCTTGTCACCCAGTATTCTTGACCCTTGGTGCTATGAAGTATCTCTTTATAGGGCCCCATCGTTTAGTGGCCTAGGACGCTGCCCTTTCACGGCAGTAGCACGGGTTCGAATCCCGTTGGGGTCACCAAATAGATGTTTAGTAGCAACTAAGGTCCTGTAGCGCAGTTGGTTAGCGCGCCGCCCTGTCACGGCGGAGGTCGCGGGTTCAAGTCCCGTCAGGATCGCTTCACCTTAGAAGCCCTTCATTAGAGGGGCTTTTAGTGAATCGGGCAGGTAACTGCTCGAGGCTCTGTAGCTCAGTTGGTAGAGCGAACGACTGAAAATCGTTAGGTCACCGGATCGATGCCGGTCGGAGCCACCATAAACCCTCCCTTTGGGAGGGTTTATTTTTTCGCCAATGCGATTTTTCGCATCGGCGCCCCCGTCCGCGAGGTTTTTACTTTAACCGGACCCCTACTCGTCCGCTTAGGCTAAATCCATGACAACTACCCCAGCACTTGTAATCAACCAAGCCAATGCCGCCATGGTCAAAGACACCATTGAACGCCGTGCAGTTGGCAACACCGATGTGCGAATTGAAATTGCCTACTCTGGCATTTGCCACTCAGATGTTCATCAGGCCCGCGAGGAATGGGGCGGTTCAAACTTTCCTATGGTGCCAGGTCACGAAATAGTTGGCCACGTTATTGAAGTTGGTGCCGGGGTCACCAAATTTAAAGTCGGCGAGGCCGTTGGTGTTGGAGTTTTTGTTGACTCGTGCCGCCAGTGCGATGCTTGCAAATCAAATCTTGAAAGCTACTGTGAAAAAGGCCCAGTTGGTGCCTACAACGGTTTTGGATACGACGGCTCTGTTCAGCACGGCGGCTACTCAAAAGAAATAGTTACCGATGAGCACTTTGTGCTGCACATTACCGATGGCGTGAATCTTGCCGAATGTGCACCGCTGCTTTGCGCGGGTATCACCGTTTACTCTCCGCTTAAGCACTGGGGTGCAGCACCAGGAAAAAAGATTGCAATTCTTGGCATGGGTGGCTTGGGCCACCTAGCGGTTAAGTTTGCGGTTGCCCTTGGTGCAGAAGTCACAGTGCTTGGCCACTCGTTGAATAAAAAAGAAGATGCGCTAGCGTTTGGTGCAATTGATTACCGTTCAACATCTGACGAAAAAACTTTTGTTGAATTGAAAAAGAAATTTGATTTCATTCTTAACACCACCAGCGCAAACATTCCAATTGATTCGCTGCTTGGCTTAATTAAACTTGATGGTGCGCTGGTGTATGTTGGCCTACCTTCAGACAATCAAGAGTTCAACGTGTTTGGGCTTACCGGTGCACGCCGCTCCATTAGTGGCTCACAGGTTGGTGGCCAGATTGAAGTTCAAGAAATGCTTGACTTTGCTGCCAAGCACAATGTGGGTGCCAGCATTGAACTGCTAGATGCAACCAACCCAGCAACTATTGATGCCGCTTGGAACCGCGTGGTTGATGCCGACGTTCGCTACCGTTTTGTGATTGACGCAAAAACTATTTAATTCAAAGCTTTAATCGGGGATAAATGCTTACTGCGCTACTTGGGCTCTGCACTGCAATTACCTATGGTGCTGCAGATTTCTTTGCGGCCATTGCCTCGCGCAAAGTTCGCGTTGTTGTTGTAACCGCACTAGCTAGCCTTACCGGGCTAATTGTTTTGCTTGCACTAACCCCGGTGCTTGGCGCCAAGTTCAGTGACGAAGCATTCTTCTGGGGCCTCATGGGTGGCTTCAGTTCTGTGGTTGCGCTGCTAGCACTTTACGCCTCACTTGCACTTGGGCCTATCTCTATAGTTTCGCCGCTTGGTGCATTGCTTTCGGCAATTGTGCCGGCCGTAATTGGCGTTGCGCTATTGGGTGAAAGCTTTAGCTTTGTTGGCTGGATAGCAATTGTCATGGCGCTAATTGCCGTTGTGCTAGTTGGTTTCATTCCTGGTGAGCACGTTGAGCTGCCAAAGCCGCGCGCAATTATTTTGGCAATTATTGCCGGCACCGGAATCGGCCTAGCGGTTACCGCATTGGCTCGCTCGCCACACGACTCTGGCATTGCGCCAATCATTGTGATGCGCACCACGGCATCGGTTTTGCTTGGTGCGATTGTTTTGTTTGGCATGTGGCGTGGGCAAAAGGCATCGGCCGCTGAGAACAAAGAGCCATTGGATCGCAAGATTTGGCTAACCGTTGCCGGCGCTGGTGGCCTAGACGCCATGGCCAATATCTTCTTTACCCTGGCTTCTAGAACCGGCAGCCTAACCGTAACCGGTGTGCTCACTGCGTTATACCCGCTGGGCACCATCATCTTGGCTCGCATTGTTCTAAAAGAGCACGTGGCCGGCATCCAGAAAATAGGCATAGCGCTAACTCTTGGTGCCAGCCTGCTGCTGGCCCTTGCCTAGCGGGCATCGGGTAGCCTAAGGCTATGTCTAACACCCAAGAAGCAACTCAAAAGAAAACCCCAAACCGCTGGATTGGCCTTGTCTTTATATCAATGGCTATTTCGCTTGTAATTATTGACGGCACCATCGTCAACACAATTTTTCCAGACATCATTAAAGACCTAAACCTAACTTCTACAGAGGTTCAGTGGGTTCAAGAGAGTTATGTTTTGGTTTTCGCATCTTTGCTTTTGGTCTGGGGAACAATTGGTGATCGAATCGGTAGACGCAAACTACTAATCATTGGAATTTTGATTTTTATCGCGGCTTCTGTTTGGGCCGGCTTCTCAACCGATGCCGCCACCATGATTCTTGCTCGTATCGTTCAGGGAATTGGTGGCGCCATGGTGCTGCCAACAACACTCTCACTTCTTAACGCAACTTTCCAAGGCAAAGAGCGTGGCATTGCTTTTGCTGTTTGGGGTTCCACTATTGGTGGAATGGTCGCTGTAGGACCGGTGCTTGGTGGCTGGCTTGCAACAGACTTTGACTGGCGCTGGGCGTTCAACGTAAACGCACCGCTCGGCATCATCATCGTTGTTGGATTGCTGATCTTTGCTACCGAATCCAAAGTCGCGAACTTGGTTGGAAAAATTGACCTAGTTGGTGCCGCAATATCGGTGGTTATGTTTTCAACTCTGGTTTTTGGTCTGATTGAGGGCCGCACCTACGGTTGGTGGAACGTGAACGAAGCTAATCCTTTTGTGATTGCTGACTTTGCTTGGCCAACGTCTGGAATTTCTGTAATTCCCGTTGCTCTAGCGCTGTTCTTAATTTCAACCTTGCTATTCGTGCTCTGGGAGCGCAAGCGCCAGGCTGGTGGCAAAAACGTAATTCTTGATCTAGCTCTTTTTCACATCAACTCGTTCCGCAACGGTTCGATTGCCGTTGCCATTATTTCAATGGGTGAATTTGGTTTGCTATTTGCAATTCCACTCTGGCTGCAAAACGTTGAGGGCCTAAGCGCTGTTTCTTCTGGCCTAGTTCTTTTGTGGCTTGCCGGCGGTGCCTTCTTTGCATCGGGCGCTGGTGCTGGACTTAACAGCAAAATGTCTGCGCTTAACATCGTTCGCCTTGGCGTGCTGCTGGAGCTAATTGGTGTTGCCGGTATTGCCTTTGTTGCTTCAACTGATGGCGGCTGGGTGGGTATTGCACCATTCCTAACGCTTTATGGAATAGGTGTTGGCCTAGCTACAGCGCAGTTAACCGGTGTGATTCTTGCCGAGGTGCCGATGCAAAAAATTGGTCAGGCATCTGGTTCACAATCAGTGGTTCGCCAAATTGGTTCGGCACTGGGTATTGCAGTTTTGGGCACTGTATTGTTTACGGCTACGCAGGCTTCGATCGAAACCCGAATTATGAACATCAAATCCCTTTCGGTTATCGATGAGGCATCGCGCCAAGATCTGGCTACCCAGATTGCTAAGCCGGTTTCAGACTCAGCCGGTGCCGCAATTGCCGGTATTTCTGGTTACCTAATGGGTCAGGGAATTCCTGAAACAGTAGCTAACGAAGTAACTGCTGCTGCTCAAGATGGCTTTACAGACGGAATGAAGGCAACCGGATGGGCCGCTGCGTTCTTCTTGCTGCTTGGCTTGGGTTCAACCTACGGAATTCGCACAATTGCAACAGCACCTGCAACCGCGCCCGCCGCCGCCGCTACCAAGAAGAAGTCCAAGAACTAAGCATGCAAATCAGCGCCAAAATTATTCGCCTCACCTTTTTGGGCGGTGCCCTGGGTTCTCTGCTTCGTTTCAACATGAGCATATTTTTGGGTGAGTTGTTTTCACTGTTGCTAGTGAACCTTCTTGGTGCCGCACTGCTTGGTTGGTTAAACGGTGACAAAGCGCTAGACAAACCAGAATTCAACGCAATGTGGAAAACCGGTTTCGCCGGCGGATTCACCACCATGAGTGGCGTGGCATCGATGTTGGTATTAGGAGCACAGTTCAACGGTTGGGCCGTATTTGCCATTGGCTTGGTGTTCTTGGGCCTCGGCGTACTTTCTTATTGGCTTAGTTTTCAGCAGTCAAGAAAGACGGTGCGCTAATGGAAGCACTTACCGGCCCACTGACTTTGCTGTTTGTTGCCCTTGCCGGCGGCCTGGGTTCAGTTATTCGCCTCTTTGTTTCGAAGTTTGAGGGCAAGCTGCCTTGGGGCATTCTGATCGCCAATGTGGTTGCCTCTTTCGTGGTTGGCTTTGCCCAGCAGTCGCCAAGCTTCTTGGTTGGCATCATCGTGGCATCGGGGCTGGCTGGCGGGCTTTCCACCTTCAGCACCTATGCGGCCCAAACCACCAACCTCATTCGCCGGGGGCGCATCGCCCAGGCTCTTTTCAACACTTTGGCCACCCTGGCCTTGTCATCCACAGCTGTCTGGCTGGGGCAATTGGCCGGCGCCGCTCTGCTAAAATAGCCATTAGATTTTTTATCCCGCGCGTTAATTCGCGCTCAATCATGCGTTAGGGGGCTCGACATGGGTCGTGGCCGTCAAAAAGCAAAGCACACCAAGGTTGCTCGCGAGCTAAAGTATTTCAGCCCAAGCACAGACCTAACCGCTCTTGAAAAAGAGATTGGTCACCCCGCAGATGAAGATCAATACATCGATAAATGGGCAGACCTATACCCAGAGGCCGATGAAGACGGCGAAGACGATACAGACGAAGAAGAGTCTGACTCAAAGTAACTAGCAAACAGGCGCTAGTTTTCTGCCTAGAATTGGCTTACTTATGGGGATTTCAAATGCCGAGGCCTCGGCGCAATCGCTCGAGTATCAAATCAGTGATATCTCGCTAGCCGAAGCTGGCCGACACCAAATCACTTTGGCTCAGAATGAAATGCCTGGGCTAATGGCAATTCGCGAAGAGTTTGTTGCATCGCAACCCCTAGCCGGTGCCAGAATTTCTGTTTCGCTTTCTATCACGGTGCAAACAGCTGTTTTGGTAGAGACCCTGGTTTCCCTTGGCGCAAAGGTAAGACTCTCAAGCTGCAATATTTTCTCTAGTCAAGACGAAGCGGCTGCGGCACTTGTAGTTGGAAACGGAACAGTCAAATCCCCTGCGGGTATAGAAGTGTTTGGGTGGAAAGGTGAAACAACTCAAGAATTTTGGGACTGCCTAGATAAAACTCTTGATTGGTCTTCACACAATAATGGCCAAACACTTGGGCCAACCAGCATTCTGGATGACGGCGGTGATGTAATTTACCTAGTTCACCAAGGCAAAGAATTTGAAACCACTGGAAACCTACTGCAAGAAGAATCTTGGGATCAAAACGAATTTGATGTAGTTCGTAATCTTCTTGAGCGCTCAAAGAGCAAAGACGCCTACAGATTTAAGTCTCTGGTTGAGAATCTAATTGGTGCATCTGAAGAAACCACTACCGGAATTCAAAGACTGATTCAATTGCAAAGAAATCAGCAACTGCTATTTCCGGTAATAAACGTGAATGATGCAGTTACCAAATCAAAGTTTGATAACAAGTATGGAATTCGTCATTCGCTAATTGATGGCTTGAATCGAGCAACCGATGTCCTGATTGGCGGCAAGGTTGCGTTCGTCGCAGGTTATGGCGATGTAGGCAAGGGTTGCGCAGAGGCAATGGCGGGGCAAGGTGCTCGAGTCATAGTTTCAGAAATTGATCCAATCTGCGCTCTGCAAGCGGTAATGGATGGCTACCAGGTAGCGGCTTTGGAATCTGTGGTTGAACAGGTTGACTTTTTTATCACTACCACCGGAAACAAAGATATTTTCAGACCTCAGCATTTTGTGCGCATGAAGCACCAGGCAATTCTTGCCAATGTTGGTCACTTTGATAATGAAATTGACATGGTTGGCCTAGCGGCAATTGCTGGAATTAAGGCAATAGAAATTAAGCCATTGGTGCACGAATGGGTTCTTCCATCTGGAAGATCTCTTATTGTGCTTAGCGAAGGCCGGGTAATGAACCTAGGCAACGCAACCGGTCACCCAAGCTTTGTTATGAGTGCTTCATTTACCAATCAAGCTCTGGCACAAATTGATCTGGCTCAAAACGGCCAAAAGATGTCAAAAGAAGTGCATCTAATTAGTAAAGAGAACGATGAAAAAGTTGCTCGCTTACATTTGACTGCACTGGGTGTTGAGTTAACGACGCTATCAAAAGACCAGGCTCGATACATTGGTGTGCCAATTGAAGGGCCTTATAAGGCCAACCACTACCGCTATTAATGAGCCTTTAGGCGGGTAAGAAACTCTTTGGTTCTATCCTGCTTTGGGTTGGCAAAAAATTCTGACGCCTCACCCTCTTCGGCTACAACTCCCTTGTCTAAGAAAATCACCCAATCGGCAACGTCTCTGGCAAAAGAAAGCTCATGGGTTGCCATCACGATGGTTGTACCGGTTTGCTTCAAATCCTTAATTAGCTCAAGCACTTCGCCAACAAGCTCTGGGTCTAGTGCACTTGTTACCTCATCAAGCAGTAACAGCTTTGGATTAAGAGCTACAGCTCGCACTATGGCCGTTCTTTGCTGCTGACCGCCTGAGAGCTTGTCTGGGTACGAGCTGGCCTTATCGGCTAGGCCAATTCTGCCCAGCCACTGCAAGGCAATTTTTTCGGCTTCGTCTTTAGATTTTCCTTGCACATGGCGCAAAGCCAAAGTGATGTTGTCAAGAATGCTTAGGTGCGCAAATAAATTGAATGACTGAAAAACCAAACCAATTTCCTGGCGAATTCTGTCTTGATCAACTTCTGGAGCGCTTATGTCTTCGCCTTCAAGCCAAATCTGGCCATCGTTAATTTCTTCAATCAAATTAAGGCAACGAAGCAAAGTTGATTTTCCGGAACCCGATGATCCGATTAGCGCCACGATTTGCCCAGGGTAGACCTCTAGGTCAACGCCGCCAAGAATTAGACGCTCGTCATATTGCTTGCGAATGCCACGGGCCAAAAGGCGGGGCTTAGACCAATCAATTTGCGTCATAGTGCACTTCCAGACTGTTCACGCTTAGCTAGTTTTGCTGAAATACGATCTGTGAATCTTACGGTTGGAATTGCAAGAAGTACGAATATCAAACCGCTAAGTACGTAAGGGGTAAAGTTTGCGTATTTAGCGACTTCAATTTGCGCACCTCGTACAGCATCAATTGCACCCAAGACGGATATCAAGCCAACATCTTTTTGCAGGGCAACAAAGTCATTCATTAGGGGTGGCGCAACTCGGCGCACAGCCTGAGGAAGCACCACCAACCGCATGGTCTTTGAGTAACTTAATCCAAGCGAACGTGCCGCCAACCTTTGCGAAGGGTGAATTGATTCAATGCCAGCGCGAAATACCTCAGACACATATGCAGAGTAAGTAAGGGTTAGTGCCACAGTGCCAAGCACTTCAACCGGAACTCTGCCTAGCCATTCAAGGCGCAAGCCCGGAATTCCAAAGCCAACAATGTAGAGAACAATAATCAGCGGTAGGCCGCGAAAGAAATCAACGTATCCGTGTGCAAAAATTCTTAGCGGAAAAAACACTGGGTTTCTTAGAGTGCGCATTAGCGCTAGCAGCAACCCGCATATCACAACACTGATAGTGGTGAAAAATAGCACACGCAGATTTAGCCAAATTCCCTCAATGATTCTAGGAAACGCATCGATACCAACTTCAATATTGAAAAATGATTCGGTAACTCTAGACCAGCCAGGGGTTGAAACTAGACCAATTGCAACCACAGCCGCAAACAGCAAGGTACTTGCAAAAGCCACAAGTGTTGACTTGCGTTTGCGTTGCGCCTTGAATGCACGACGAGTCAGCTCAGCTTCTGAGGGCTGGTACTGATTGCTGGTATTTGACATTGATCCTCATAAAAGAAAAGGGAGGTGACCTAAGTCACCTCCCAAATCTAACAGTTTGACTACTTCAGTACAGGTGCACCTGCGTATGACGCAAGCCAGGTTTCCTGAAGCTTGGCTAGTGTGCCGTCTGCCTTTAGGGCGTCAACCGCGGCTGAAACCGCAGCAGTTAGATTGCTGCCCTTATCTAGAACTAGACCAAATTTGTCACCAGCGGTAGCTCCTGAAAGCTGGCCAACAATCTTGCCGCCATCAATTTCAACAGCGGTTAGGTATAGGGCAGTAGGTAGGTCAACTACAAGGGCATCAATCTGGCCTGCAGCAAGTGCTGCCTTGGCATCATCGTTTGAGTTGAAAGCCTTTGCACCAGCGGTTGGCTTGATCACTTCTTCAATTGCAGTGAAGCTAGTGGTTCCGGTAGCCGCGCCAATTACAAGACCCTTTAGTCCTGACACGGTAGTTACACCATCAGCCTTTGAGCCCTTGGTGGTAATTACGGTCTGTGTGGTCTCGTAGTAAGCAGATGAGAAGTCCACGGCTGCCTTGCGCTCATCGGTGATTGAATACTGCTGCAGGTTGAAGTCAAAGTTCTTAGCGCCCGGGGCAATTGCCTCGTCAAATGTGGTGCGAACCCAAACAACGTCTTCAGCTGCAAAACCTAGCTGCGCTGCAACTGCATAAGCAACTGCCGCTTCGTAGCCCTCACCAGACTCTGGCTTGTCGCCAACTACCCACGGCTCGTAGGCAGGAAGGCCGGTACCAATGGTTAGCTTGCCCTCGGTGATGGTTGAAAGTGCTGTTGAATCAGCCTCTGATTCAGCTGGTGTGCTTGCGCAACCGGTAAGTGCCAAGGCACCTACAAGAACAGCTGAGGTCAGTGCGGTCTTTAGGGCGCTGCGGCGAGTTGAGATAAACGACATGGATTCCCCTTTCCGGAATGTATGGGTTAAGTCTTGCCCCAATAGGGCAACAAGGCAAATCCCTTACCTTCTATTACGCGAGGCTACGCACCAAGAAAACCAGCTAGTTGATGGCTGTTTCTGAGTAACTCCTCAGAACAACTTCGCCGTCAACCGCATAAACACCTATTACGCGCCCGGTAAACGAGCAGGTTACTTCGGCACTTAGGTAGCGGCCATCAAATTCTGCAACCTGGCGCTTTTTGCCACCTTCAATGTAGCCAAGTCTTATAAAGTCGCTGGTTTGCGCTTCTAGGTCAAAACCTGTTCCACCAGGTGCAAGTTCAAAGTACAGCTCAATGGCACCACTTAGAGAAGTACCCTCTGCTACAACCTCATGCGTGATTCTTGAAACTACACTTCTAGCAATCACTTTGCCGTTTGAAACCTCAATGTCGTAGTGGGCGTTCTCGTCGTATCGCATTGATAATCCACCGGTGCCACTTATGTCAAGAGATGCTCGAACGATTCCCTCAAGCCTGCGCTGCCGGCGGCCAACGAAGGCCGGGCGAATGTGGCTCATGGTGTTTCCGTTTCCAGAAATGTGTAGGCCATCATTTTTCAATTCAGAAACCGATGAAGGTAGCTGGCGAACTGAGATCCATTCAAGTCCAAGCTGCGGTGCCGAGAAGTTATCGGTGAATTCCGGAACTCCAGCAATATCACTTGGGTGCACCGGCTCGGCCACTGGCCAACCATCTACCCAGGTTACGTTGGTAGCAAATGTTTCACGGCCCAGAGAAGAAAAACCTCGGGTCATTCCACGCGTGCGCATGCCAAGTAGAACCATTACCCATTCGCCGTTTGTTAACTCAACCAAGTCACCGTGACCGGTGTTTTGAATTGGGCGAGATGTAGAGCGCGCACTTAGGAAAGGATTATTTGGCCCACTCTCAAATGGGCCAGCGATTGATTTACTGCGTGCAATGCTCACGCTGTGACCGCGCTCTGTTCCACCCTCTGCAATCAGCAGGTACCACCAGTCACCAATTTTGTAAATGTGTGGGGCTTCCGGAAACATCAGGCCGGTGCCAGACCATAGGTCGCGCGCAGGCTCTAGAAGCTTGCCGGTTTTCAAATCAATCTTGGCTTGCTGAATTCCTAGGTGCTTACCCAGTTCTTCGCCTTGCAGAATAAGACCCGAGAAAGTTGCGTAGCAGTCACCGTTGTCATCCCAAGCAAGGTCTGGGTCAATGCCACCGATATCGGTCAGTACTCCGCCGCTCCATGGGCCAGCTGGGTTTTCCGCCGTAAATATCAGTGTGCCTTTGCCCATTGCATCGGTGACTGCCACGTAAAAGAGGCCATCGTGGAATCGCAGAGTTGGAGCCCAAGCGCCACCGTTGGTTTTGACATCGGCACTAGCCAACTGTTCTTCGGTGGTTACTACGTGCCCAATCAGGTTCCAGTGAACCAAATCTGTTGAGTGATAAACCGGAATACCCGGCAGGTATTCAAACGTAGATGTAGCTAGGTAATAGTCGTTGCCGACACGAACGATTGATGGGTCTGGATTAAACCCAGGAATTAAAGGGTTAGGCAGTTTCACTATTAGCCAATCTCAATCGCGGTGTGCAAATCCAACTTTTCAACGCTTGAACCAACGTGCAGATCAAATGATCCGGCTTCGTAGTTCCAGCCATTGTTCCAGTCGGCAAATTCTCGGCCACGAATATCTACCGATACCTGCTTGCTCTCGCCGGCGTTCGCGTGCACCTCGGCAAAACCAACCAACCATCTAACTGGGCGATCAATCGCTGAGTTTTTGCGTGACGCGTAAACCTGAACAACGTGCTTTCCAGCGCGGTTTCCCGTGTTGGTAACTTCAACAGTTGCTTTGAAGTCTGCCCCTGCTGCAGCTTTTGTTGGAATGGCCGCAGAGTCAATGCTCCAGGTTGTGTAACCAAGACCGTAGCCAAATTCGTAGGCCGGCTTCTTGCCCGCCTTTAGCCAAGCGCGGTAACCAATGTGAATACCTTCTTCGTAAGTTACAAAGTTTCCAGGCTGTGATGCGTCACAGTTTGTTACCGGCACATCTTCAAACTTGTCAGCCCAAGTGGTCGGCAGGCGGCCACCAGGCTCTGAGGCACCGCTAAGCATGTCAACTAGCCCGTTGCCCATTTCTTGACCACCAAAGTAGGTAAGCAATACTGCTTTGACTTTTTTGCGCCAAGGCAAAAGCACCGGTGAGCCAGAGTTGACCACAACAATTGTGTTTGGGTTAGCTGCAACAACTGCTTCCACCAATTCATCTTGACGTCCAGGAAGGTTTAGGTCTTTGCGGTCAAAGCCCTCAGATTCAACCTGTGAGTTTGTACCCACAACAACAATTGCAAGTTCCGCGTTCTTGGCCGCGGCAACAGCCTCAGCAATATTTGAATCGCCAACAGTGGTGTCTGCTTCGAAGCCAAACACAAATGACTGCGCTTCTACCATCAAACCGGTTCGGCCAGCAAGGTCAACAGTGATGTCAATTTCCACAGCCTCACCGGAAACAAAGTCATAAGACTTAGAAGTAAACGGTGGGTCCATCAGTGCATTAAATGGGTCACCGCTGTGATCAGGCATGTGGTGCTTTAAGAATTGCTCACCATTAAGTTTGATAACTACTGGTTGCACGGTTGCGTACCCAAATAGCTCTGTAGTGCTGTGGTTTGGTGTGTAGGTGGTGCGCAGTCTTAGGGCACTTGCGGATGAAACCGGAGCCTGGCTGCCTAGCCAAGTAAGGCCTGATGCAGCTCGCTCTTCTGTGAACAGAACGGTTCCGGCAGCGTCTAAGAATTCAACCTGAACACCGGGTGCTCCAGTTACTGGGTTTTTCAATAACTCTGCGTTTAGTGGTGCAACGCCAACCTGAACTACGGCACCAATTGAGTAAGAAAGGTTTGAACCAATCTCGGCTTTCAAGGCATCTAGCGGAGTTACCACTGACTTAGGCATCACGGTTGCCGAGCCACCGCCTTGGGTGCGGGCGGCGTTTGCGTTGTGGCCAATCAGGGCAACCTTGCCAACCTTCTGCAGATTCAAAGGCAAAATGCCATCGTTTTCAAGCAGCACTGAGCCCTCTGAAGCAGCTCGGCGGGCAAAGGCTACGCCCTCTGCAGCAATCTCGTTGTGACGAGGTGGATTTGCTGGCATTGAGCCATCGGTGCTTACGGCACCAACTCGCTGGGCAAGAACCAGCAAACGAACAATCTTGCGATCAATCACTGCCTCGTCAATTTCACCGGCGCGAACTGCGGCTACAAGTGCCTCTCCCCACGGGCCCACTGGGCCAGGCATCACAAGATCTTGTTCAGCTTTTGCTGAGGTCAATGTGCGCACGGCTGTCCAGTCAGAAATTACAACGCCATCAAAGTTCCACTTGCTACGAAGCGGGTCTTGCAGCAGGTCGTGCTCGGTAAGAGTTGTTCCGTTCACCTGGTTATACGAACTCATGATTGTCCATGCGCCACCTTTAACTACGGTGTCTTCAAATGGGCGCAGGTATAACTCGTGCAAGGTGCGCTCGTCTACACGAACGTCAACGTTGTAACGATCAGTTTCAAAATCGTTAGCCACATAGTGCTTTGGGCAGGCACCTTTTCCAAGAGACTGCATGGCCTGGGTATAAGAGGTAGCAAGAGCGCCAGTAAGCATTGCGTCTTCACTTAGGCACTCAAAGTGGCGGCCACCAAGTGGTGAGCGGTGCAAGTTGATGGTTGGGCCAAGCACCACGTCTACACCTTTACGAGCAGCCTCACGAGCCAAAACTCGGCCATACTCTGCGGCAAAGTCAAGTGACCAAGAAGAGCCAAGTGCAGTACCCGATGTGAGGTTCAAAGAGTTGTCGCGTTCATCCCAGAATTCACCACGCACACCAGCAGGGCCATCAGACAAAAGCATTTTGCGAAGCCCAATAGTTTCGTTTGGAACGGTATTCCAAAAATCAAAGCCGGTTAGGAACGCAACTTTCTCTTCAAGTGAAAGTTTTGCGGTTAGCTCGACAGCCTTGTCAGCTAGATTTGCCATTTGATTTACTGCTTTCTTTTTGTGTTGCTAATTATTAATTCGTTTTAGATCAAACCTGCGGCAAGCATTTTGCGGCGCTCGTCGCGGCGCTTTGCCTGCTCAATTGGGTCTGGCACAGGTGCCGCCATCATCAAGCGCTTGGTGTAAGCGTGCTGAGGGTTAGAAGAAACCTGCTCGCCCTCACCCCACTCAACGATCTCGCCCTGGTACATCACAGCAACACGGTGGCTTAGGTGACGAACAACTGCAAGATCGTGAGAGATAAAGAGGTAAGCAACCCCAGTGCGCTCTTGAATTTCAAGGAACAAATCCAAGACCTTTGCCTGGGTGGTTAGGTCAAGTGCCGATACTGGCTCGTCACACACAATTAGCTTTGGGTCAAGTGCCAGCGCACGTGCAATAGCAATGCGCTGACGCTGGCCACCACTGAATGCACGTGGTCGGCGGTCTGCCGCATCGCTTGGCAAGCCAACTGAATCCAGCAATTCGCGAACTCGCTTTGATGCAGCGTCTTTAGTCCAGTCACGCACCAGCAAAGGCTCAGCAAGAATCTGCTCAATAGACATTGATGGATTCAGTGATGAATAAGGATCTTGAAAGACAACCTGAATGTCGCGGGCCAGGTCTCGGCGCTGATCACGTGAAGCGTGTGAGATTTCGTGACCGTTTAGCTGGATGGATCCGGCGGTTACCGGGGCCAAGCCAAGGACAGCGCGGCCAAGAGTGGTCTTACCTGAGCCAGATTCACCAACCAAGCCAACGCACTCGCCTGGGCGAATGTCTAGCGATACACCCTTTAGGGCCTTGAAGTCCTTCTTGCGACCCTTGCCCTTATATGTAACTTCTACGTTTTCAATATTTAGTAGAGACATGATTAGTTACCCTTCGGCGCTTTGTACTTGCCACGAGCTGGGCCACCCTCAAGAATGGAATCCAGAAGTGACTGTGTGTATGGGTGCTTGGCTTTTTTGAAGATCTCAACCACTCCGCCGGCTTCAACAATGCGGCCGTTTTGCATCACGTTGATGTAATCGCAAAGGTCGGCAACCACACCAAAGTTGTGGGTCACCAAAAGCAATGCGGTGTTGGTTTCTTTTTGAAGTTCGCGAAGCAAATCAAGCACCTCTGCCTGCACGGTCACGTCTAGCGCCGTGGTTGGCTCGTCGGCAATGATTAGATCTGGGTTACAAGAAACTGCACCAGCAATTAGCACGCGCTGCGCCTGACCACCAGAAATTTCGTGCGGGTACTTCTTCATAGTTGTAGTTGGGCTAGGAATACCAACGCGCTCAAGCAAACCAATGGCTCTAGAGGTTGCTGTCTTCTTAGACATTCCCAGAACCTTCATCATTGGTTCAACCAACTGGCTGCCGATGGTGAATGAAGGGTCAAGATTGCTCATTGGTTCTTGCGGAATGTAGCTAATGCGGCCACCGCGAATTTTGTCGTATGCCTTAGCGCTGGCAGTAGTTAGCTCTTCACCTTCAAACACAATTGAGCCCGCAACTACGCGGCCACCGGTTGGAAGTAGACCAAGCACAGAAAAAGCAGTTTGAGTTTTACCTGAACCAGATTCACCAATCAAACCAACAACTTCACCTTTATTTACAGTGAGGTTCACGCTGTGCACTACCTGCTTAATGCCACCGGCACCATCTGGGTAACCCACTGCAAGGTTAGAAATAGAAAGCATTGGTGCCTTTTTGTCACGGGCCGCATCTGGGTGAATAATTGCCTCAACCGCATCTGCGTCTGCCTTTGTCTGCGCAGCCGATTTTAGGTTCTTAATCTTGGTTGGCTTAGGCCCGGTGCGCTCAAGTTCGTCGCGAACAGTATTTGCAAAAATAACCAAGGCAATTGAAACCAAGGCAATCGTTGCGCTTGGCCAAACCAATAGGCCTGGTGCCTCATAGATCTGGCGGAACGCATCGTTAAGCATTGAGCCCCAGCTTGGGGTGTCTTTGTCGCCAAGACCCAAAAACTCAATACCAGACTGAATCGCAATAGCAATAGACGCAATAATCGCGGTCTGAATAATAATTGGCGCGCGAACCACACCAAGAATGTGTCGGCTAATAATGCGCAAATCGCTCAAACCCGAAACACGTGCCGCGTCAACATAAAGCTCGTTGCGCACACCTCGAACGGTTGTATAAACCAAACGGAAGTAAGCGGGTGACATGAGAACACCAAAGATCATCATGGCGTACCACATTGATGGGCCAATAACGGTGATTGCAGCAAGTAGAACCACCAAACCAGGCAAGGCCATGATGATAGAGGTAGACCAAGATGAAACGCTGTCGAACCAGCCACCAAAGTAACCGGCAATCAATCCTGAAACCACACCAATAAGAAGTGAGACCACCACAGCCACACCGGCGG
>ERZ1034365.570-NODE-570-length-20230-cov-3.276584_pt1 | contig 20230 bp, 17 predicted proteins | sample MGYA00520615_ERZ1034365 | MGnify/ENA primary metagenome ERZ1034365 (study PRJEB33736, sample SAMEA104284505) | Azolla filiculoides | biome: Urban; feature: Water surface; material: Ditch water | place: Netherlands | collected 2015-10-28 | depth 0-0.1 m ... | reverse complement strand
GCAAAACCTGGTTCACCATCCTGGACTTCAAGCGGGCTACCGAACTGTTTGCCGACAAGGACTTTGACGGCGAACCGGTGCAGATCTACGAACCCAAGGCGGGCGAGCCCATCGCGCCGCCGGACCCCCCGCCCGGGGCACCGGACCCGGCCGCCAACCCGCCCGATCCGCTCGATCCCCTCAATCCGGCAGGCCTGCCCGGCGCCCCGCTCGGCCCCTTCGCCGGCGGCGACGCCTTTGAGGCGCCCAAAAAATACGTCATCGGCGGCATGGTCACGGTGTCGGTCGCGCGCGAGCGGGTGCAGTACCTCAACGCCCAGGGCCAGCTCATCACCGAGAGCCTGCGCGACTACACCCGCATCAACCTCACCCGGCGGTTCGACTCGCTCGACAGCTTCCTGCAGGCCTGGGCTGACGCCGACCGCAAGGCCGCGCTCTTGCAGGAATTGGAGGGTCAAGGCGTGCTGATCGAAGCCCTGGCCGACGAACTGGGCAAGCCGGGGCAGGATCTCGACCCGTTTGATCTGCTGCTGCACGTCGCCTGGAACAGGCCGCTGCGCACCCGACGCGAGCGCGCCAGCCGCGTCAAGAAGAGCAACGTCTTTACCCAGTACGGCCCCGTGGCCCGCAAGGTGCTGGACGCGCTGCTCGACAAGTACGCCGACGAAGGCCTCGCCACCATCGAGGCCGACAACGTGCTCAGCGTGCAGCCCTTCACCGATCTGGGTAGCCCGGTCGAGCTGGTCCGCAGCTTTGGCGGCCGCCCGCAGTACCTGGGCGCCCTGCAGACGCTGGAGCGCGCGCTGTACAGCCCAAACCCCGACCAGCCTGCACCATGACCGCCTGCAGAAGACTCCCATAGTCATAGCTAACAATGACCATTCCACGATGGGATGGTCATGATTTCATTCATCAAAGTACAAAAACGCATGTCCAACCTCACCTCCGTCATCAAATCCATCCAGGACGTCATGCGCCAAGACAGCGGCGTCGATGGCGACGCCCAGCGCATCTCGCAGCTCACCTGGCTGCTGTTCCTGAAAGTCTTCGACGCACTCGAAGAAGAACTCGAACTCACCCGCGACGCCTACGCCAGCCCCATCCCTGAGGACATGCGCTGGCGCCACTGGGCGGCCAACGCCGAAGGCATGACCGGCGACGAACTGCTCGATTTCGTGGACAACCAGCTCTTCGCCACGCTCAAGAGCCTCAGCGCCGACCCGGTGCGCAACCCCCGTGGTTATGTGGTGCGCGGCGTGTTTGAAGACGCCTACAACTACATGAAAAGCGGCCAGCTGCTGCGCCAGGTCATCAACAAGCTCAACGCGATCGACTTCAACCGCCAGGCCGAGCGCCACCAGTTCAACGACCTCTACGAAAAAATCCTCAAAGACCTGCAAAGCGCCGGCAACGCGGGCGAGTTCTACACCCCGCGCGCCGTCACCCAGTTCATGGTGGACATGGTCAACCCGCAGCTCGGCGAATTCGTGCTCGACCCGGCCACCGGCACCGGCGGCTTCCTGGTTTGCAGCATCGAACACCTGCGCAAACAGGTGCACAACACCGCCGATGAAGCCGTGCTGCAGGCCAGCATCCGCGGCGTGGAGAAAAAGCAGATGCCGCACATGCTCTGCGTCACCAACCTGCTGCTGCACGGCATCGAAGTGCCCAGCGCCATCCGCCACGACAACACCTTGGCCCGCCCGCTGCGCGACCACACCGCCGCCGACCGCGTGGACGTGGTGCTCACCAACCCGCCCTTCGGCGGCATCGAGGAGCCCGGCATCGAGCAGGGCTACCCCGCCGACGTGCGCACCAAGGAAACCGCCGACCTGTTCCTGGTGCTCATCAAGCACATCCTGAAAGTGAATGGCCGCGCTGCGCTGGTGCTGCCCGACGGCACCCTGTTCGGCGAGGGCGTCAAGAACCGCATCAAGGAACAGCTGCTGGCCGAGTGCAACCTGCACACCATCGTGCGCCTGCCCAACGGCGTGTTTGCGCCCTACACCGGCATCAAAACCAACCTGCTGTTCTTCACCAAGGGCAAGCCCACCGAACACGTTTGGTACTACGAACACCCCTACCCAGCGGGCGTGAAGAACTACAACAAAACCAAGCCCATCCGCATCGAAGAGTTCGACGCCGAGAAAGCCTGGTGGGGCACGGAGGCCGATGGCTTTGCCGCCCGGGTGGAAAACGAACGCGCCTGGAAGGTCCCCATCGACCAGATCAAGGCCGCCAACTACAACCTCGACCAGAAAAACCCCCACATCGGCGAGCAGGCCAGCCACGACCCCGAGCAACTGCTGGCCGACTACGCCCGCCTGCAGGGCGAGGCGCAGGCGCTGCGCGATGAATTGAAGCAAATATTGGCCCAATCACTGGCTTCCCAGCGTTGAATGGTCATATGCTGCTATCAAGGCCGGAGCGTTTGGGCGGCGTTCCCGGCTACGCGACCCGTCAACCCATCGCCAAACAGGTCGGTTTCGGTATAAAGTGTTCTCAATAAAAAAACGATCGTTTCTGATTTGAAAACATATTCCTCGCTTTCTGAGCTGCTCTTTCCCAACCGGTACCGGCGCCAGGTGCTGGCGCTGCTGCTGATGCAGCCCGACCAGAAAATGCATCTGCGCGAACTGGCCCGCCAGACCCAAGCCGCCCCCGGCACGCTGAAAAAAGAGCTGGACGCGTTGTGCCATGTGGGTCTGCTCACCAGTGAGCGGGTAGGCAACCAGGTGCACTTCCAGGCCAACCAGGGCCACCCCGTGTTCACCGAACTGCAGGCGCTGGTGCGCAAGACCACCGGCCTGGCCGATGTGCTGCGCCAGGCCCTGCAACCCTTGGGGGAGCAGGTCGTGCTGGCGCTGGTGTTTGGCTCCATGGCCAGCGGCAGCACGCACGCCGGCAGCGATGTCGATCTGCTGGTGGTTGGCAGCGCCAGTTTTGCCCAAGTGGTGGAAGCCACCTACGCCGCCCAGGCCCAGCTGGGGCGCGAGATCAACCCCAAGGTGATGACGCCCGCCGAATGGGCTGCCCGGCGCGCCGAAGGCAACCCCTTTGTGCAAGAGCTGCTGGCCAAGCCCCACATTCTGTTGATCGGAAGCCTCGATGCCTGAAGAAGAACGCCGCAACCTGGCCCGCATCGGCCAACTCGACGCGGTGCCGTTTTCGGCTGACCTGCTGCGCAAGCAGCGCAACCAGAGCGACGACGACGGCGAACTGATCACCGACCAGGCGCTGAACGAATGCCTGCAGCAGGCCCAAGCCTTGATTCGCCTGGCGGAGCAGCAGTTGGAGCCAAAAATCGATAAAAAAGCGCCATAACTCAGCGTGAAATGGTCCTATGTTGCTATCAAATTTAGATATTTTGGCCACCGCCCCCGGCGGCGTGGCGCGCCTGCGTGAACTGATCCTGACCCTGGCCGTGCAGGGCAAGCTGGTACCGCAGGACCCGGCGGACGAGCCGGCGAGTGGGCTGCTGAAGAAGATCCGGGCGGAGAAAGACCGGCTGATCGCCGAGGGGAAGATCAAGCGGGACAAGGCGCTGGCGGGGATATCGGAGGAGGAGCGGCCGTTTGAATTGCCGGTGGGGTGGGAGTGGGTGCGGCTCTCCGACCTGTTGCCAGAATTTCAAAATGGCGCATCCAGTCGAGGCGATGCGGGCGGCACGCCAGTCACTGTGCTGAGATTGGCTGATATCAAGAATCGGCGGGTGTCCTTGGCCGATACGCGACAAATTCCAATTGCGGACCGCGACATCCAGAAGTACCTGCTGGCCGCTGGCGACATCTTGATCACCCGCGTCAATGGCAGCGCGGACATCGTTGGGCAGTTCAATCTGTGTGACAGTGCAATCGACGCATTCAACTGCGACCATTTCATCAGGATGCGGGTAAGTCCAAAATTCCTGAAGTCGAGCTACTTGGCGCTGCTCAGCGAAACGGCACTTGTCCGGCAGAAGATCAAGAGTTTGTTCATCACGACCGCCGGGCAAAAAACCGTTAATCAAGGCCATATCGGTTCGCTCCTCCTGCCCCTTCCACCCCTCGCCGAACAATTCCGCATCGTCACTCGCGTCGAAGAACTGATGCGCCTGTGCGACGCGCTCGAAGCCAAAGGCCGGCTCGAAGCCGCGCAGCACGCCCAGCTCGTCAGCACCCTGCTGGCCACGCTGACCGACAGCGCCACGCCCGAAGCCCTGACTGAGAACTGGCAGCGCCTCGCCACCCACTTCGACACCCTGCTCGACCGTCCCGAAGCCGTGGACGCCCTGGAGCAAACCGTCCTGCAACTGGCCGTGCGCGGCCTGCTCGCCCCCCAGGACCCCGCTGACGAACCGGCCAGCGAGCTGCTGAAGTGCATCCGCACCGAGAAAGACCGCCTCATCGCCGCCGGCCAGATCAAGCGCGACAAGCCGCTGCCGCCGATTGCCGACGATGAAAAGCCGTTTGAGGTGCCGGCAGGGTGGGAGTGGGTGCGAATGGGCGATGTACTTGACGGCGGAAGCGGCACTACGCCCTTGAGAGCGCGCGTGGAGTACTTCGTTGGCGGTACGGAAATGTGGGTGAAGACTACTGACTTGACCAACGGGATGGTTACTACTTGCGAAGAGTTGATTACCAAGGCGGCGGTAGCCGAGAACCGTCTGAAGTACTTCCCGAAGGGCACTGTTTGTGTCGCAATGTATGGTGGCGCTGGCACCATAGGTAAGTCCGGTGTACTTGGTGTCCCTTCGACCATAAATCAATCAGTTTTTGCGCTGCCACCGACAGAGGGCATTGATGTCGGATTCCTGCACACCTACGTAATCACAGTACGTTCGCAGTGGATGTCGTTTGCAGCCGGTCTGAGGAAAGACCCAAACATCAATGGGCAGATCATCAAGAAGATGGTGATGCCCCTCCCACCGCTCGCTGAACAATCCCGCATCGTCGCCCGCGTTGCATCCCTGCGCCGCCTGTGCGCCGACCTGCGCCAGCGCCTGGCCGCCAGTCAGACCGCGCAGGCCCAACTGGCCGGGGCGCTGGTTCGGGAGATTTCATAATTTATTTACCTTATTGGTAAATAAAATATAGAATACGAACAACAAAACGGAGGTGTTCTTGGAGATCAAATTCAAGGACAAGCAGCTACGAGACCTTTGTGAAAAGAGGGCCGTTGCCGTCAAGAAGCTTGGGGATATCGGTGCGCGCAAGTTGCAAACGCGGTTGGCGGATATTGCGGCTGCATCACGTGTGTCTGATTTGATCGCGGGTAATCCGCATCCGCTCAAAGGGGATCGCCATGGTCAATTCGCTCTGGACTTGGCGGGTGGCTGGCGCTTGGTTTTCGTTGCTGCCAACGAACCTATACCGCGTCGGGATGACGCTTCCATCGACTGGTCCGCTGTGACCATCGTGTGCATTGAATACATCGGGGACTACCATGACTGAATTGCCTGTGCAGGGTGCAGACGCACCGTTCGCACCGGATTGGGTGTCGCCTCCCGGGGACACCATTCTCGACTTGCTGGAGGAGCGCGATTGGACGCAACAGCAACTGGCAGACCGGTTGGGCTATTCGCTCAAACATGTCAACCAGTTGATCAAGGCCAAAGTGCCTTTGACAGAGGATGCTGCCATCCGGCTGCAAAATGTTTTGGGTGCCTCTGTGGGTTTCTGGCTCACGCGTGAGGCGCAGTACCGTGAGCGTGTTGCCGTGCTGGATGCCGCAGAGCGCCAAGTGTCCATGGTGCCTTGGCTTGAGCGTTTTCCCATCAAGGAGATGATGGACGTTGGCATTCTGGCCAAACGGCGGGTCGATGCCAAGGCCAAGCCTGAAATGGTGGGCGAATTGCTGAGCTTTTTTGGTGTTGCCACTCCTGACCAATGGGAAAGTCAATACGGTTGCATGGAGTTGGCTTTTCGTCGCAGCCGGGAAGATCAGGCAGATGTGGCCGCCATTTCCGCTTGGTTGCGAATGGGTGAGCGCTTCGCAGAAAAGCTCGATGGCCCCGCGTACGACCCAGCGTGTTTCAAAGCGGCATTGGTTCAGATCAGTGGACTTACTTGCCAATCACCCAAAGAATTTCAGCCCCGGATGCAGCAACTATTACACGAGGCTGGCGTGGCGTTTGTCCTGGTTCCGGCACTGCCCCGCACTCATGTTTCGGGCGTTGCGCGATGGCTCAACGCGCACAGGCCCTTGATTCAGCTTTCGTTGTACGGGAAGCAGAATGATCGCTTCTGGTTCAGTTTCTTTCACGAAGCGGCGCACATCCTCCTGCACAGTCAGCAAAAGAAGTCTGTGTTTCTCGATGACCCTTCGAAAGCGGTTTCATCTTCGAAAGAAGAAAAAGAGGCCAACGCCTGGGCGCGCGACTTTCTGATTTCGCCCAGCGACGCTGCGACGCTGGCAGAAATTCCCAAAACCAAGGCTGCCCTCTCCAGCGTTGCTCAATCGATTGGGGTACATCCCGGGATCGTCGTAGGTCGCATGCAGCACGACGGGTTGCTCGATGTGCGGTGGCTGAACGACCTGAAGGTTAGCTTTGCGTTCACTGCCAAGTCCTGACCGTTTCGGCGAGCAAACTGAGCCGATGCGATGGTGATTTTCCTGAAACGTTGATGATTCAGGGGTGACGCCCTAAAAACCTCCCCGGCCCCAGGCCCTGGAGGTTTTTTTACGACCTTGACAAATACATGGGGGGGTATCTATACTTCCCCCAAGTATCGAAGGAAATTGCCATGCGTCACGCTGTTTTGTCTGTCCGCCGTTCGTTCTTGGGCCTTGCCGCAGGGCTGGTGTTCGGGTTGGGGGTGGCCCACGCGGCTGCGCCGGTGGAGGTGCCGGTGGTCGGCGCGCGCCCGCAGGCGGTGCCCACGGGCTTCGAATTCGATGGCGTGGTGGAGCCGGTCAAGCAGAGCACGGTGTCGGCCCAGGCCTCGGGGCGCATCGCCACACTGGCCGTCAAGGCGGGCGACAGCGTGCGCGCCGGGCAGCTGCTGGCCACCATTGACGACCGCGAGACCCAGACCGGCGTGCAGCGCAGCCAGGCGCAGGTGACGCAGGCCGAGGCCGAGTTGCGCAACGCCCAGTCCAACGTCGAGCGCACGCGCGAGCTGCAGGCCAAGGGCTTTGTCAGCAAGGCCGCGCTGGATACCGCCGAATCCCAGTTCAAGGCGGCCGCCGCCGGCCGCGACCAGGCCAGCGCCGGGGCGCGCCAGTCGGCGCTGTCACAGGGCTTTACCCGCGTGACGGCGCCCTATGACGGCTGGGTGCTGCAGACCCTGAGCGAAGCCGGCGACCTGGCGGTGCCGGGCAAGCCGCTGCTCACGCTGTATGCGCCGCTGCCCCTGCGCGCGGTGGTGCAGGTGCCGGCCTCGCGTGGTGAGGCCGCACGGGCCGCGAGCCGGGTCGAGGTGCAATTGCCCGCGGCTGACGGCGCGGGCGCGTGGATCAGCCCGGTCAGCCGTGCGGTGATGCCGGCGGCCGACCCGGTATCCCAAACCATTGAATGGCGACTGGAGCTGCCCGCCACCGGCGCGCAGGGCCTGGTGCCCGGCCAGCAGGTGCGGGTGCGCTTTGTCGGCGGCCAGACCCAGCGGGTGGTGGTGCCGGCGTCGGCCGTGCTGCGCCGGGGCGAGTTGACCGCCGTGTACGTTGCAACGCCTGCGGGTTTTGTGCTGAAGGCGGTGCGCCTGGGTGCGGACCATGGCGCCGCGGGCGTCGAGGTGCTGGCCGGCCTGAACGCCGCCGACCGTGTGGCCCTGGACCCGGTGCGCGCCGGGCTGCAGGGCGCCCGCCCGGCCGCCGCCGCAGGTGCGGCACCCGCCATTGCGCCGGCCGCATCTGCCGCTTCAGCCGCCGCTGCGCGTTAAAGGCTGGTCATGCAAGAAGAACACACCCCTTCCAAGGCCCGTCTGGGCGCTTCGGGCCGCATTGCGGCGGCTTTCCAGTCCAACGCCATCACGCCGCTGCTGGCGCTGGTGGCCCTGCTGCTCGGCCTGTTTGCCGTGCTGGTCACGCCGCGCGAGGAAGAGCCGCAGATCAACGTGACCATGGCCAACGTGCTGATTCCCTTCCCCGGGGCCAGCAGCGAAAACGTGCAGAACATGGTGGCGCGCCCGGCCGAGCAGGTGCTGAGCCAGATCGCCGGCATCGAGCACACCTATTCGGTGGCGCGGCCCGGCCTGGCCGTGCTGACGGTGCAGTTCAAGGTGGGTGTGCCGCGCACCGAGGCGCTGGTGCGCCTGTACGACGTGCTCAACGCCAACCAGGACTGGTTGCCGCGCGACCTGGGCACGCTGGCACCCATCGTCAAGCCCAAGGGCATTGACGACGTGCCGGTGCTGGCCGTGACGCTGTGGAGCCGCGACGCGCTGGCCGCCAATGATCTGGAGCGCGTGGCCCGCACGCTGGAGTTCGAACTCAAGAGCGTGCCCGGCACCCGCGAGGTGCAGACCACCGGCGGCCCGGGTCGCGCGGTGCATGTGTGGCTGGACCCGGTGCGCCTGCGCGAGCGCGGCGTGGACCTGCTGGGCCTGAAGGCCACGCTGGCGGCGGCCAACTTCGGCATGCCCTCGGGCGCGGTGCTGGACCCTTCGGGCAAGGCGCCGCAGATGCTGAGTGTGGAAACCGGCGAGTTCCTGCGCAGCGCAGACGACATCGGCTCCCTGGTGGTCGGCGTGAGCAACGGCAAGCCGGTGTATCTGAACGAGGTCGCGAAGATCGAAGCGGGTGCGCAGCAGCCGCAGCGCTATGTGTGGTTCACGCCGGGTGCCGCCAGCGCGACCGCGGGCACCGGCACCGCGGCCGTGTCGGCCGGGCAGGTCTATCCCGCCGTGACGCTGACCGTGACCAAGAAGCCCGGCGAGAACGCCGTGGACGTGTCCCGCGCCGCACGCACCCGGGTGGACGCCCTGCGCAACACGGTGATTCCCGCCAACATCGAGACCACGGTGACGCGCGACTACGGCGAGACCGCTTCTGAGAAAGCCAACAAGCTGATCCAGAAGCTGGCCTTTGCCACGGGCTCGGTGATCCTGCTGGTGGGCCTGGCCCTGGGCCGGCGCGAGGCGGTGATTGTGGGCTCCGCGGTGATCCTGACGCTGATGGCCACGCTGTTCGCCAGCTGGGCCTGGGGCTTCACGCTGAACCGGGTGTCGCTGTTCGCGCTGATCTTTTCGATCGGCATCCTGGTCGATGACGCGATTGTGGTGGTGGAGAACATCCACCGCCACCAGCAGCTGGAGCCGGGCAAGCCCCTGCGCGAGATCATTCCCGGCGCGGTGGATGAAGTGGGCGGCCCCACCATCCTGGCGACCCTCACGGTGATTGCTGCGCTGCTGCCGATGGCCTTCGTGAGCGGCCTGATGGGGCCGTACATGAGCCCGATCCCGATCAATTCGAGCCTGGGCATGGCGATCTCGCTGGCGATTGCCTTCACCGTCACGCCGTGGCTGGCGCTCAAGCTGATGAAGCCGCATGGGGCAGGCGATGGCCATGCTCCCGCTGTGGAGAACCCCAAGGGCTTGGGACCAAAGTTGCAGCGCCTGTTCACCCGCGTGCTGACGCCCTTCCTGGACAGCGCACGCAAACGCTGGCTGCTGCTGGCGGGCATCCTGGCGGCCTTGCTGCTGTCGGTGGGCCTGACGCTGGTGCAGTGGGTCGTTTTGAAGATGCTGCCCTTCGACAACAAGAGCGAGTTCCAGGTGGTGGTGGAGATGCCCTCCGGCACGCCGCTGGAAAACACCGCCGCCGCGCTGCACGACCTGGGCGCCTTCCTGGCGCAGCAGCCCGAGGTACTGGACCTGCAAGGCTACGCCGGCACGGCCAGCCCCATCACCTTCAACGGCCTGGTGCGCCAGTACTACCTGCGCGCCGACGCCGAGCAGGGCGACCTGCAGGTCAACCTGGTAGACAAGCACCACCGCAGCGACAAGAGCCACGCCATCGCCCAGCGCCTGCGGCCCGAACTGGAAAAGATCGGCGCGCGCCACAACGCCCGCATCAAGGTGGTCGAAGTGCCACCGGGCCCGCCGGTGATGAGCCCGCTGGTGGCCGAAATTTACGGCCCCGACGAAGCCGGCCGCCAGCAACTGGCCCAGCGCGTGGCCCGGGCTTTTGGCCAGACCGCCGACATCGTGGGCATCGACACCTCGCTGAAGGAAGACGCGCCGCGCGCCCACCTCACGGTGCGCCGCCAGCGCGCCGAGTCGCTGGGCATTCCGGTGGCGGCCGTGGCGCAGACGGTGCATGCGGCGCTCTCGGGCGCGGACGCGGCCTTCCTGCACGACGGGCAGAGCAAATACCCGGTGCCGGTGCGCCTGCAGTTGCCGCGCGAATCGCAGGTGGGGCTGGAGGCCTTGCTGGCGCTGCCCATGAAGGCGAGAAACGGCCAGATGGTGCCCCTGTCCGAGCTGGTGCAGGTGGAGCGCGGCGTGATCGACAAGCCGTTGTTCACCAAAGACCTGCTGCCCGTGAGCTATGTCTTTGGCGACATGGGTGGCAAGCTCGACTCGCCGCTGTACGGCCTGTTCGGCATCCGCCCGCACCTGGCAGAAGCCGCGCTGCCCAACGCTGGCGAACTGGGCGAATACTGGATTCACCAGCCGGCCGACCCGTACCGCGCCTACGCCCTGAAGTGGGACGGCGAATCGCAGATCACCTACGACACCTTCCGCGACATGGGCGCCGCCTATGGCGTGGGCCTGATCCTGATCTACCTGCTGGTGGTGGCGCAGTTCCGCAGCTACCTGACGCCGCTGGTCATCATGGCGCCGATTCCGCTGACCATCATCGGCGTGATGCCGGGGCACGCCCTGCTAGGCGCGCAGTTCACGGCGACTTCCATGATCGGCATGATCGCGCTGGCCGGCATCATCGTGCGCAACTCCATCCTGCTGGTGGACTTCATCGAGCTGCAGGTCAGGCAGGGCATGGCGTTCAAGGACGCGGTGGTCAGTTCGGCCGCCGTGCGCGCCCAGCCGATTGCGCTGACCGGGCTGGCCGCCATGATCGGCGCCTTCTTCATCCTGGACGACCCGATCTTCAACGGGCTGGCCATCTCCCTGATCTTCGGCATTCTGGTCTCCACCCTGCTCACGCTGGTGGTGATCCCGGTGCTGTACTACGCGCTGTACCGCCAGCGCATCGCCTTACCCGAGCCACGCGCAGACGCGGCCGTGACCCCTTCCTGATTTTTTTCAACCACCCTGACGGAGGAGACATCGCATGGCCAATATTGTCATCATGGGCGCCGGCATCGGCGGCATGCCCGCCGCGTATGAAATGCGCGAGCGGCTTTCTGCGGAGCACACCGTCACGGTGGTCAGCGCCGTGGATTACTTCCAGTTTGTGCCGTCCAACCCCTGGGTGGCGGTGGGCTGGCGCACGCGCGACGAGATCGTGCTGAAGGTCGGGCCGCTGCTGGAGCGCAAGGGCATCCGGTTCATCCCCAAGGCGGTGACGGCCATTGACCCGGTGGGCAACCAGTTGACGCTGGCTGGTGGCCAGCCCGAAGAGCAGGTGCTGGCCTACGACTACCTGGTGATCGCCACCGGCCCCAAACTCAGTTTTGACGAGGTGCCCGGCGCCGGCCCGCACGGCGGGCACACCCATTCGGTCTGCTCGGTGGACCATGCGCAGGCCTTCTGGGCCGACTACCAGGAATTCCTGAAGAACCCCGGCCCGGTGGTGGTGGGCGCCATGCCCCTGGCCAGTTGCTTCGGCCCGGCCTACGAGTTTGCCTTCATCCTGGATGCTGATTTGCGCAAACGCAAGCTGCGCAACAAGGTGCCGATCACCTTTGTCACCAGCGAGCCCTACATCGGCCACCTGGGCCTGGGCGGCGTGGGCGACTCCAAGTCGATGATGGAGTCCGAGATGCGCGGCCACGACATGAAGTGGATCACCAACGCCCGCACCACCCGGGTGGAGGCTGGCAAGCTGTTTGTGACGCAGGTGGACGACCTCGGCGCCGTTTACAAGGAGCACGAAGTCCCCTTCAAGCTCGCCATGATGCTGCCGGCCTTCAAGGGCGTGGACCCGGTGGCCGCCGTGCCGAACCTGTGCAACCCGCGCGGCTTTGTGCTGATTGACGAATTCCAGCGCAGCAAGGCGTACAAAAACATCTTCTCGGCCGGCGTCTGCGTGGCGATTCCGCCGGTGGAAGTGACCCCCGTGCCGACCGGCGCCCCCAAGACCGGCTACATGATCGAAACCATGATCACCGCCATCGTGCACAACATCGCCGACGAACTGGCGGGCCAGCCCGTCACGGCCAAGGGCACCTGGAACGCCATCTGCCTGGCCGACATGGGCGACACCGGCGCTGCTTTTGTGGCGCTGCCGCAGATCCCGCCGCGCAACGTGAACTGGTTCAAGAAGGGCAAGTGGGTGCACCTGGCCAAGATCGGTTTCGAGAAATATTTCATGCGCAAGATGAAGACCGGCAACTCCGAGCCCATCTACGAAAAGTACGTGCTCAAGCTGCTGGGCATCGTGCGCCTGACCAAGTAGCCGCTGCGCCGGCCCCTGTTTCATTTTTTACCACTCCAGGAGTTTTTCCATGACCGTTGACCGCTACATCCACATCATTGCTGGCCTGTTCATCCTGCTGTCGCTGGCGCTGGGCATTGAAGGCAGCCCGCTGTTCGTCAGCCAATGGGCGCTGGCCTTCACAGCGTTCGTCGGCGCCAACCTGTTCCAGTTCGGCTTCAGCAACGTCTGCCCGCTCGGTTTCATCCTGAAGAAGCTGGGCGTGCCGGAGTCGGCTGGCGGCGCCTGCGCCCGCTGAAGGACGCACCATGAGCGACCCAACCATCCAGGTCACCCTGACCCAGCAGCACGACTACCGCTTTGACACCGCCTTTGGCGGCGATGTCCCGGTGCTGACCACCGACGAGCCCGCGCCGCTGGGCACGGGCCTGGGGCCGTCGCCGGTGCAGCTGCTGAGCGCGGCGGTGGGCAACTGCCTGTCGGACTCGCTCTTGTTTGCGCTGCGCAAGTTCAAGCAGGCGCCCGAGCCGCTGCGCTGCGAAGTCACGTCGGAAGTCGGCCGCAACGCCGAGGGCCGCCTGCGCGTGGTGGCCATGCGGGCGGTGCTGACGCTGGGTGTGCCGGCTGCGTCCCTGGCGCACCTGGACCGCGTGCTGGACCAGTTCGAGGCCTATTGCACCGTGACGCAAAGCGTGGGGCAGGGCATCCCCATCACCATCGCGGTGTTCGACGCGACCGGGCAACAGCTCAAATAATCGGGTCCCGCCACTTTTTGCGACCCGCACCACCATGTCCCACCACCCCACACCGCTCAAGTTCCTCATGCCCGGCTGGTTTGCCATCGTCATGGGGCTGTGCGGGCTGGCGCTGGCCTGGCAGCGCGCCGTGCCGCTGATGGGTGAGATGGCCGGGGCGGGCGCGCTCATCCTGGGCGTGGTGGCTGCGCTGGTGGCCGCCGTGCTGGCCGTGGCGTCGCTGGTGCGCTGGCAGCGGTATCGGCAGGCACTGGCTGACGACCTCAAGCACCCGGTGCGCCATGCCTTCGTGGCCGCCATGCCGATTTCGCTGATCCTGCTGGCCACGGTGGTGACGGCGCTGGCCGGGCCGACCTTGCCGGGCACGGTGCTGTGGGTGGCGGGTTCGGCCTGGCAGTTTGGCGTGACGGTGTGGGTGCTGGCGCGCTGGCTCCGGCCCACCGCGGGCGGCAGCGCGGCGTCCAGCCCGTTCTGGGCCTCCATCACGCCCGCGCTGTTCATCCCGGTGGTCGGCAACGTGCTGCCGCCGCTGGCCGGTGTGACGCTGGGCTTTCCCGAATGGTCTGCGGCCCAGTTTGGCGTGGGCCTGCTGCTGTGGCCGGTGGTGCTGGCGCTGCTGGCCGTGCGCATCGGCGTCCACGGCCTGTGGGCCGAGCGCGTGCTGCCCGCCACCTTCATCACGATCGCGCCGCCGGCGGTGATCGGCCTGGCCGCGCTGCAGCTGGGTGCGCCCACGCTGCTGGCTTGGGGGGCGTGGGGTGTGGCACTGTTCTTCGTGGCGTGGTCGGCCAGCCTTTTCAAGCGGGCGATCTCGCAACCGTTTGCGGTGACGTTCTGGGCCATGGCGTTCCCGCTGGCGGCCTTCAGTGCGCTCACGCTGCGCCTGGCGCCGGGCACCTCTGGCGGGTTCCAGGCGCTGGCCATGCTGACGCTGGCCCTGTGTTCGCTGGTGGTGGCGGCCCTGTCGCTGGCCACGGTGAAAGGCCTGCGCGACGGCACCCTGCTGGCGCCGGAGCCGGTGGCCATGCTGAACCCGGTCGGCGCTGTGCCGGGCACGGGGGCGCCATGAACGTGGTGACGCGCCCCGTGATCGATCCTGCGGGGGCTCCCGGGGCGGACGATGCGAAGGAGGATGGGTTTCTGGATGCGGCCGTGGACGCCGCGCCGACCCCGCCGTCGGACGGCCATCCCGGCGCGCTGATGGCACCCGTCGCCCGCACCGAGGTCTTGAACCGGCTCCGGCGCGCGGAAGGCCAGTTGCGCGGCATCCAGCGCATGGTCGAGCGCGGCGAGGATTGCCTGAAGGTGGCGCAACAGTTTTCTGCGGTGCGCCGTGCACTCGACAGCACCTACGTGCGCATGACGGTGTGCCTGCTGGAGCAGGAAATCGGCGCGCGCCTGCCCGCCGATGCCGCCCTGGCCGCCGACGTGCCCGGGATGCTGGGCGCGCTGGAGAGCCTGCTGGCACGGCGGGGTTGATTGTTCCGGAATTTCAGGTCAAAAGAGCACCATCCCCGCGTGTAATGGTCTTTGTCAGCTATGGATACAGGAGTCTTCTCGATGCCTTTGGATGGCTCCCCGTGCCGCACCGCCTGCAGCGATTGGCCCCAAAATAGCCCCATGCTTCCACCCGCTGACCAGACCCTGCCTGCCGGCCCACCCCCCTGTGTGTCTGCGACCCTGCTGCCGCCCGACGACGCCTTGCGTGTGGGGCTGCACGACGAAGTACACGCCCGGCCCTCGGCGCGCATCCGCCTGCCGGCGCTGATCGTCTATGTGGCGGTGCGCAACGAAGGCGTCACCCGCGAGCAGGAATGCGCCCACCTGCGCCTGCTGCCGGGCCAGCAGGACCTGCTGCTGGAGAGTCTGGATGCCAGCTTTCTGCGCCTGCGCTGCGACGGCTTCACCGTCCGGTGGGAGCGCCACACCGAATTCACCCGCTACGCCATCGTGCAGCCGCTGCCGGCGGATGCGTTGCTGGGCGCCGTGCAGCCCGAGCTGCCGGACACCCTGGCGGTGGATGCACAGTGGCTGCGCAGCATTCCCGGACGCACCGTGGCCGCCATCGCGCTGGCGATGGTCCACGACGACCTGGCCGACGCGCCGGCGCTGATGGCCCGCGCGCAGGCCTGGTTTGGCGGGCGCAACGTGGTCGCCTCGCAGCTGGGCCACGGGCATTCCTGGGGGCTGACGCAGTTCCGCATCGGCGCCAACGGCTTTGAGCGCATGCTGGTCATCGCCCCGCCCGGCACCAGCGAGGCCCGCGCCGGGCGCATCTCCCAGCGCCTGCTGGAGCTGGAAACCTACCGCCTGATGGCCTTGCGCGGCCTGCCCGTGGCCAAGCAGCTCGGCCCCATGCTGGGCGAGGCCGAAGCGCAGCTGGCCGCCATCACCGCCCGGCTGGAGCACAAGGCCGCCTCCGACCAGGAACTGCTGGACACGCTGGTGGCCCTGGCCGCCCGCGTGGAGCGCGCCACGGCCGAGCACAGCTACCGCTTCTCGGCCACGCGCGCCTACGACACGCTGGTGGGCCAGCGCCTGACCGAGCTGCGCGAGAAAGCCATCCCCGGCACCCAGACGATTGGCGAGTTCATGCAGCGCCGGCTCTCGCCCGCCATGGCCACGGTGGCGGCCACAGCGCAGCGGCTGGCCTCGCTGTCCGAGCGCATCGCCCGCACCAGCGCGCTGCTGCGCACCCGCGTGGACATCGCCACCGAGGTGCAGAACCAGCAGCTGCTGGAAAAGCTCACCCGCGGGCAAGAGCTGCAGCTGCGCCTGCAGTCCACGGTGGAAGGCCTGTCGATCGCCGCCATCTCGTACTACGTCGTCAGCCTGCTGCTCTACGGCGGCAAGGCGCTCAAGGGCGCGGGCGTGCCCGTCAACCCCGAAATCGCCGCCGGCGCGCTGATTCCCCTGGTGCTGTGGGGCGTCTGGCGCACCACGCGCCGCATCCACGAAAAAATTCACCGTCCCCACTGAACCCAGGAGCCCGCCATGAAAACCGCCCATGACCTTGTCGCTGCCGCCAAGACCCGCGTGCAGGAAATCCCCGTGTCCGACGCTGGCGCCGCCATCCGCGACGCCGATGTGCTGGTGGACGTGCGTGAAGCCGACGAATACGCCGCCGGCCACCTGCCCGGCGCGGTGCACATCTCGCGCGGCCTGCTCGAATTCAAGTTCAGCAGCAACCCGGCCCTGCAGCCGCGGGACCTCAAGATCGTGCTGTACTGCAAGACCAGCGGCCGCGCCGCCCTGAGTGCCGCGGCCCTGCACGAGATGGGCTACCTGAACGTGCAGTCGATTGCCGGCGGCTTCGACGCCTGGGTGGCGGCCGGGCAGCCGGTCGCCAAGCCGCAGGCGCCGTCGTTCGAGTGAATCGGGCCGGCGGTGCCACACGCAGCCTGGGCGGCGCGGGGGCTGCCTGTCTTGCGCGCGAGGCGCTGCGTGGGTTGAAAATCGAAAATACAGAATGAAAACCGGGCTATCCCAGCGCGTTCCGGTCATTGTCTGCTATTGATTCGGGAGTTTTCAGGCCGCTGGTTCATGTCACGGAAAGCGCATGTTGCCTGCCGGCTGGCCGGGTAGGATGCGACTCCATCCGGACCGCCATGGAGCCCTGACTGATGAACTTCGACCTGTCCCCTGAAATTTGCGCACTGCGCGACCGGACCCGGCATTTCATTGCCGAGCAGGTCATTCCGCTGGAAAACGACGCGCGGCAAAGCACCCACGGCCCCGGCGAGGCTTTGCGCCGCGAGCTGGTGGACCGGGCCCGCGCCGCGGGGCTGCTCACGCCGCACGCCTCCGTGGAGATGGGCGGGCTGGGCCTGAGCCATGTCGCGAAGGCGGCCGTTTTCGAGGAGGCGGGCTATTCCTGGCTCGGGCCGACGGCGCTCAACATCCACGCCCCCGACGAAGGCAACATCCACCTGATGGAGGAAGTCGCCAGCCCGACGCAGAAGGCGCGCTGGCTGCGGCCGCAGGTGCAGGGGCTGACGCGCTCCTGTTTCGCGATGACGGAGCCCGCGCCGGGGGCCGGCGCCGACCCGTCGATGTTGACCACGACGGCCGTGCGCGACGGCGACGACTACGTGATCAACGGCACGAAATGGTTCATCACCGGGGCCGAGGGCGCCGACTACGCCATCGTCATGGCCCGCATGGAAGACGGCTCGGCCACCATGTTCCTGACCGACATGGACCGCGCGGGTATCACCCACGAAAGAAGCATGGACGCGATGGACCAGTGTTTCACGGGCGGGCACGGCGTGCTGTCGTTCCGCGACGTGCGGATTCCCGCCACGGACGTGCTGGGTGAAGTGGGCAAGGGCTTCCGCTACGCCCAGGTCCGCCTGGCGCCGGCCCGGCTGACCCACTGCATGCGCTGGCTGGGCCAGGCCCGCCGCGCCCAGGAGATCGCCCTGCAGTACGCCAGCCGACGCACCGCCTTCGGCAAGCCGCTGGCGGAACACGAAGGCGTCGGCTTCATGCTGGCCGACAACGACATGGACCTGCACACCGCGCGCCTGCACATCTGGCACACCGCGTGGATGCTGGACCAGGGGCACCGCTGCAACTTTGAGTCCAGCCGCGCCAAGGTGGTGTGTTCGGAGGCCCAATGGCGCGTGGCCGACCGCTGCGTGCAGATTCTGGGTGGGCAGGGCGTGACCGCGGAGTCGCCCGTGATGCGCATCTTCACCGACATGCGCGCCTTCCGCATCTACGACGGCCCCAGCGAAGTGCATCGCTGGAGCATGGCGCGCAAGCTCGTGCAGGCGGCGGGGGCGGTGGCCTGAGCGGTCCTTTTTTGTGGCGGGTCTGGCCGGGCCGGCTGGTCGCCGATGGTCTGGGCGATCTGGACCGGCGCGTTGGCGTTTGGACAGCCGGCCAGCCTGCCCGAACAGCTCACGGCGCCGTGTCCGGCGGGTGGGGCTGGTCGCTGTGGGAGACGGCGTAGCCATCGGCCACGTAGGCCGGCCCTTTCATCAGCATGACGATGACGCAGCCAATGGCCACGGTCAGCACCAGCGTCCAGTGCAGCACGACCAGCGCCACGGCGAAGTAGTCGGCCAGCGTGACCATGCGTTCAGTGGCCGCAGACAGGGGCTCGGTCGCCCAGAGCCGGACCGCGCCGGCGCCCAGCAGGGGCAGCACGGTGCCTGCGACCAGGATGTGCGGCAGCTTGCGCCACAGCTTCCACTCGAATCCGTGGGCCGAGCGCTGGAAGCCGGGCAATTTCTGTAGCCAGTTCATGGGAACCCCCGCAATGCAATCCGCTGATTGTCCGGAAAACGGGGCGCGCCGGATGGACAGGGGTCAATCGCCAGCCGCAGGAGAAGAAATTTGAGTAAAAACAGGCCTATCCCAGCATGGAATGGTCATTGTTTGCTATTGAATCAGGACTTTTCTGCGAAGTGGAGCGATGGCCGCCTGGTCCGATGCGGTGGCCGGACGCTGCAACGCGGGCACCACCCATGCAAAAGGCCTGCAAGGCAGGCCCCGGATGGCGCAAAAAAGGGCCAATCAGGCCGAAATGCGGCGCACGACCTTGACAGGCTGCCAGCCCGTTTCACGGTGTCTGACCGTCTGGACCAGACCGCTGGCCACCCAGACCGCGCCCGTGACCGCCCAGTGCACCAGCACCACGGTGCCGGCAAAGCGGTTGGCCGTGCGCAAAATCTCCACGGTGGCGGCGTTCATGGGCAGGGGCGCCAGCACATACAGCGCCGCCAGCACCGCCAGCGGCAACAAGGTGCCAACGGCCCAGATCAACGCCAGCTTGCGCTGGAAAGCCTTGCGGGAAGGGGCGGCAGAGGGAGTAGCTTGGATGCGGGACATGGCGGTCTGAAAATCAAAATCAAAGTGCCAAAATTTTCGGGTAAACCCTGATTCCAGCCATTGATGAAAATCAAACCCGGTCCAGAAAACGCCGGGTGCGGCCGTCCGCGGCCCGGCCGCAGAACAGCTCAGTCCCGCGCACCCGCGATCACGCCGCCGCCCAGGCACACGTCGCCGTCGTACACCACGGCGCTCTGGCCTGGCGTCACGGCCCACTGGGGCGCATCGAAGCGCAGGCGGAAGGTACCGGGTGCGGCGCTGGTGAAGCTGCAGGGTGCGTCCGCCTGGCGGTAGCGGGTCTTGGCGGCGTAGGCGCCGGGGGCGGGCGGCACGCCCGCGCACCAGCTGGCGTCAGCAGCGTCCAGCGCGGGCGACAGCAGCCAGGGGTGGTCGTGGCCCTGCACCACCCACAGCGTGTTGGCTTCCATGTCCTTGCGCGCGACAAACCACGGCTGGTGTTCGCCCACGCCGCGCAGGCCTTGCGCTTGCGCGGCCTTGAGCGCCGCGCCCTTGGCCTTGAGGCCGCCTATGCCCAGCCCCTGGCGCTGGCCGAGGGTGTAGAAGCTCAGGCCCACGTGCTGCCCGATGGTGCGGCCGTGGTCGTCCTTGATCGGACCGGGTTCCTTGCTGATGTAGCGGTTCAGGAACTCGCGGAACGGCCGCTCGCCGATGAAGCAGATGCCGGTGGAGTCCTTCTTCTTCGCGTTCGGCAGCCCGATCTCGGCGGCGATGCGGCGCACCTCGGTCTTGTGCAGTTCGCCCACGGGGAACAGTGTTTTGGACAACTGCGCCTGGTTCAGCCGGTGCAGGAAATAGCTCTGGTCCTTGGACGGGTCCAGGCCCTTGAGCAACTCATGCCGGCCGGTGGCGGGGTTGTGCCGCACCCGGGCGTAGTGGCCCGTGGCGATTTTTTCAGCGCCCAGGCGCATCGCGTGGTCCAGGAAGGCCTTGAACTTGATCTCGGCGTTGCACAGGATGTCGGGGTTGGGCGTGCGCCCGGCCTGGTACTCGCGCAGGAACTCGGCAAACACGCGGTCGCGGTATTCGGTGGCGAAGTTGACGTGCTCGATCTCGATGCCGATCACGTCGGCCACGGCGGCGGCGTCCACGAAGTCGATGTTGGACGAGCAGTATTCGCTGTCGTCATCGTCTTCCCA
>ERZ1034365.569-NODE-569-length-20308-cov-6.813158_pt1 | contig 20308 bp, 19 predicted proteins | sample MGYA00520615_ERZ1034365 | MGnify/ENA primary metagenome ERZ1034365 (study PRJEB33736, sample SAMEA104284505) | Azolla filiculoides | biome: Urban; feature: Water surface; material: Ditch water | place: Netherlands | collected 2015-10-28 | depth 0-0.1 m ... | reverse complement strand
CGGCCAATGGCGCCGAGAATGCTGTCGACCGTGCCAAAGACTTCCTTCTCCAGCGCCTTGACCAGCTCTGGCGTAGCAACCTTGGAAGCATCCTTGACGACGGCGAAAGCCATCGGTACCTGGCCCTTGAGCTTGTCTTCGACACCGACCACGGCCACTTCGGCAATCGCCGGGTGGTTCTGGATGGCTTCCTCGATTTCACGGGTGCCCAGACGGTGACCGGCGACGTTGATGACGTCGTCGGTGCGGCCCAGAATCGTGAAGTACCCGTCGTCGTCCTTGATCGCCCAGTCGTAGGAGGAATAAACCAGCGGCTCCTTGAACAGGGTGAAGTAGGTGCTGACGAAACGGTCATCCTGACCCCAGACGGTGGAAAGGCAGCCCGGCGGCAGCGGCGGGATGACGGCGGCGATACCCTTTTCATTGGCACCGCAGACGGAACCATCTTCACGGAAGATCTGCAGGTTGTAGCCGTAGACCGGGAAGGACGGCGAACCGTACTTGATCGGCGTCTGCTCGACACCCGGCAGCGCAGCCAGCATGGGCCAGCCGGTTTCGGTCTGCCAGTAGTTGTCGATGACCGGCTTTTGCAGTTCGGTCATGAACCACTCGTGGGTCGGCTGGTCGAGCGGCTCGCCGGCCATGAAGATGTGCTTGAGCGAGGACAGGTCGTACTTGTGCATGAAGGCCGGGTCCTGCTTCTTCAGCACGCGGGCAGCCGTCGGCGCCGAGAACATGACGGAGACCTTGTACTTCTCGACGATCTGCCACCAGATGCCGGCATCCGGACGCAGTGGCGTGCCTTCGTACATGACCGTGGCCATACCGGCAATCAGCGGGCCGTAGATGATGTAGGAGTGACCGACCACCCAGCCGATGTCGGAGGTGGAGAAGAAGGTTTCGCCCTCGCCGCCACAGTAGATGTGCTTCATCGACGAAGCCAGCGCCACGGCGTAGCCGCCGGTATCGCGCTGCACGCCCTTCGGTTTGCCGGTGGTGCCGGAGGTGTAGAGAATGTAGGACGGCTCGGACGATTCCAGCCATTCGCACGGCACCTTGGCATCCATGAACTTGGCGCGCTCGGTGGCGTAGTCGACATCACGACCGGCCACCTTGTTGAAGGCCTTGTCGAGACCACGGTCGATCATCAGCACCTTGGCCGGCTTGTGTTCGGCCAGATCGATGGCTTCATCGAGCAGGTGCTTGTAGGGAACGGCCTTGCCGCCACGCATGCCGGCGTCGGAAGAAACGATCAGCACCGGCTTGGCATCGTCGATGCGTGTCGCCAGCGAGCCGGAAGCAAAGCCACCGAAAACCACCGAGTGAATGGCACCGATACGGGTCGCGGCGAGAATGGCGAAGGTCGCCTGAGCAACCATCGGCATGTAAATCAGGACGCGATCGCCCTTCTTGACGCCGAGGCTCTGGTAAATCGCCGCCATGCGCTCGATTTCACGCTGCAGCTCGGCAAAGCTGTAAACCGTTTCCTCGTCCGTTTCGGTCGAGATGAAGATCAGCGCCCGGTCATTCGGCCGCTTGGCCGCATGACGGTCAACCGCATTGTGACAAAGGTTGGTCTTGCCGCCGACGAACCATTTGGCAAATGGGGGACGGGAATAGTCGCACACCTGGGTGAACGGCTCTTTCCAATCCACAAGCTGGGCCTGCTCGGTCCAGAACTCGTTCGGCTTTTCAATCGAATACTGGTGAAACTCCTTGTACGTCGCCATAAAATTCCCTCTAGCTAGGTTTTCCTGCACCACACAATACGGAACGGACTAGTTTTTTTGAGATTTCCGTTCACTCAAAAGACGCTCTATCTCTGCCACCGGCAGAGTCAGACCAAATTCCTGATTCATCAATTGCAACAATGGCAATAGCCGCTCGGTCAGCGACGGCAGATGCGGAAGAACCTGCGCTTGCCGGTTTGCCGCCAGCAATTCCAGGGCATGGACAATGGAAATCGGCCGCGACGCGGGCAATATCCCGCCTGACTCGGTCCTGTTTCCCCCTGCCCGCATGGCGGCATGCATCCGCTCGCCGGCCAGGTCAAGCAAGGCCCCGGCCGAGGTCACCAGATCCGACGGTGCGCTGGCCAGGCCAATGCTGACCGTCAACGCCACAGCCTGCCCATGCACCGACAAACGCGCCACCTCGACCGCCTCGCGAACACGTTCGGCAAAGGTCGCGCAAAAGGCGGGGGCCGTGCCCGGTGAGACCACCGCGTACTGACCGGCGCCGAAATGTCCGAGACTGTCTTCCTGGCGCATCTTGGCGGCCAGCATCTTGGCAAAGCGATTGCCGACTTCCTCGGCAACCGGAACACCAAGGCGTTCGCCCATCTGCTCGAAACCATCGAAACCGAGGACCATCACGCTGATATCAATGCCGTGCCGAGTGGCATGCGACATCGCCTGTGCCGCCTGCAATTCAAGATATTTCCGGGTAAACAGACCGCTCACCGGATCGTGCACCATGTGCTCGCGTTCGGCGTCGATGTGCTCCTGAGCACGGGAGAGGGCAAGCTGACTATTCAGGCGGGTCAACAACTCGGAGCAACCCGCACCCTTTGTGACAAAATCAGACACGCCGAGTGCCCTTGCCTTGGCGCGCTCTTCCTCGGTTTCCTCGCCGGAGACGAGGATGAAAGGCAGTTGCTGCAATCGCCTGAGCTTTGAGGTACGAACGCGCTCAAGCAATTCGAAGCCGTTCAGCTTGGGCATCTGCAGGTCGGAAATAACGGCCTGAATGGTGTGATCGAGGATCAGCGTCTGCCATGCCGCCTCGCCGTCGCTCTCCTCACGGACTTCGTATTGCCCCTTGAGATGATGGATGAGCGAAATCCTGACTACCCGCGAGTCATCAACCACCAGAATGTGTGGCAGGTCGGCCACGTCAGCCTCCGGCAATTTCCACCACGACGCGCCCCTTGGCCTTTCCGGCAACATAGTCAGCGAAAGTAGACGGCAGGTCGTCGAACGGAATCCGGCGTGCCATAGCAGCCAGATGCGGCGGCCGCAAATCACCCGCCAGACGTTGCCAGACGCCGCGCCGATAGGGTTCGCGGATATAGCCCGAATCGACGCCGAGCAGGGAAACGCCACGCAGGATGAAAGGGGCCACCGTCGTGTTCAGGGACATGCTCGCCGCCAGCCCGATACTGGCAATGGTGCCGCCCTGCTCCATGGTGCTGGCAATCCAGGCCAGGACATCTCCCCCGAGATTGTCCACAGCCCCGGCCCAGCGCGCCCGATCGAGCGGCCTGATTTTTGACAGGTCCAGGCTCTGACGCAGCATGACTTCGGCCGCCCCCAGGCTGCGCAAGTACTCGGCCTCGCTCTCCTTGCCGGTCAGCGCCACGACGTGATAACCGATCCGCGCCAGCATATCGACCGCCAGGCTGCCGACGCCGCCGGTGGCACCGGTCACGATGACCGGCCCCTTGCCGGGGCGCAAGCCGTTCTCTTCCATGCGGACAATGGCGAGCGCCGCAGTAAATCCCGCTGTGCCCAGCGCCATCGCATCATGGAGTGACAAGCCTGCCGGCAATGGAACCACCCAGTCACCCGGCACCCGGGCGACTTCGGCATAGCCGCCGTGATGCGCCACGCCGATATCAAAACTGGTGGCAATCACCTGATCGCCCGGATTGAAGCGCGCATCACCGCTCTCGATGACCGTCCCGGAAAGGTCAATGCCGCCCACACAGGGGAAGCGCCGAATGATCTTGCCCGCGCCGGTCGCCGCCAGTGCGTCCTTGTAATTGATACTCGAATAGGCAACCTTGATCGTGACCGTCCCGGCATCAAGCTGTCCTTCGTCCATCCGGACAAAGCCACTGCTCACCTTGCCATCGCATTCTTCAATCAACAATGCCTTGAAGGAATCCATCGTTCACCTCGCGCCTCGGGAGAGAAATTGTATTCATAATTATGGCCAATGAACATAGCCCATGCTGGTGATTTTTCCATAAGCTTTACAGCCGCCCCCTTTTGAAATATATTCCGCGGCTATGCATAAAGTATTGGTTTCCCTTCTTCTTGCCTCCTCGCTGCTCTTCGGCGGGATCGCTGCGCCGTCGGCAGCCGAGTCGATTCGCAAGCCGGAAGAGCAGCAATCTTTTTTTGAACGTTACACCAACGCCGCTCAGGATGTCATTCTGCAGGGCCTCAAACTGGTTGGCGTTCGCTATCGGTGGGGCGGCAACGACGAAAGCAGCGGCCTTGACTGCAGCGGTTTCGTCCGTCTCGTCTTCAAGGACAGTGTCGGCACCAGCCTGCCGCGCACGGCGCGCGAAATGAGCGACGTTGGCCAGGTGGTTGACGCCAGCCAGTTGAAGCCGGGCGATCTGGTGTTTTTCAACACCATGCGCCGTACCTTCTCACATGTGGGCATTTATCTCGGCGACAATCATTTCCTGCACGCGCCGCGCGCTGGCGCCGAAGTTCGTGTCGAAAACATGGATAGCAGCTACTGGATGGCCCGCTACAACGGGGCACGACGGATACTCGAAGGAAACTGATCCCGAAGGCAACCGACGAAAGCGGCTTGAAGCCGCTTTTTTTACGTACAAAGACGATAATCGTTCTCATTTACAAACCATACAACACTCGCTAAACTGGAATCATTCTCATCCATAGCCGGAGTTCCCGCATGAAGCTGATGCCCGCCCTAATCGCTGCCGCGATCCTCGCAATGCTGAATCCGGCATTTGCCGAGGAAAAAATTCTCAACCTGTATTCGGCCCGCCATTACCAGACAGACGAAGCGCTCTACGCCGATTTCACGCAGCAGACCGGGATCAGGATCAACCGCATCGAAGGCAAGGAAGACGAGCTGCTCGAGCGGATCAAAAACGAAGGTGCCAACAGTCCGGCTGATATCTTCCTGACCGTCGATGCGGCCCGGCTGGCCAAAGCTCACGAGCTCGGGCTGTTTTCGCCGGTGTCCTCGAAGCTGCTCGAATCGCGTATCCCTGCCCACCTGCGTACCGAGGACTGGTTTTCGTTTTCGACACGGGCCCGCGTCATCGTTTTCAATAAACGCTCGGTCAAGCCCGAAGATGTCCAGAATTACGCCGACCTCGCCAACCCCAGACTGAAGGGCAAGCTCTGCTCGCGTTCTGGCTCCCACCCTTACAACCTGTCGCTGATGGCATCGATCATCGCCCACCAGGGCGAAGCCAGGGCCGAAGAACTGGCGCGTGGCATGGTGGCCAATTTTGCCCGCTCGCCCAAGGGCGGCGACACCGACCAGATCAAGGCCGTCGCCGCCGGCGAATGCGGCGTGACCATTTCCAATACCTATTATGTCGCTCGCTTGCTGCGCTCGACCAAGCCGGACGAGTTGAAACTGATGGACAATGTCGGCATCGTCTGGCCGGACCAGGGTGGCAATGGCGCCCACATCAATGTTTCCGGTGGCGGCATACTGAAGACGGCGCCACACCGCGCGGCGGCCGTCCAATTCCTCGAATACCTGGCCTCCGATCAGGCCCAGCGCTATTTTGCCGATGGCAACAACGAATGGCCTGCCGTCGACAGCGTCAAAGTACTGAATCCGGGTCTGGAAGCCATGGGCAAATTCAAGGCAGACAAACTGCCGGTCAAGAATCTGGCCATGTATCAGACCAAGGCACAGATAATATTTGACCGGGCTGGCTTCAAATAGCAGCAATTTTCGCCAATGCTCCCGGTATTGCCTATAATTTCGGGGTACCCGGGAACGACTGGATCATGACTACTGACGGACTCACGCCAAACGAGCTGATTGAAGCGATACGCGCCAGTAGCGTGAGCGGTATCATCAAGGCGCTGGGCAATGGCAACGATATAGAACTTCCCGACATGCACGGCTTCAGCGGCCTGCCGCTACGCACTGCCTGCTTTGTCGGCAATCCGTCGATTGTTCGGGAGTTGCTGCGCCACGGTGCCAATCCGAATGCGGTGGCCTGTGACGGCCCCGGCGCACCGCTGAGACTGGCCCTGAGAAAGGGCCACCAGGATATCGTCGAGCAGTTGCTGGAAGCCGGCGCAGTGTTTCCCGACGGTTTCGAAATACCCTATGAAGCGGTATCCACACCGGTGACCAAGGCCTCGCCCTCGACACGCACGCCGGACAACAAAGTCATCGAATGGACATCGCCCGACGCGCCACTGCCTGGCGACGATGCCGATGCGCCAGGTCCATTCGGCACCGAAACCCGCCTGCTGAGCATGGACCTGCTTTTTCTGGAAGAAAACGAAATCCCGCTTGCCCCAACACCAGCGACCAAAAACCGCTGAACCCGGCCAGACCGACGCCCTAACGCCGGCGCGCCGCGGTGATCTGCCGCGACAGCGCAATCAGTGGCAGCAAGCCGACTGCCACGATGGCGAGTGATGCCGTCGACGCTTCGGCCAGACGCTCATCCGAGGCCAGTGTGTAGGCCTGCGTCGCCAGCGTATCGAAATTGAAGGGGCGCATCACCAGCGTGGCCGGCAACTCCTTCATGACATCGACAAAAACCAGCAAGCCCGCCGTCAGCAGGCTGCCGCGCAGCATCGGCACATGCACGCGGCGCAAGGTTTCACCTTGCCCGAGGCCGAGGCTGCGTGCTGCGTCATCCATGCTCGGGGTAATCTTGGCCAGACTGGATTCAACCGTGTGCAGCGCGACGGCCAGAAAACGCACCAGATAGGCGTAGATCAGCGCGGCGATGCCGCCGGTCAGAAGCAGGCCGGGATTATGCCCCAGCCATTGCTCCCATTGCCCGGCCAGCCAGTTGTCGAGGCGGGTCACGGGAATCAGTACGCCAACGGCGATGACCGCACCCGGCACCGCGTAGCCGAGGCCGACCAGGCGGTTCAGGCCGCTCGCCAATGTCGATTTTGACAGGCGTGCGCCATAAGCCATGAGCAGCGCGAGCAGCACGCCAACGACAGCCGTCGCCCCGGCCAGCACAAAACTGTTGCGGGCAAGCATGAGAAAACGCTCGCCGAATTGCGCATCGCCCTCGGCCAAAGCCATTTTCAGCAACAGGATCGCCGGCAGGATGAAGCCCAGCAACAGGGGTAGTGCACAGGCCAGTGTCGCCAGCCAGGCGGCCGGCCCACGCAGAGCGGCGCCAGCCATCGGCCGGTTGCGCCCCGTCGTGTTGTGATAGCGCGCCCGACCCCGCGAGCTGCGCTCGGCCATCAAGAGGATGAGCACGAAGGCAAGCAGCATGGCCGCCAGCTGCGCCGCAGCGACCCGGTCGCCGAGCGAGAACCAGGCGCGGTATATCCCGGTGGTGAAGGTATTGACCGCGAAATAGGCCACCGTGCCGTAGTCGGCCAGCGTTTCCATAAGGGCCAGCGCAATGCCGGCGACGATGGCCGGCCGGGCCAGCGGCAGGGAGACGGCAAAGAATCCCCGCCACGGCCCCATCCCCAGGGTCCGCGCCGCCTCCAGCATGCCGCTGGCGCGTTCGAGAAAAGCCGTGCGGGCAAGCAGGTAAACATAGGGATAGAGGACGCTGACGAACATCAGCATGGCACCGGGCAAAGTCCGGATATCGGGAAACCAGTAATCGCCGCTCTGCCAGCCGAAGGTGTCGCGCAGCAGGGTCTGCACCGGGCCGACGAATTGCAGGAAGTCGGTATAGACATAGGCCATGACATAAGCCGGGACGGCCAGCGGCAGCACCATGGCCCACTCGAAAAAGCGCCGGCCGGGGAATTCGTGCATGGCGGTCAGCCAGGCGGTTGCCACGCCAACGATGCCGACGCCGCAACCGACGCCGATGCACAGCCAGAGCGAGTTGCTGATGTACTCTGAGAGAACGGTGTCGGCCAGATGCACCCAGGTGGCGCTGGTGCCGCCGACAAACAGATTCAGCCCGACGCTGGCCACCGGCAAGCCTGCCAGCAGGGCGACGACAACTCCGACCATCAACAGGGGGGAATAATGGGCTGTGCGCATGCTTGTGAAGGCGAATTATAATCGACGCCATGGCTCAACTTGAACTCAAAAGCATCGTCCAGCGCTACGGCACGCAGACTATCGTCGATGGCGTGAACTTCCAGCTCGAAGCCGGCAGCATCGCCTGCCTGCTCGGCCCCTCAGGCTGCGGCAAGACGACCCTGTTGCGCTGCATCGCCGGTTTCGAGGACATCGCCGGCGGCGAAATCCGCCTGCACGGCAAAATCGTCAGCCAGGCCGGCCAGCGCGTGGCGCCGGAAAAACGCCGGATCGGCATGGTGTTTCAGGACTACGCGCTGTTCCCGCACCTTTCCATCGAGGCCAATGTCGCTTTCGGCCTCGGCCACAATCCAGGCGAGGAAGCCCATCTGCGCGTCCGTCAGTTGCTCGCGACAGTCGGCCTGCACGGCCAGGGCAGCAAATTTCCGCACGAACTGTCGGGCGGCCAGCAGCAGCGCGTGGCCCTGGCCCGCGCCCTGGCCCCCCGACCGGAACTGATCCTGCTCGACGAGCCCTTTTCCAACCTCGACGTCGGGCTGCGCGAGCGCCTGTCGGCCGAGGTCCGCGACATTCTCAAGCGCGAGGGATCGACGGCGATCATGGTCACCCATGACCAGCATGAAGCTTTCGCCATGGCCGACGAAATCGGCATCATGTACGAGGGCCGCATCCAGCAGTGGGATGTTCCCTACAACCTCTATCACCGCCCGGCCAACCGTTTTGTCGCCGACTTCATCGGCCAGGGCGTCCTGGTCACCGGCACGGTGGGCGACCACAACAGCGTACGCATGGAACTCGGCACGCTGACCTCCGACACCCCGGTCGAGTGCAACGAAACCTGTGCCGCCTGCGACAACGGCTGCAAGGTCGATGTCCTTCTGCGCCCGGACGACATCGTCCATGACGACGCCAGCCCGGTACTCGCCGAGGTGCTGCACAAGGCTTTCCGGGGCGCCGACATTCTGTACACGCTGCGCCTGGGCAGCGGCACGCAGGTGCTGTCGCTGGTGCCTTCGCACCACAATCACGCCCTGGGCGAAAAAATCGGCATCCGGCTCGACGCCGACCATGTCATCGCCTTCAAGAAACACGACGAATGCGACGACCCGGCCTGTGAAATCAAGCTGGAACAGAAGGCCAAGCCGATAACCTGGCAGGCCGGCAGCAAACCGCGCTGATACGCCCGAACCGGCATGGTCCCCTATCTCGGCGCGCTCGACCCGTTTCCGCCGCTAGAGATGTCCCGCGACGACATGGGTGGCCTGCTTGCCGTCGGTGGCGGCCTGTTGCCGGATCGCCTGCTCGATGCGTACAGGCGGGGAATCTTCCCGTGGGGAACGGTCGATGGCCTGCCCCTGTGGTATTCGCCCGATCCGCGCATGGTGCTCTTCCCTGAAGAGTTCCGGCTGACCCGTTCGCTGCAGAAAACGCTGCGTGCCGGAAAATTCACGGTGCGCTTCGACTCCAACTTTGCCGGCGTCATGGCAGCCTGTGCGACGACGCCCCGTGCTGGTCAGGACGGCACGTGGATCACGCCTGAAATGATGGATGCCTACATTCGCCTGCATGAACTTGGCTGGGCGCACTCGGTCGAAACCTATGCCGGCGACACCCTGGTCGGCGGCCTTTACGGGCTGGCCATCGGTCGCATGTTCTACGGCGAATCGATGTTCTCCCATCGCACCGACGCCTCGAAGGTCGCCTTTGCCCACCTCGTACGTTATCTACTGGCCAAGCAATCAGGCATGATCGACTGTCAGATGCATACCGACCACCTCGCCTCGCTCGGCGGCCGCGAAATCCCGCGGGCGACATTTTTAACGAAACTCTCGGCCCTGATCTCCGCCGCACCCTCGCGTGCCCCGTGGTCGACCGAGCTCATCGATCTCAGGTGGTAAGCCATGGCCCAGCCCGACGACGCCGCCCTGCCCTTCTCACTGCTGCAGTTCTACGCCACCTCGCCCTATCCCTGCAGTTACCTGCCTGATCGCGAAGCGCGCTCACAGGTCGCCACGCCGGCCCACCTGATCGACAGCGAAATCTACAGCGCACTGGTCCGTAACGGCTTCCGGCGCAGCGGCGTGTTCACCTATCGCCCGCATTGCGACCAGTGCCAGGCCTGCGTACCGGTCCGCCTGCCGGTCGCCGATTTCCAGCCCAATCGCAGCCAGCGCCGGGCCTCGAAGCAGCACGCCCTTCTGCGCGCCCGCGAACTGCCGCTCCTCTATTATGACGAGCACTACACGCTGTACAACCGCTACCAGCAGGCCCGCCACCCCGGCGGCGGCATGGACGAGGACAGCCACGACCAGTACGCCCAGTTCCTCCTGCAAAGCCGCGTCGACACCCGGCTCATCGAGTTCTCCGAAGAGGGCATCGTCCGCATGGTCAGCCTGATCGACGTCCTTGACGATGGTCTCTCCTCGGTTTACACCTTCTTCGACCCGGACATCCCGGACGCCAGCTTCGGCACCTACAACATCCTCTGGCAAATCGCCCAGTGCCATGCCCTCGGCCTGCCCTACCTCTATCTCGGCTACTGGATCGCGGAAAGCCGCAAAATGTCCTACAAGGCGGCCTATCAACCCATCGAAGGCCTCATCGACGGTCGCTGGACTCTCCTCCCCAAAAAGCAAACCCCATGAAACTCTGCCCCCTGATTGCCCTGCTCATCCCGCTCTGTGCCTTCGCCAGCGATGAACGCATCGCCTATAGCTGCGACAATGAGAAAGGCAGCGCTAGCCACATCGACATTTCATTCTCGGCCGACATCTCCGGTCGCCCTCAGGCCACGCTCCATTTCGCCGATGAAGCCGTCGTCCTGCCGCAAGTACCCGCCGCCTCCGGCACCCTCTATCGCAGCGGCGACATACGCCTGCACAGCCGTGGCGATGAAGCCATTTTCGAAGACGGCAAAGGCAACCTGCGGCGCTGCCATCGTGGCAACCCACCCGTTTCCCATCAGCCAGCACCGCCAGCCACCAGCAGCTTCATCGACGTCGCCGGCAGTGTCACTTATCTCAGCCGTATTGCGCTGCCGCCCGACGCCGTCCTCGACCTGCGGATCCACGCTGGTCGACGCACGCTGGTCGAACAGCGCTACGACTTGAACGGCGCCCAGGTGCCCATCCCCTTCAGCGCGACGGTCGACCGCGACCTGATCGGCAAGAAGCAACAGCTCGCCATCAGCGCACGCATCACAGGCGGCGGCCGCCTGCTCTTCGTCAGCCACAAGGCCATCCCGACGCCGCTCAATGGACAAGCCGTTCCCGTCAAACTCCGCATGAACAAGGTCAGTCGCCCCCATGGCCGCTAAGCTGATGCTCGTCGCCGCGCTGGCCACCGCCGGCCTGGCCCAGGCCGACACTGTCGCCTGCCACATCACCTACGGCGGCGAGACCCGTATCGTCGAAGCCAGGCCCGTGGATTCCCCCTATGGCGTCGAACCGACCGCCATCGGCTCCTTCTTCCTGTTTCGCATCGTCTTTCGCCAGCAACCGGCCGACCTTGCCGGCATCAAGCTCTATACCTACGCCGACCGCGACAGCGGGCCGGTCATCGTGCATCAGGCCAGCCATGGCTACCCACCGGCCAGAGCCTCGGCCCATGGCTTCAGCGGACTCAATTTCGTCTATGAACCGGTGCGCGATGGCGAACTGCAATACTGGTGCGAGCTCAGGAAAGGGGCCGGAAAATGAGCCCGGATTTTCGCGCCACGCTAGCTGCTTTTGCCCTCCTTCTAGCCACATCGCTCCATGCCGAGCCACTGACTGTCATCTTTGCCGGCGACATCATGCTCGACGATGGTCCCGGCCGCCTCATCGCACAAGGAGGTGATCCGCTCGCCCCCTTCGCCGCGATCCTCAAAGCCGCCGATTACCGCATCGCCAACCTCGAATGCCCCATTGCCGAGAGCGGCACCCCGCTCGACAACAAGATTTACAGCTTCCGCGCCAAACCGGCTGCCGTGCGCATCCTGCCCGGCCGTTTCGATGCCGTCGCCCTCGCCAACAACCACTCCGGCGACTACGGACAGGCAGCATTCATTGAAACCATGCGCCACCTTGATGGCGCAGGAATTGCCCATTTCGGTGGCGGCCGCAATCTTGCCGAGGCGCACAAGCCTCTGTGGATACGGCAAAAAGGCCTGCGCATCGCCGTCCTCGCTTACAACGAATTCAAGCCGCGCTCCTTTGAAGCCGGCGCCAGCTACCCTGGTATCGCCTGGAGCGAGGATGATCACGTGGTCGCCGACATCCGCGCCGCCAAACTTGCCGGGGCGGACCTCATCATTCCCTTCATGCACTGGGGCTGGGAGCGCGAAGCGGAACCCGGCCAGCGCCAGCGGCAACTTGCCCGCCTGATGATCGATGAGGGCGCCACGCTCGTTGTCGGCGGCCATCCGCACGTCACGCAGGGCGCCGAAATCTACAAGGGCAAGCCGATCATCTACAGCCTGGGCAATTTCGTTTTCGACGGCTTCGAGCTACCCGCCGCCAAGCTCGGCTGGCTGCTCCGCGTCAAACTCGACAAGACCGGCGTGCTCGAATGGGAAACCCTTACAGCCCGAATGGACAACGATGGCACCCCACATCCGCAGCCCGGCACCGCCACCCCTTGCGGCAAGGCTGGAGACACTGTTGTTTCGCGCTGTGCAAGTCGATAGACCCGGCAGCAATACCATCGCACCCCGATCCCAGGCTTGCTGACTGCTGTCAAGGCCACTGAACCAATCTTTACCTGCGCTGAAATATCACGATGGTATGCTGCGCGGCGAACCATTTTCCGGAGCCACTTCCATGCGCATTCGTCTTTACGCCATTCTCGCCCTCATCGCCAGCCTGCTCTCGGGCTGCGGCTACAACCAGATCCAGATCAACGACGAGGGCGTCAACGCCGCCTGGTCCGAGGTGCTCAACCAGTACAAACGCCGGGCCGACCTCATTCCCAATCTGGTGTCAGTGGTCCAGGGCTATGCCGCCCACGAAAAGGAAGTGCTGACCCGCGTCACCGAGGCGCGCGCCAACGTCGCCGGCATGAAGATCACGCCGGAACTGGTCAATGACGAGGCCGCTTTTGCCAAGTTCCAGAAGGCGCAATCCGAACTTTCCGGCGCCCTCTCCCGCCTGCTCGTGGTGTCGGAAAACTATCCGCAGCTCAAGGCCGACGCCAATTTCCGCGACCTTCAGGCCCAGCTCGAAGGCACCGAAAACCGCATTACCGTGGCGCGCAACCGGTACATCGACACGGTCCGCCAGTACAACATCTCGGTGCGCACCTTCCCCAACAGCCTGACGGCCATGGTCATGGGCTGGAAGACCAAGGCCAATTTCACCGTCGAGGACGAAAAAGCCATTTCGGCACCGCCGGTCATCAAGTTCGACACCCCGGCTGCGGCCAGGTAAGCCACGATGCTACGCTGGCTGGCCATTCTCTGCTTTGCGCTACTACCGCTGTCCGGATGGAGTGCGAACGAGGTGGCGCTGCCGGCGCTCAGCGAGCGCGTCACCGATCTGACCGCTACGCTCTCGGCCGAAGACCGTGCCGGGCTGACGGCCAGCCTCGCCGCACTGGAAAAAGACAAGGGTGCGCAAATCGCCATTGTGCTGCTGCCGACAACGCAACCGGAGAGCATCGAGCAATTCGGCATCCGCCTCGCCGACGCCTGGAAGATAGGCCGCAAGGGCGTCGATGATGGCCTGATCGTCATCGTGGCCAAGGATGACCGGCGCATGCGCATCGAGGTCGGCTACGGCCTGGAGGGCGCCATTCCCGATGCCATCGCCAAGCGCATCGTGGCCGAACAGATGGCGCCGCGCTTCCGCCAGGGCGATTTTGCCGGCGGCCTGCGGGCCACCGTCGCAAGCCTGGACAAAGTCATTCGCGGCGAACCCTTGCCCGCCCCCGTTACGCCGGCAAACCAAGGCGGGACAGACGCCGGCGATGCACTGACCTTTCTCCTCATCGTGCTCTTCATGGCCGGCGTCATCCGCTCCATGTTCGGACTGCTCGGCTCGCTGGCCGTCTCCGGTGCGGCGGGCTGGCTGGCGTGGACAATCTTTGCTTCCCTTGGCCTGGCCGGCGGCGCGGCCCTGCTCGCCTTTGCACTTTCTTTCGTTCGCCTCGGCCGGGGCGGCTGGCATTCCGGCGGGGGATTCCCCGGCGGTTTCGGCGGCTCCTCGGGCGGTGGTGGATTCTCCGGCGGCGGAGGCGGTTTTGGTGGCGGCGGCGCTTCGGGAAATTGGTGAAATCATGTTCAGACGCTTGCTAAAACACCTGACATCCCCCGGCTGGTGGGCCAGACGGGCCTTCCGGACAGCTGACCTGACAGCCATCGCCAACGCAGTCAAGGCCTCGGAGAAAATTCACCGCGGCGAAATCCGCATCGCCATCGAAGGCCCGCTGCCCCTTCGTTCACTGCTCGCCAATCAATCCTGTCGCGACCGTGCGGCCATGCTCTTCCATTCCCTTGGCGTCGCGGCGACGCGCGAAGCAAACGGCATCCTCGTTTATGTCCAGTTGGTCGACCGCCGCGTCGAGATTCTTGCCGACCGCGGCATTGCCACCGTCGTCGCCCAGGCGGAATGGGATGCCGTCTGCCGTCGCCTGGAAACAGCATTTGTCGCCAGGCATTACGGGGTGGGCATGGTGGATGCCATCACCCGGATCACCGCATTGCTGGCCCGGCATTTCCCCGCCACCGGAGAGAATCCGAACGAACTCCACGACGCACCGACACTGCTGTGAAGCTCCGCACCTGTTGGACCAGCAAGTCGTGTCCGATTTGTGCCATTTTCTGCGCCTTTTGACCAATGCCCCCCTACCCCAAGCTATACCAAAGCCCATGGCAAAGTGCTAGATTGGCGGTCTTGCCTGGCCAGTTTGCCAACAGATAAATTCAGTCCGCCAGTCAACATCAAAAAAACAGCGTCTCAGGGGAACACATGTCGTCGCACAACAAGCAAGCCTTGCCGGCCATTACGGTCGCTGCCATCGGGGTCGTCTTCGGCGACATCGGCACCAGTCCGCTGTATGCCCTCAAGGAAATCTTCAGCGGCCACCACCCCATCCCGGTCACGCCGGAAAACATCATGGGCGTCCTCTCGCTGGTCTTCTGGGCGATCATCGTCCTGGTCACCATCAAGTACGTCGCCATCATCATGCGCGCCGACAATCGCGGCGAAGGCGGCTCGCTGGCGCTGCTGGCGCTGGTCACCGAACGGGCCAAGAACCCCCGCCTGTCGTGGATCATCACGCTGCTCGGCATCTTTGCCGCGGCGCTGTTCTACGGCGACAGCATGATCACCCCGGCCATTTCGGTGCTCTCCGCCGTCGAAGGTCTGGAGATCATCACGCCTGACCTCAAGCCCTACGTCATCCCGATCACGCTTGGCATCCTGACCGGCCTATTCTTCATCCAGAAACATGGCACCGGCGCCGTCGGCATCCTCTTCGGGCCGGTCATGGTGGCCTGGTTCGCCATCCTGGCCATTCTTGGCATGCTGCAGATCGTCAATAACCCGGCCATCCTGCTCGCCCTCAATCCACTCTATGCGGCGTTTTTCATCACCGAGCACCCCGGCCTCGCCTTCATGGCACTTGGCTCGGTCGTTCTCGCCGTGACCGGCGGCGAAGCGCTGTACACCGACATGGGCCACTTCGGCCGCTTCCCGATTCGCCTCGCCTGGTTCGGCTTCGTCATGCCGGCGCTGGTCATCAACTATTTCGGCCAGGGCGCCCTGCTTCTGGTCGAACCGGAAGCCATTGCCAGCCCCTTCTTCCATCTCTCGCCGGACTGGGCCTTGATCCCGATGGTCATCCTGGCCACGGCGGCCACCGTCATTGCGTCGCAGGCCGTCATTTCAGGCGCCTTCTCGGTCGCCCGGATGTCGATCCAGATGGGCCTGCTGCCGCGCATGCAGATCATCCACACCTCGGGCATGGAAGAAGGACAGATTTACGTGCCCTTCACCAACTGGTCACTCTACCTGGCCGTCGTCGCCCTCGTCATCGGCTTCAAGAGCTCCTCCAACCTGGCCGCCGCCTACGGCATCGCCGTGACCGGCACGATGCTCATCGACACCATCCTCGTCGCCTTCGTCATGGTTCTCATGTGGAAGTGGAACAAGTTTCTCGTCGCGCTCGTTGCCGGCTCGCTGCTCCTTGTCGACATCGCCTTCTTTTCCGCCAACATCATCAAGGTTCCCGAGGGCGGCTGGTTCCCGCTGGTCATGGGTATCGTTTCCTTCACCGTGCTGACCACCTGGCGACGCGGCAGGCGCATGGTTTCGGATGAAATGGCCAAGCAAAGCATCCCGATGAGCGACTTCCTGCACTCGATCGACGATGTGCACCGCATCTACGGCACGGCCATCTTCATGACCAGCGCCAAGGATGGCGTGCCGCCGGCATTGCTGCATAACCTCAAGCACAATCAGGTGCTGCATGAGCGCGTTGTGCTGGTCACCGTGCAGACCACCGACACGCCGACAGTGAACGATATGGAGCGCATCTACCTGCATCGAATGCAGAAGGGCTTCATGCGCCTGATCATCCGCTACGGCTTCATGGAAAGCCCGGACATTCCCGGTGCGCTCGAACTCTGCAAGGGTCACGGCGAGCGTTTCGACATGATGGAAACCACCTTCTACCTGTCGCGTGAAACCATCGTCCCGTCCATGGCCCGCGGCATGCTCCCGATGCGCGCCCGCCTCTTTGCCGTGATGTCCAAAAACGCCACAAGCGCCAGCGACTTCTTCCATATTCCGACCAATCGCGTGGTCGAACTGGGCACCCAGCTCGTCATCTGACCGACCTCCGCCCACCATCGACGCCCTGCCCGGAACGGCAGGGCGTTTTCATTGGCAGGCGAAGCAACATCAGCAAAAACTGAAACTAGCGCAGATCAATGTGATCGAAACCCCAAACGGCAAAAATCGACTCATGACCTATATCAGGACACCCGGATGAAACGCCTGCTCCCCCTGCTTTTCCTTGCCAGCCTTGCCCTTCCGGCCTTTGCCGAGGTACAGACCTACGACCAGCCCATCCACGATGCCGCCCGCACCGGCAATGGCGACGACATTCGCCGACTGCTCAAGAGCGAGCCCAAGCTCGTCAGCATCCGCACAGCGCAAGGCTCGACCCCGCTCCACCTCGCCGCCACCAACCCCGACACCAGCGCCATGAGCGCCCTGATCGCCGCCGGGGCCGATGTCATGGCCCGCGACAACGAAGGCGCCACGCCCTTGCATATGGCCGCCTACGCCAGCCGCCCGAAAAATACCCGCTTGATGCTCGAAGCCGGCGCCGACCCGCAAGCCAAGACCGACAACGGCCGCGATGCCGGCTCGCTGGCGCGCAAGGTCAAGGCCGACGAAACCGCCGGCGTCCTCTCGCTCTGGGTGCTCAAGGGCTGCAAGGCCGGCAAGCCATGCTGAAAGCACTTCCGCTGCTGCTCGCACTGGCCGCCGGCAACGTCACCGCCGAGCCGGCCGCCGCCCTGCCCCCGGTCGAAGTCTTCACCCCGACGGTATGCCTGACCTGCATCGAATGGGCCGAGCACCTGCGCCAGAACGGCTTCACCGTAAAGGTCACGCCGACCGACGACATGGACGCCGTGAAGCGTCGCCTGAAAGTACCCAGGGACATGGAGTCGGTGCCCAGCGCGCTGGTCGCCGGCTATTTTGTCGAAGGCCACGTCCCGGCCGATGACATCAAGCTGCTGCTCAGCGAAAAACCCCGTGCCCTCGGCCTCGCCGTCCCCGGCCTGCCCCAGGGCGCCCCCGGCCGCGAATTCTCCAATCCGACCTGCGAAACGGCCTGCACCATGCTCGACAAGGAAGGCGTCGAACAGACCGTACGCCGCGAATTTTTCGAGACCTTTCTCATCGACCGCAAGGGCAAGCCCTCACGCTTCGCCCGGCACTGAACGGCAAGGCCGATCAGGGTCGCAAAAAATCCCGATACATGTTTTCCGCCCAGGCGACATCCTCGCCAGCCGGGTTGGGTTCGCGGGTCTGCTTGACCTGCTGCATGAGGAAACCGTCGCCGCGTTGCCGGTAGCTGGCCTCAATGCGGAGATGCTCAAGCGGCTCGACGCTACTCACCACATGGCAAACACTCTCCGGCAGCAGCGCCGGGAAGCGTTGTCCGGTGGCGCGGGCAGCGATCTGGCGGGCGACGATGGCGCCCATGCGATTGGCGACATGGCCGGTTTTCGGGTAATGGCCAAAAAGCGGCGAGGCGAGGCCGGCGGCATCGCCGATGATAAAAACCCGCTCGTCGGCCGCGCTGCGAAACCCCAGTTCTCCCTGCTCGGCCCAGCCGGTGGCCCTGCCGCTGTCGTCCTGGCGAATCAGCCCGGCCTGCCAGATGAGGTCAGCGGCTTCCTGCGGCGGACTGAGCAGGGCCTCGTCGAAGCGGATTTCATCAATGTCGGTCGTCACCGTCCGGCGCGCCACATCGACCTGGCGGACCTTGGCGTGGTCGAGGTAGGTGATCTGGTCCTTGAAGCGATCGAGCAGGATGGACTTGAAGGCCGGCATCAAGGGATTGGGGTCGATGATGACCAGCTTGCCCGGAATCTTCTGCGTCTTGAGCCACCAGGCGATCAGCATCGCCCGCTCGTAGGGTGCCGGCGGGCATCGGTAGGGGGCTGGCGGAATGGTCATCAGGAGGTCGCCCCCCTTGAAACCAGCAAGGCGCTTTTTGAGCCCGGGCAGATCGGCAGCGGAGAACATGGCGCCGGAATGGCGCTGGCGCAGTTCGGCCACAGCCTGCGGATCATGGAGTTGCCAGGCGGCAAAGTTTTCACGAATGCCGGGGGCCAGTACCAGCCAGTCGTAAGGCAGGCGGCCGCTACTGGTCGTCACCGTACGCTGGGCGCGATCGATGCCCTCGACACTGGCCTGCGCAAAGCGATAGCCCCAGGTCGCTGCGACCCCGGCGTAGTCATGCCGGGCCATGGCCGATGCAGCGGGATCAACCAGCCAGCGGTTGCTCAGGGCAAACGACATGAAGGCCGGCTGACGATCGACGAGTACCACGTCGAGATCGGGCGCCAGGCGCCGCAGATGACTGGCTGTCGAGAGTCCGCCCCAGCCACCGCCGACAATGACGACCCGCTCGCCAGCGGCGCGCAGCGGCCGGACCAGCGGCAGCAGGCCAGCCGCAAGCAGGAATTGGCGGCGACCGGGTTTCATTGGTAGCGCAGGGCCTCGATGGGGTCGAGCTGTGCCGCCTTCTGGGCCGGATACCAGCCGAAAAAGATGCCGACGCCGGCCGCCACAGCAAAGGCGATGAGCGCGGCGCTGCCCGACACGACAATGACCATGCCGGTGAAGACGTTGATGCCGAGTGCCACGGCCAGCCCGATGAGCAGGCCGAGCAGGCAACCAGCGAAGGAGATCATCACGGCTTCGAGCAGAAACTGGCTGAGGATGTCCTTCTGCCGCGCGCCGATAGCCATCCGGATGCCGATTTCACGGGTCCGCTCGGTGACCGAGACGAGCATGATGTTCATGATGCCGATGCCGCCGACGAGCAGCGAAATCGACGCGATGGCGCCAAGCAGGATGGACATGGTGCGCGTCGTTTCCGCCTCCGATTCCGCCGCCGCCGAGAGGTTGCGCATGAAGAAATCGTCGGGCATGCCGTCGCGCAGGCGGTGACGCTGGCGGAGCAGGCTGGTCACGCTCTCCATCACTTTCGGCATGGTCTCGGCCGAGTCGGACTGGACCATGATCATCCGCACCGAGCCCAGGAAGGGCGTACCGAAAACCTTGCGCTGGGCGGTGCTCAGCGGAATGATCACGGTGTCGTCCTGGTCGCGGCCGTCGAGATTCTGGCCCTTGCTGCCAAGCACGCCGATGACGAGGAAGGGATTCTGCTGGATACGCATGGTCTTGCCGACCGGATCATCGGCGCCGAAGAGATTTTCGGCGACCGTCTTGCCGATGATCGCCACGCGCGTCGATGAACGCACGTCGGAATCGCCAAAGCCGGCGCCGTTGACGATGCTCCAGGCGCGCGCATCGAGGAAGGGCGGCGTCGTGCCGATCACCTGCGAACTCCAGTTCTGTGCGCCATAGACCAGTTGCCGGGTGCCCTGATGGGTCGGCGCGACATTGACGACGCCATCGAGCTCGGCAATCGCCTCGGCATCGGCGACATTGAGCGAAGGCGCCCCGGCTGAACCGCTGCGTACCCCGGCCGCCGTGAAGGAGCCGGAAAGGACGATGAAAAGATTGGAACCCATCGTGCTGATGGTTTGCTGCACGGCGTACTGGGCGCCCTGCCCGATGGCCATCATGATGACCACGGCGCCGACGCCGATCACCATGCCGAGCATGGTCAGCGCCGTGCG
>ERZ1034365.568-NODE-568-length-20329-cov-3.345744_pt1 | contig 20329 bp, 20 predicted proteins | sample MGYA00520615_ERZ1034365 | MGnify/ENA primary metagenome ERZ1034365 (study PRJEB33736, sample SAMEA104284505) | Azolla filiculoides | biome: Urban; feature: Water surface; material: Ditch water | place: Netherlands | collected 2015-10-28 | depth 0-0.1 m ... | reverse complement strand
TGGAGACGGGCATTTCTTCGAGTCCGTTCATCGGCGCCGCGATGGCAGCACCTTCCCGGCCGAAGTGTCAGTCAGTCCGGCCAAGTGGGCTGATCGGCGCTTTGTGCTGTTCCTGCTGCGCGATATTTCAGAACGCAAGGCCGCAGAGGCGGAACTGGAGCAATACCGGATCGGGCTGGAGAAGCTGGTCGATCAGCGTACGGCAGAGTTGCGTGAACGCAATGACGAATTGCTTGAGCTCAACGAAGTGCGCAGCCAGCTTGAAGAGCGCGTCACCTTTGCCAGTTCGACAGCGATGACCGCCATGAGCAGCATGGGTGAAATGGGCATCCTGCTACAGGCGCTACAACGCTTCAACAATTGCGCCTCGCTCGAACAACTGGCTGAGGTCGTTCTAAGGGCGCTGGCTGAATATGGGCTGAATGGCATGGTGCGGGTACGCACACCGCAGGGCGTGGTAATGCAATCCAATCAAGGTGTGGTTACCCCCATCGAGATGTCGATCATTGATCAGGTGGCGGCAATGGGGCGGATTATTGAATACCGCTCGCGCATGTCGGTCAGCTACGAGCATGTCGCGCTGATCGTCAGCAATACACCGCAGGATGATGACAACCGCCGCGGTCGCCTGCGCGACCACCTGGCGGTGCTGGTCGAGGGCGATCCGCGCCTGTTCAACCCCTATGGCGTGATGCGGGTCAGCGCCGCCAAGCACCCGCATGTCAAGAGCGCCGAGGCGCAGCAGTTCGTCGACTGGGTGATCTCGCCGGCCGGGCAGGCGGCGATCGCGAGCTACAAGATCAACGGCGAGCAGCTGTTCTTCCCGAGCGCGGCCCGCTGAAGTGCTTCAGGCCAGCTCGCCGCCGAGCGCCGTCGTCAGGTCAGTGATCAGCGCGGCGAGCTCGCCGGTCGCGATCGCGACATCGCTGTCGAAGCCGCCGTTGTCCTCGGCGCCGGCCTGCTCCTCGAACACGCCGTCGAGGAAGGCGACCTTCTTGAGCTGGGTGCCTTCGGTCAGCACGAAGCTGACGCGGCCTTCCCAGTCGAGCGCGAGCTGGGTCGGCAGCTTGCCCTGCGCGATATGGCGCTTCATCTCCTCGTCGTCGAGCGGATGGCGGGTGAACTTGACGACCGAATTCATCTCGTCGCCGCTCTTGAGCTCGACCTCGCGTCCGGGCGCGAAATGCGCCGGCCACTCGTCGGCGTTGCCGGTCAGCCATTGCGTCATCGCCGCCTGCGGCGAGACCTGGGTGTTGAGCAGCGATACCTGCAGTCCGGCCAGGCATTCGACCAGCGCGCTGACCAGGGTGTCGGCCTTGCCGGTGCTGGCGCAGTCGAGCACCAGCCGGCCCTGATCCAGGTCGAGCCAGACCAGGACGCTGGCGGTGCGCGCGAAGGCCATCGGCAGCAGTTCCTGCACGATCTCGTCGCGCAGCTCGCGGCTTTCCTTGCGGCCCGGCTTGCGGCCTTCCTTTTCCTCGATCTGGGCGCAGCGCTCCTCGAGCCGGCGCTTGACGACCGAGCCCGGCACGGCCTTGCTCTCGTGCATGAAGCGCAGGATGCGCTGGCCGGCGACCAGTTCGACCAGCGCGCCATGGGCCTGGCCGCGCGGCGGCGCCCAGCCGTAGGATTCGGGCTGGGTCGCGCCACAGGGCTGGAACGGCATCTTGGCCAGCGCGGCCTCCATGGCTTCGACTTCCATCGCCCAACCCGGGGCGATGCGGTAGACCATCACGTTCTTGAACAAATTCTTTCCTCTTTGGCTGTCCGGCACCAGGCCGGGGATTCGATTATGCGGGTCGCCGACCGGCCGGGCCTGCAGCCAGCGTCAGAGCTGGCGGCTGCGCGCCAGCGGCGGGTTGGCGGCAAAGTAGCGCGTGATGCCGCGCTGCAGCGCCTGGGCCAGCCGGTCCTGGAAGCCCGAGTCGAGCAGTCGGGCTTCTTCCTGTGGATTGCTGATGAAGGCGGTCTCGACCAGGATGCTCGGGATGTCGGGCGCCTTCAGCACCGCAAACGAGGCCTGTTCGACCCGCGGCTTGTGCAGCCGGCCGACGCGGCCGATCTCGCCCAGCAACGCGCCGCCGAGCTTGAGGCTGTCGTTGATCTGGGCCGTGGTGCTCATGTCGAACAGCGCGCGCTGCACATGCACATCCTGCACCTTGACATTGATGCCGCCGACCCGGTCGGACTTGTTTTCCTGGTTCGCCATCCAGCGCGCTGCGGCACTCGAGGCGCCGCGGTCGCTCAGCGCGTAGACGCTCGCGCCCTGCGGGTCGGGGGTGTAGAAGGCATCGGCGTGCAGGCTCACGAACAGGTCGGCCTGGACCCGGCGCGCCTTCTCGACCCGGACCTGCAGCGGCACGAAGAAGTCCGCATCGCGGGTCAGGAACACGCGCACCGGGTTGCCCTTGATCTCGAGGCCCTGCAGCCGGTCGCGCAGCTTGAGCGCGATCTGCAGCACCACGTCCTTTTCCTGCGTGCCGCCCGGTCCGATCGCGCCCGGGTCCTCGCCGCCATGGCCCGGGTCGAGCGCGATCACGATCAGGCGGTCGGTCTTGTCGCGCGGCTCGGGTTCGGCGCGTGCCGGGGCGGCGGCTGTCTTGCGTGGCTCGCGTGCCTCGCTGACGCCAGACGCCGCCCTGCCGCTCTGCTGCTGGATCAGCTCGCCCAGCGGATCCGGCTTGGCTGCGGCAGGTGCCTGGGAGGCCAAGGCAGGAGAGGAAGGCGATGCTGCCGAGGCGGCTGTTGGCGCTATCGGGGCCGCTGCCTTGGCACCCGGGCCGGCGGCGATCGTGGCCTCGATGCCCTGCAGCCGCTGCTGGATCAGCTCCTCGAGCGGATCGACCGCGCGCGTCGGATAGAGGTCGAGCACCAGCCGGTGCTGGTAGGGCTCGACCGGCTTGAGGCTGAAGATCTGGGACGAGACCGGCTGCTTGAGGTCGACCACCAGCCGCACCACATTGGGCGCGTTCTGCCCGACGCGCACGCCCGCTATGTTGGGGTCGTTGGGCTGGACCTTGCTGACCAGCTCCCTGAGTCCGGGCAGCAGATCGAGTCCCTCGATGTCGACCGCCAGCCGGGGCGGGTCGGGAATGATGAACTGGCGCGCCACCAGCGCGCTGTCCGATTCGATCGTCAGGCGGGTGTAGTCGCGCGCCGGCCAGACCCGCACTGCCAGCAGGCTGGCGCCGCGCGCGAGTTGCGCCGGCCCGAGCCAGAGCGCGAGCAGGCCGCTGCCGAGCAGATGACGTCGTTTCATGGGGCTAGATCCTCCAGCAGTCGCCACCCGGTCGGGCTGTGTGCCTTGAGCGTGACGATCCGGCTCTCGTCCTCCTGCGTGGCCAGCTCGAGGCTGAGGTCGGGGGCCGGCATCAGGCCCTGGGCCTTCTCGGGCCATTCGACCAGCTTCAGGCCGGGGTCGGCGAAGACCTCGCGAAAGCCGGCATCTTCCCACTCGCGCGGGTCGCCGAAGCGGTAGAAGTCGAAATGCGACACCAACAGCCCGGCGGGCCAGGCCGGCGCGGGCGGCGCCTGGTGCGGCTCGACCACGGCATAGGTCGGGCTCTTGATGCGCCCGGCCACGCCGAGCGCGCGCAGCAGGTGGCGCACGAAGGTGGTCTTGCCGGCGCCGAGGTCGCCGTGCAGCGTCAGCGTCGCGTGGGCCAGCGCAGGGCTCAGCGCGAGCGCGCTGGCCAGCGCCTGCGTGTCGTCCTCGCTGGCGCACAGGACCGTGCGCTGCGCCAGGCTGGTGGCCCGGGCCGGCTGCGCGCTTTCCACCGTGCTTTCTACAATAGGGGTCTGATGGTCGATGCTGCTCAATTCGTCTCGCAAATACAGGCCTGGGGCCGAGAACTCGGATTCTCCCAAATCGGAGTGGCCGCTGTCGACCTGTCTGCCGCCGAGCCCGGCCTGCTGGCCTGGCTCGAGCAGGGTTTTCATGGCGACATGCACTACATGGCCGCCCATGGCCTGAAGCGTGCGCGGCCAGCCGAACTGCTGCCCGGCACGCTCAGCGTGATCACGGCCAGGATGGATTATCTGCCGCGCGCCACGCCCGAAGGCTGGCAGGCCATCGAATGGCAGCGCCAGCACGAGCCCGGCCAGGGCCTGGTCTCGCTCTACGCCCGGGGCCGGGATTATCACAAGGTGCTGCGCCAGCGGCTGCAGCAGCTGGCCGACCGCATGGCTGCGGTGCTGGGCCCGTTCGGTCACCGCGCTTTCACCGATTCGGCGCCGGTGCTGGAGGTCGAGCTCGCCAGTCGCAGCGGCCTGGGCTGGCGCGGCAAGCACACCCTGACGCTGAGCCGCGACGCCGGATCGATGTTCTTCCTCGGCGAGATCTTCGTCGACCGCGCGTTGCCCGCGACGCCGGCGGCCAGCGCGCATTGCGGCCAGTGCCGCGCCTGTCTGGATGCCTGCCCGACCCAGGCCATCATCGCCCCCTACCGGCTCGATGCGCGGCGTTGCATCTCCTACCTGACGATCGAGCATGCCGGGCCGATTCCGCCCGAATTCCGGCCCCTGCTCGGCAACCGCATCTACGGTTGCGACGACTGCCAGCTGGCCTGTCCCTGGAACAAGTTCGCCCAGCCGAGCCAGTTGCCCGACTTCGATGCGCGTGCGCCGCTGACCGGGCGCGGCCTGATCGAGCTGTTTGGCTGGAGCGAGCAGCAGTTCCTGCGCCAGACCGAGGGCAGTCCGATCCGGCGCATCGGCCATGAGCGCTGGCGGCGCAACCTGGCCGTTGCCCTGGGCAATGCCTTGCGGGCGGCGGCTGGCGCTGACTTGGCCGATCCGGCCGATCCGTGCGTCAAGGCGGCCCTGCTAGCAGCGCTGCAGGCCAGCGCCGATGACCCGAGCGAGCTGGTGCGCGAGCATGTGGCCTGGGCCTTGGCTCAGGCCTGAAGGCCGGCCTCACCCGTTGGCCAGCAGGCCCAGCGCCAGCGGCAGACTCAGCATGCCCAGCAGCGTCGAGACCGTCACCAGGCCTGCGACATAGGCACCGTTGTAGCCCATGCGCGCGGCCAGCACGTAGCAGCTGGTAGCGGTCGGCACGGCGGCGAACATCAGCAGCACCCGGGTCGGTAGTTCGGGCAGCTGCCACAGCCGCGCCATCAGCAACGCCAGCAGCGGCAGCCCGAGGTGCTTGAGCGTCAGCAGTGCCAGGCTCAGCGCCTTGCCCTCGCGCATGGCGCCGAGCTGCATGCCGGCGCCCGCGGCCAGCAGGCCGAGCGCGATTGCCGCCTGGCCGATGCGCGTCAGCGTGGGCGTCAGGCCCTCCGGCAGTTGCAGTCCGAGCAGGTTGGCGCACAGTCCGCTGGCCGTGGCCAGGATCAGCGGATTGCGCGCCAGCTCGCGCGACAGCCGCCCGCCGGCATGGCGCGCCATCGGCAGCACGGCACCGATATTGAAGACCGGCACCAGCAAGCCGATCAGCAGCGCCAGCAGCGGCAGGCCCGCCGGGCCCGCGACCCGGTCGATCAGCGCCAGCGCGATGAAGGAGTTGAAGCGGAACGCCACCTGGGCCCCCGCGGCATGCAGCCTTCTGTCCACCCGTGCCCCGAGCAAGGGCCAGTACGGCAGCGAATAGGCCAGCGCGATGCCGGCCGCCGCCATGCAGAGCCCGGCCCCCATCAGCGGCCTGGCCGCCTGCCAGTCCAGCGGGTGCTTGACGATCGAATGGAACAGCAATACCGGGAACAGGAAGTAGTAGACCAGCCGGTCGACCTGGTCCCAGACCTGGCGGTTCAGCGCGCTGTGGCGGCACAGCAGATAGCCGCACAGGATCAGCGAGAAGTCGGGCAGCAGCAGTTGGACGAAGTTCACGCCGCAAGCATAAATGCTCGCTCTGCGACCAGTGTATGAACCATGTCACAATCTCGCCTCTTATTCCTATCAGAGCCCATCTATCGGGCCATTACTTTTATGAAAATGAAGTTTCATCTGGGCAAGCGCAGCATGCCCCGCCATCCCCATTCCCATCAGCCCGGTGGCGGCATCACCCAGGTCGTCGCGCTGGTCGACGAGCGTTATCTCAAATGGCTGGCGGGCCAGCATGCCAGCACCCCCTTGCAGCTGCAGCGCCACAACCTGCAGCCGGTGCTGGTCGACCTGCTGCGCCAGAGCGCGCCCGAAACCCAGCTGCTGCGCGCCTATGTGTTTTCCGATCAGCAGGTGCTCGACCTCTGCGATGACGTGGTCGTGCGCAGCGTGCCGCAGCATGCGATCGATGGCGGCCTGGGCCTGGTGCGCTCGCTCGGGCTCGAGCTCAACCAGCTGGCCCAGCATGGCGGCGCCGGCCTGGTGCTGATCCTGAGCGATGACGAACGACTGATTCCCTATATCGACGAGGCGCAGTGGCGCGGCCTCAAGGTGGCGCTGGTCAGCGACGAGGGCAGCCTCGACATGCCCAAGCTCATGACCGAGGACCCGAGCTGGGCCCGCCTGCTGCTGCAGGCCGACCGCCGTCTCGCGCTGGGATCGACCGCCTGGGAGGCGCTGACCGTGCCGGGTGCCGTGCTGCAGTCCAGCCGTGCGGCGGCTTCCTTGCTGCCGGCCCAGCAGTCCGAGCGCGATGCCGATGCCGGCGAAAGCTATTTCAGCAACGCCTTGCCCTCGGACGACTGGCTCGAGCAGGTCAGGCAGGTGATCCAGTCCTGGTGGTCCGAGGAGACCGCCGACGCCCGCCTCGACCTGCAGGAAGAGATGCAGAACAGCCAGGGCGTGCCGCCCGAGACCGACCGCCATCTGCTGCTGCGCGTGCGCCGCGAGCTGGCGCGCACGCTGAGCTTCCAGGAGAAAAAGGCGATGCGCGAGCTGATCCGCGCCACCGTGCTGGCGCCGGCGCAGGATCTGCCGGTCGAATCCTGAGCGAGGCCGGGCCGGTCATGAACGACAGGAGCGCATCCGGCCAGGAGCTCGCGGCCTGGTTCGCGACTCCGCCCGGGCGCTATCTGCTCGACTGGGAGCGCGAGCAGTTCGACCGGGCGGTGGCGGATCGCTTCGGCTACCACGCGCTGCAGCTCGGCCTGCCCGAGCTCGCCACGCTGCGCGCCAACCGCATGCCGCACCGCTGGCTGGCGCTGCCTGAATCCGCCGAGAGCACCGGACTGGCGACCGACCCCGCGGTCGCTCTAGTGACCCATGCCGCCGCGCTGCCTTTTCCGGCCAGCAGCCTGGACCTGCTGGTGCTGCCGCACACGCTCGAATTCAGCGCCGACCCGCATGCCGTGCTGCGCGAGGTCGAGCGCGTGCTGGTGCCCGAGGGCCGGGTCGTGATCTCGGGTTTCCATCCCTTGAGCCTCTGGGGCTGGCGCCAGTGGCGCGCGCGCTGGGCCGCCCGTCTGGGTTGCCGGGGCGAGGCCGCGCAGCTGTTCCTGCCCGAGGCGGGGGACTTCATCGCTCCGCGTCGCCTGCGTGACTGGCTGCATCTGCTGAGCTTCGAGCCCGAATTCCAGACCCAGGGCTGCTGGCGTCCGGCCGTGCACAGCGAGACCTGGCTGCAGCGCTGGGCCTGGATCGACCGCATCGGCCCGCATGGCTGGCCGCTGCCGGGCGCGGTCTATTTCCTGGTCGCGGTCAAGCGCGTGCGCGGCATGCACCTGCTGGGTCCGGCCTGGAAGCCGCGCCGCGCCGGTCTCAAACCAGTCGTGGTGGTGCAAAAACACCCCTTATCCAAGAATCGATGAATCCTGTCACCATTTACACCGACGGCGCTTGCAAGGGCAATCCGGGCCCGGGCGGCTGGGGCGTGCTGCTGCGCGCGGGCGCGGCCGAGAAGGAACTCTACGGCGGCGAGCGCGAGACCACCAACAACCGCATGGAGCTGACCGCCGTGATCCAGGGCCTGCAGGCCCTCAAGCGGCCCTGCCATGTCAGCCTCTACCTCGACAGCCAGTATGTGCGCAAGGGCATCACCGAGTGGATGGCAGGCTGGAAGGCGCGCGGCTGGAAGACCGCCTCCAAGGAGCCGGTCAAGAACCAGGACCTGTGGCAGCAGCTCGACGCGGTGGTGCAGGGGCATGGGCACCGGATCGACTGGCACTGGGTGCGCGGCCATGCCGGCGACCCCGGCAACGAGCGCGCCGACGCGCTGGCCAACCGCGGCGTGCCCGGGCGCTGACTCGGCGCTGGGCAGGCGCTGATCCGTCAGGGCTTGCAAGTCTCTGCTGCGGCGGCGGCGGTTTTGGGCTGGCGCTGGCGCGCCCGGTTTCAGATCAGGCCGTCGAACAGCAGCAGCTCGACCGGGTCGCCGATCGCCACATTGCCCTGATCGTGATCGAGCCGGATCAGGCAGTTGGCCTCGGCCATCGAGCGCAGCACGCCCGAGCCCTGGCTGCCGGTGCTGCGCACCTGCAGGCTGCCGTCTGCGGCGCGACTCGCGATGCCGCGCTGGAACTCGGTGCGGCCGGGCTTCTTGCGCATCGCCTGCTCGCTGCGCGCCGTCACGCGCAGCGGCTGGGTCTGGCTCGCGCCCATCAGGCGCAGCAGGGCCGGGCGCACGAAGGCCAGGAAGGTCACCATCACCGCGACCGGATTGCCGGGCAGGCCGAACAGCAAGGCGCTGTGGCCGTCCTGTTGCAGCCGGCCGACTGCCATCGGGCGGCCTGGGCGCATCGCGATGCGCCAGAACGCCATGTCGCCGAGCCGCCGCATCACCGCCTTCGTGTGGTCGGCCTCGCCGACGCTGACGCCGCCGCTCGTGATGACCGCATCGGCTCTTCTAGCGGCCTGGCGGAATGCCGCCTCCAGGCTGTCGGCTCGGTCCGGCACCGCGCCGAGGTCGATCAGCTCGACCCCGAGCCGGCGCAGCAGGCCGAACAGGGTGTAGCGGTTGCTGTCGTAGACCGCGCCCTCGCGCGGTGCTTGACCCAGGCTCAGGATCTCGTCGCCGGTCGAGAAGAACGCCACCCGCACCCGCCGGCGCACCGTGACCTCGGCCAGCCCCAGGCTGGCGATCAGGCCCAGCGCGGCCGGCCCGATCCGGCTGCCGGCCAGCAGGGCTGGCTGGCCGGCCAGCAGGTCCTCGCCCAGCAGGCGGCGGTTGTCGCCCGCGCGCAGCGCATCGGCCGGCAGATGGACCCACTCGCCCTCGAGGCGGGTCAGCTCGAGCGGCACCACGGTGTCGAGCCCGGCCGGCATCACCGCGCCGGTCATGATCTTCACGCATTGACCCGCCCCCAGCTCGCCCTGCCAGGCCGCGCCGGCATAGGCGGTGCCGACCACGCGCAGCGCCAGCGCCTGGCCGGCCTGCAGCTGCGCGCCGGCAAAGGCGTAGCCGTCCATCGCCGAGTTGTCGTGCGGCGGCACGCTGAGCGGCGCGATCAGGTCCTCGGCCAGCACCCGGTCGAGCGCGTCGAACAGGCCGACGCGTTCGGTCTGCGCCACGGGTTCGACCAGCCGGGCCAGGAACTCGTCGACGGCGTCGGCCGGCAACGCGTTCGGGTCATAGCCTTGCAGTTCGGCCGCGATCTGGTCCAGTGTCTTCATCTTCAAGGAGTCAATTGGGGTCAGAGACCGATTTCGAGCGCGCGCAGTTCGGCCAGGGTGTTGGCATTGTAGAAGGCGCGCGGGTCGTCGCCGGGCGCGTCGAAGGCGACCGCGACCTGGCGTTGCGACCCGATCCAGTCGTCTATCTTGCGTCCGCCGCCCTGCAGGTAGGCGCGCAGGCTGTCGGCCAGCTCGCGCCTGAGCAGGCAGAACACCGGCTGGCGGCGCAGCCGCCCGTCCTCGTCGCGGCCCAGCGCCAGCGCCAGGTCGGCGCCCTCGCGTTCGGCCGCCTGTGCCAGCCGCTCGAGCAGGTCGAGCGGAAACCGCGGCGAGTCGCAGGGCACGGTCAGCAGCCAGGGCCGGCTGCCGTGTTCGAGCCCGGCCAGGAAGCCGGCCAGCGGGCCGGGAAAATCGGCCAGGGCGTCGGGCCAGACCGCCAGCCCCAGCGCTCGGTAGTCGTCCAGGTGCCGGTTGGCGTTGACCATGATGGCGCCGAGCCGCCCGCCGGCCTGCTGGCGCAGCCGCGCCAGCGCGTGCTCGACCAGCGCTTGCCCATTGAGGCGCTGCAGCCCCTTGTCGACCCCGCCCATGCGCGAGCCCCGGCCACCGGCCAGGATCAGCGCGTCCACCTGGGCGTTCATCTGTATGCCCACCTCTGCGTTTCGTTCCGCCTGCGCCATGCCTCAGCCCCCGATGTAGCTCATCTCGATGCGTCGGCTGGCCGCCGTGCCGTCGGCTGGCAGCAGGGCGCGCAGCTCGGAGTAGCGGTCGCCTCGCCCCTGCCAGATCGCGCCCAGCGCCGAGGCGATCCGGGCATCGTCCGCCGCCTGTTCGCGCAGCAGCGCGCGCAGGTCGTAGCCCTGCGAGGCGAACAGGCAGAGGTAGAGCCGGCCCTCCATCGACAGCCTGGCCCGGTTGCAGTCGCCGCAGAAGGCCTGGGTCACGCTGCTGATCACGCCGATCTCGCCCAGCGCCGGATCATGCTGGCCGTCGGCACCGGCATAGCCCCAGCGCTCGGCGGTCTCGCCCGGGGCCGAGGCCTGCAGCGGCGCCAGCGGCAACTCGCCCCCGATCCGCTCGACCACCTCGGCGCTCGGCAGCACCTCGTCCATGCGCCAGCCGTTGGTCGCACCGACATCCATGTATTCGATGAAGCGCAGCGTCACGCCGCTGCCACGGAAATGGCGCGCCAGCGGCAGGATCTCCTGCTCGTTGGTGCCGCGCTTGACCACCATGTTGACCTTGATCGGGCCCAGGCCCACCGCCTGCGCCGCCTCCAGGCCATCGAGCACGGCCCGCACCGGAAAATCCACATCGTTCATGCGCCGGAAGATGGTGTCGTCGAGCGCGTCCAGGCTCACGGTCACGCGCTGCAGGCCGGCGTCCTTGAGCGCGCGCGCCTTGCGTGCCAGCAGGCTGCCGTTGGTCGTCAGCGTCAGGTCCAGCGGCTGGCCGTCCGGGGTGCGCAGCGCCGCGAGCTGCTCGACCAGCTGCTCGAGGTCCTTGCGCAGCAGCGGCTCGCCGCCGGTGAGCCGGATCTTGCGCACGCCATGCGCGACGAAGACCCTGGCCAGCCGGGTGATTTCCTCGAAGCGCAGCAGCGCCGAATGCGGCAGGTAGGGGTGGCCCTGGTCGAACACCTCCTTGGGCATGCAGTAGCTGCAGCGGAAGTTGCAGCGATCGGTCACGCTGATGCGCAGGTCGCGCAGCGGCCGGCCCAGCAAGTCGAGCAATTGCCCGCTGGCAGGAATGGCCTGGATAGGGTAGGGGGCCGTCAACGCCTTGCTGCGCAGGTCGACCAAGGGAATCACGCGTTCTGCCATGTGACCAAGATTACACCAAGGCGCGCTGCGGCGGCATCCGCCGTAAGGAGGGGGTAGGTTGGCCCGGTAAAATGATTTTGATGCTTGCGCACCAGGCGCACGGCTTTCATCAACCTATTTCAGATCGACACTATGTCCCTCGACCACGTCACCCCCGGCAGCAAGGTGCCCGAAGCGTTCAACGTCATCATCGAGATCCCGATGAACGGCGACCCGATCAAGTACGAAGTCGACAAGGCCTCCGGCTGCGTCTTCGTCGACCGCTTCATGAACACCGCCATGCACTACCCGACCAACTACGGTTACGTGCCCAAGACCATCGCCGGCGATGGCGACCCGGTCGACGTGCTGGTCATCACCCCGGTGCCGCTGCCCCCGGGCGTGGTCGTGCCCTGCCGCGCGCTTGGCATCCTGAAGATGGAAGACGAAGGCGGCGTCGACGGCAAGGTCATCGCCGTGCCGACCGCCAAGATCCTGCCGCTGTACGCCAAGATCGAATCGCTGGAAGACCTGCCCGAGATCCAGCTGCTGCAGATCAAGCATTTCTTCGAGCATTACAAGGACCTCGACGCTGGCAAGTGGGTCAAGGTGCTGGGCTGGGATGGCAAGGAAGCCGCCCACCAGGAAATCACCGACGGCATCGCCGCCTACGACAAGGAACAGGCCTAAGCCCCTGGCGGGTCGCCTGAACCAGGCTTCAACCCGCTGATGCTTCCCCTGCCAGCCCTCTGAAGTCCCCGGCTCAAGCCCCGGACCTCAGGGGGCTTCGGCTTTCCAGCTGTTCCAGGTAGGCGCCGATCTGTTCGCCCTCCTGCTCCAGGTAACGCTCGACCGCGTCGGAAAATGCCGGATGCGCCAGCCAGTGCGCGCTGTGGGTCGCCACCGGCAGCAGCGCGCGCGCCATCTTGTGCTCGCCCTGGGCCCCGCCTTCGAATCTTTGCACGCCCTGCGCGATGCACCAGGCCAGCGGCTGGTAGTAGCAGGCCTCGAAATGCAGGCAGTCGACCCGCTCGAGCGCGCCCCAGTAGCGGCCGTAGGCGGCCTCGGGCTGATCGCTTTCGTCGCTCAGTGCAATCAGGCTGGCCGCGATGCGTTCGCCGGCCGCATTGCGCGCGATGAACAGCAGCCATTGCCCAGGTTGCGAATCCTGCAGGCGAGCGAAGAAGTCACGGCTCAGGTAGGGCCGGTTGCCATGTTCGAGGTAGGTGCGCTCGTAGCAGCGGTAGAAGAAGTCCCAGTCCCCGGCCTGGATGTCCGCGCCGCGCCGCCATTCGAAGCGCACGCCGGCATCCATCACCTTGCGCCGCTCCTGCCTGATCTTCTTGCGCTTGTCCTGCTTGAGCGTGGTCAGGAAATCGTCGAAGTCCGCGTAGCCAGGCCCTGGCCGGTTCTGCCAGTGGAACTGCACCGTCTGGCGCAGCAGCAGGCCGGCCGCGCGGCAGGCGGCGATGTCCTGCTCCGCGGCAAACAGCAGGTGCAGCGAGGACAACCCGAGCTGCTCGCAGTGCCCGATCAGCGCCTGCAGCAGCGCCGCGCGCGCCTGGGCGTCGACTGCCAGCAGGCGCGGCCCAGGCACTGGCGTGAACGGCACCGCGACCAGCCCCTTCGGGTAGTAGGCCAGGCCATGGCGTTCGTAGGCCTCGGCCCAGGCCCAGTCGAAGACATATTCGCCCCGCGAATGGCCCTTGAGGTAGAGCGGTGCCGCCGCCTGCAGCTCGCCGTCGCGCCAGAGCGTGAGCCATTGCAGGCCCCAGCCGGTCGCGGGCATCGCGCAGCCGTTGTCGCTCAGCGCGCCGAGGTAGTCGTGGCGCATGAACGGGCCGCCCGCGCCGCCGGGCTGGCGCGCCAGCAAATCGTTCCAGGCTTCGGCATCGATTTGCGAGGGCTGATCCAGCACCCGGATGACATAATCCTCGCCAACGTTTTCGCACCCCATACACGGTATCTCCATGACCCTCCAGATCTGCGTTGCGCAGCTCAATTTCGTCGTCGGCGACCTGGCCGGCAACGCGCAAAAAATCGTCGCTGCCGCGCGCCAGGCCCATGCCCAGGGTGCCAGCCTGCTGCTGACGCCCGAGCTGGCCCTGTGCGGCTACGCGGCCGAGGACCTCTACCTGCGCCCGGCCTTCGTCGCCGCCTGCGATGATGCCTTGCAAACCGTGGCCCGCGAGACGGCGGGGTTTTCCGGTCTGCATATCGTGGTCGGCCACCCGGCGCCGGCACCGGGTGGCGAGCGTGGCCGCAGCGTCTCGAGCGCGCCCTGCCTGAATGCCGCCAGCGTGCTGTTCGAGGGCCAGCTCACGCAGCGCTATGCCAAGCGCGAGCTGCCCAACTACCAGGTGTTCGACGAGCGGCGCTACTTCGTGCCGGGCGATGCGCCCTGCGTGTTCGAGGTCGCCGCTGCCAACGGCCAGAAGGTCAAGGTCGGGCTGCTGATCTGCGAGGACGCCTGGTTCGAGGCGCCGGCCGCCGCCGCCAAGGCCGCCGGTGCCGAGCTGCTGGCCGTGATCAACGCCTCGCCGTTCCACGCCGGCAAGGGCGACGAGCGCGAGCAGGCCATGCGCCTGCGCGTGCTGGCGACCGGCCTGCCGCTGGTCTACGCCCATCTGGTCGGCGGCCAGGACGAGATCGTGTTCGAGGGCCGCAGCTTCGCGCTCGACCGCAATGGCGCGCTGGCCGCACGCGCGCCGAGCTTCGCCGAGGACCTGTTCGCGCTGACGCTGCAGTCGCCGGCCGAGGCCGCCGCCAGTCCCTCGCGTTTCGGCCTGGTCGGCCCGATCGCGCCCGAGCAATCGCTCGAGGCCGATCTCTGGCACGCGCTTGTGCTCGGCGTGCGCGACTATGTCGGCAAGAACGGTTTTCCCGGCGCGTTGCTGGGCCTGTCGGGCGGTATCGACTCGGCGCTGGTGCTGGCGATCGCGGTCGACGCGCTCGGCGCCGACAAGCTGCGCGCGGTCATGATGCCGTCGCCCTACACGGCCGATATCTCCTGGATCGACGCGCGCGAGATGGCACAGCGCCTGGGCGTGCGCTACGACGAGATCGCGATTGCCCCTGAGTTCGACGCCTTCCTCGGCTCGCTCGGGCCCCTGTTCGAGAGCCGCCCGTTCGACACCACCGAGGAAAACATCCAGGCCCGCATCCGCGGCACGATGCTGATGGCGCTCTCGAACAAGTTCGGCTCGATCGTGCTGACCACCGGCAACAAGAGCGAGATGGCGACCGGCTACTGCACGCTCTACGGCGACATGGCCGGCGGCTTCGCGGTGATCAAAGACCTGGTCAAGACCCTGGTGTTCCGGCTGGCCTGGTGGCGCAACGCCAACGACCCCTACGGCACCGGCGCCAACCCGATCCCTGAGCGCATCATCACCCGCCCACCCAGCGCCGAGCTGCGCCCGGACCAGAAGGACCAGGACAGCCTGCCGCCCTACGAGGTGCTCGACGCCATCGTCGAACGCTACATGGAAGAGGACCAGTCCCCGGCCGAGATCATCGCCGCCGGTTATCCGCAGGCCGCAGTCGACCAGGTGGTGCGCCTGATCCGCTTCAACGAGTACAAGCGCCGCCAGTCGCCGGTTGGCATCCGCGTCACCCACCGCAGCTTCGGCAAGGACTGGCGCTACCCGAACACCAACCGCTACCGCGCCTGAAGCCCGCTCCGCCCGGGCTGCCGAGCGGGGCGTGATACAGTTTTGACCTGAGAATTTTCAATCCCCATTCCCGGAGCCTTATCCATGAAGCAAATCACCGCCGTCATCAAACCCTTCAAGCTCGAGGAAGTGCGCGAGGCGCTGGCCGAGCAGGGAGTGACGGGGCTGACCGTGACCGAGGTCAAGGGCTTTGGCCGCCAGAAAGGTCACACCGAGCTCTACCGTGGCGCCGAATACGTGGTCGATTTCCTGCCCAAGGTCAGGATCGAACTCGTGGTCAAGGGCGACGATGTCGAGCGCTGCGTCGACGCCATCATCCGCGCCGCGCGCACCGGCAAGATCGGCGACGGCAAGATCTTCGTGACCCCGGTCGAGCGCGTGATCCGCATCCGCACCGGCGAGCAGGACGAGTCGGCGGTCTGATCAGATCTGTTCCAGCCGGTCCGGCCCGCCTGGCCGGGCCGCGTCGAGCAGCGCCGGCAGCAGCTCGCTGGCGCTGTCGCTCACGCGCAGCAACTCCATCTGCCACTGGCCCATGAAGCCGGCCTGCACGCTCGAGTCCAGGAAGGTCAGCAGGCTGTCGTAGTAGCCGCCGGCGTTGAGCAGTCCGATCGGCTTGTCGTGATAGCCGAGCTGGCGCCAGGTCCAGACCTCGAACAGCTCCTCGAACGTGCCGATGCCGCCGGGCAGGGCCAGGAAGACATCGGCGCGCTCGGCCATCAGCTGCTTGCGCTGGTGCATGTTGGCGACCACATGCAGCTCGGTGCAGCCCTGGTGCGCCGCTTCCATCTCGACCAGCGCCTCGGGGATCACGCCGATCACGCGTGCGCCCGCCGCCAACGCCGCATCAGCCACCGCGCCCATCAGACCATGGTGTCCGCCGCCGTAGACCAGCTGGGCGCCGTGGGCGCCGATCCAGTGACCGACCTCGCGCGCCAGCGCCGCATGCGCGGGATCATGGCCGGGCCGAGAGCCGCAATAGACGCAGACCGTCAGCGGTCGGGTAGGGGGTTCTTTCTGCAGATTCATGCCCGTCATCATGCCAGCACATGCCAGCCCGCGTGCAGGCCCGCGTGCAGGCCCCCGAGCGAGTAGCCCAGCGCATGGCGCAGCCGCGCCAGGCCGTGGCGCTGCTTTTGTGCCTGTGGCGACTCGCGCCTGGCGGGCTGGGGTGAGTCGCTCATGGCTTGCGGCCCCGACCGGCCTTGCGGGGCTGGGACGGGTCGAACACCAGCTCGGTGCCGGCCCAGGCGTCATGCCAGAACTGGCGCTTCGGGTGCAGGTACGACAATGCGGCCCAGCAGGCGATCCAGCCCAGGGTCAGCGCCAGCAGCTCGCCGCCCTGCAGCGCCAGCAGCGAGCCTAATGCCAGCGGCGGCAGCAGCCAGATCCAGCTCAGCAGATAGCGCCGCAGCGCCTGGCCCGGGCTGGGCGGGCGGCCGTCCGGGCCCTGGATGCGGATATGCCAGGTCCGCATCGGCAGCGTATGGGAATGGGTCCAGCACCAGGTGAAGTAAATTCCCAGCACCAGGAACAGGAAGGCCTGCAGTTCGGGCCGGTGCTGCAGGCCGTGGCGGGTCTGGGTCACGACGCTGAACAGCAGGCTGGCGACGAAGACGACGCCAAACAGCAGCACCCCCTCGTAGAGCCAGCAGGCCATGCGCCGGCGCAGCGTGGGAGATGTCAAAGAGGTGGTCGGGGAGGCGTTCATGTCTGGGGTGGGAGTGCAGGGCGGCATTGTCTCACTCCGATCACCAGGGCGCAGAAACTTGCACGAGATCAAAATAGACCGGTCCAGTTGACTGCGTAGCACTTGTTAAAATGCAATAATATTGTTCTTAGCACCCAAGGCAAACGGGTCAAGGTCGCGCGTCAGATCGATGCCATGTCCTTGGCCTCAAGTCCCGAGGCCGCCTCACGAGGGTAGGTCCAAGGGGCACCCCAGGTTTTTCGTTAGAGAAATACCCGAAAGGTTCATCATGGAAATCAACAAGGCAGAACTCGCCTCCGCAGCGGCCGCTTCCGGCCAACACCACGAAGAATTGATGGGCGCCGAGATCCTCGTGCGCGCCCTGCAGGCCGAGGGCGTCCAGCATATCTGGGGCTACCCCGGTGGCGCCGTGCTCTACATCTACGACGCGCTCTACAAGCAAGACAGCATCCAGCACGTGCTGGTGCGCCACGAGCAGGCTGCGGTGCACGCCGCCGACGGCTTCGCGCGCGCCACCGGTGAGGTCGGCGTCGCGCTCGTGACCTCGGGTCCGGGCCTGACCAACGCCGTCACCGGCATTGCCACCGCCTATTCCGACAGCATCCCGATGGTGATCATCTCGGGCCAGGTCGGCACCGCCGCGATCGGCTCGGATGCCTTCCAGGAATGCGACACCGTCGGCATCACGCGTCCGGTGGTCAAGCACAACTTCCTGGTCAAGGATGCGCGCGACATGGCCGAGACCATGAAGAAGGCGTTCCACATCGCCCGCACCGGCCGTCCCGGCCCGGTGGTGGTCGACGTGCCCAAGGACGTGTCCTTCATCAAGGTGCCCTATCACGGCTACCCCGAGTCGGTGTCGATGCGCAGCTACAACCCGGTGCGCAAGGGCCATGGCGGCCAGATCCGCAAGGCGCTGCAGCTGCTGCTCAACGCCAAGCGCCCCTACATCTACACCGGTGGCGGCGTACTGCTCGGCAACGCGGTGCAGGAACTGCGCACCCTGGTCGACCTGCTCGGCGTGCCCGTGACCCACACCCTGATGGGCCTGGGCGCCTATCCGTCGACCGATCCCAAGTTCCTCGGCATGCTGGGCATGCACGGCACCGTGCAGGCCAACTACGCGATGCAGAACTGCGACGTGCTGCTGGCCGTCGGCGCGCGCTTCGATGACCGCGTGATCGGCAATCCCAAGCATTTCGCCTCGGTCGAGCGCAAGATCGTCCACATCGACATCGATCCCTCGAGCATCGCCAAGCGCGTCAAGGTCGACGTGCCGATCGTCGGCGACGTCAAGGACGTGCTGACCGAGCTGATCCACATGATCAAGGAGTCGCAGAACCGTCCCGACGCGCAGGCGCTGGCGGCCTGGTGGGGCCAGATCGACGGCTGGCGCGCCAAGGACTGCCTGGCCTATGACCGCGGCAACACCGAGGTCATCAAGCCGCAGGCCGTGGTCGAGACGCTCTGGAACATGACCAAGGACGATGACTGCTACATCACGTCCGACGTCGGTCAGCACCAGATGTTCGCGGCCCAGTTCTACAAGTTCAACGAGCCGCGGCGCTGGATCAACTCGGGCGGCCTCGGCACCATGGGTGTCGGCCTGCCTTACGCGATGGGCATCAAGCTGGCCAAGCCGCAGGCTGACTGCTGGTGCATCACCGGCGAAGGCTCGATCCAGATGAACATCCAGGAGCTGTCGACCTGCAAGCAGTACGACACCCCGGTCAAGATCGTCGCGCTCAACAACCGCTACCTCGGCATGGTGCGCCAGTGGCAGGAACTGGTCTACCAGGGTCGCTACAGCCACAGCTACATGGACGCGCTGCCCGACTTCGTCAAGCTGGCCGAGGCCTACGGCCATGTCGGCCTGCTGATCGAGCGACCCGAGGATGTCGAGCCCGCGCTGCGCGAGGCCCGCGCCATCAAGAACCGCACCGTGTTCCTGGACTTCCGCACCGACCCGACCGAGAACGTCTGGCCGATGGTCGAAGCCGGCAAGGGCATCACCGAAATGCTGCTCGGCTCGGAAGAGCTGTAACCCTCAACCCCTTCGACAGAAGAATCTATTGCCCGCCAAGCCCGTCGCTTACCGGCGTCGGGGGAGGGCGGCAAGAAGAGGAATCGCTGAAATGAAACACATCATCGCTGTCTTGATCGAGAACGAGGCCGGCGCGCTGTCGCGCGTGGTCGGTCTGTTCTCTGCCCGTGCCTACAACATCGAGTCGCTGACCGTCGCGCCGACCGAGGACCCCTCGCTGTCGCGCATGACGATCCAGACCACCGGCTCGCCCGAGGTGATCGAGCAGATCACCAAGCACCTGAACCGCCTGATCGAGGTGGTCAAGGTGGTCGACCTGACCGAAGGCGGCTACACCGAGCGCGAGCTGATGCTGGTCAAGGTGCGTGCGGTCGGCAAGGAGCGCGAGGAGATGAAGCGCATGGCCGACATCTTCCGCGGCCGCATCATCGACGTGACCGAGAAGAGCTACACCATCGAGCTGACTGGCGACCAGTCCAAGAACGATGCCTTCCTCGAGGCGATCGACCGCAGCGCCATCCTCGAGACCGTGCGCACCGGCCCGAGCGGCATCGGCCGCGGCGAGCGCATCCTGCGCGTCTGACCCCGTCTCGCGTTTAAACTACCCGGTTTTTCGGGCTCAGCCTTTTGCCGTTCGGGCTGGGCCTGTCGATGCCCTTCGACGGGCTCGTCCTCGAACGGCACCCCATTTTTACGGAGCAACCATGAACGTTTTTTACGATAAAGACTGTGACCTGTCCCTGATCAAAGGCAAGACCGTGGCCATCATCGGCTACGGCTCGCAAGGCCATGCCCACGCCCAGAACCTGAACGAGAGCGGCGTCAATGTCGTCGTCGGTCTGCGCAAGGGCGGTGCGTCCTGGGACAAGGTCGCCAAGGCTGGCCTGACCGTGATGGAAGTCAACGACGCCGTCAAGGCCGCTGACCTGGTCATGATCCTGCTGCCCGACGAGAACATCCCCGAGGTGTACAACAACAACGTCGCCCCGAACATGAAGCAGGGCGCCACCCTGGCCTTCGCTCACGGCTTCAACGTGCATTACAACCAGGTCGTGCCGCGCGCTGACCTGGACGTGATCATGGTCGCTCCCAAGGGCCCGGGCCACACCGTGCGCTCCGAGTACCTCAAGGGTGGCGGCGTGCCGTCGCTGATCGCGGTCTACCAGGACAAGTCCGGCAAGGCCCGTGACCTGGCCCTGTCCTACGCCATGGCCAACGGCGGCGGCAAGGGTGGCATCATCGAGACCAACTTCCGCGAAGAGACCGAAACCGACCTGTTCGGCGAGCAGGCCGTGCTGTGCGGCGGCGCGGTCGAGCTGGTCAAGATGGGCTTCGAGACCCTGACCGAAGCCGGCTACGCGCCGGAAATGGCCTACTTCGAGTGCCTGCACGAGCTCAAGCTGATCGTTGACCTCATGTACGAAGGCGGCATCGCCAACATGAACTACTCGATCTCGAACAACGCCGAGTACGGCGAGTACGTGACCGGCACCGAGGTCATCAACGAGCAGTCGCGCGCCGCCATGCGCAATGCCTTGAAGCGCATCCAGACTGGCGAATACGCCAAGATGTTCATCCTCGAAGGCAAGACCAACTACCCAAGCATGAC
>ERZ1034365.565-NODE-565-length-20354-cov-6.389949_pt1 | contig 20354 bp, 23 predicted proteins | sample MGYA00520615_ERZ1034365 | MGnify/ENA primary metagenome ERZ1034365 (study PRJEB33736, sample SAMEA104284505) | Azolla filiculoides | biome: Urban; feature: Water surface; material: Ditch water | place: Netherlands | collected 2015-10-28 | depth 0-0.1 m ... | reverse complement strand
CGTTGGCATAAACGCGGTGTGTTACTGGGTCCAGTACCCGGCTGCCAAAAGCCACTTTATCTTCGGTTAGCTGTGGTTTGCGCCGGCGGAGTACAGCTTTGATGCGTGCAACGAGCTCTCGCGGTGAAAAGGGTTTGACCATGTAGTCATCGGCACCCATCTCCAGTCCGGTGACACGATCCTGTTCATCGGTTCTGGCTGTTAGCATGATGATGGGCACATCCGCTGTGCGCTCCGATTCGCGCAGACGTGCCGCGAATTGCGGGCCAGGTCGACCCGGCAGCATCCAGTCCAGAAGAATCAGATCAGGCAAGCTGGCTGTAATAAGCTGTTCGGCATCTTCGGCAGATGCCGCTTCGATCACCCGATGGCCACTGCTTTCCAGGTTGATCACCAGGAGTTCGCGAATCGACGGATCGTCTTCTACGACGAGTATCGTTGCCGCCATGTTGCGCCCCTTGGGTTAGTGGCTATCTTGTTGGCTAAGCAAATGGGTGCGGACTTCTTCGACACTGAAGTGGCGCACATTCATGCCGGCTGTGATGTAGATCAGGTTCTCTGCGACAGCGCGCGCATGGTCGGCAACACGCTCAATCGCCTTGGCCATATTCATAATTTCTAGCGACAGCGAGATGGTGCGCGGGTCTTCCATCATAAAGGTGATGAGCTGACGGGTAATGCTGCGGTATTCGGCATCAACCAAGTCGTCGGCTTGTAGCACTTCGGTAGCCGCCAGGGTGTCCGAGCGGGCGAAGGCATCCAGCGACTTGCGTAACATGTCTAGCGCGTCTTCTGCCAGGTGACGGAGTTCTACCGAAGGGGTAAAGAGCGTGTGCTTGGCATGTAGCGCCCGCGCAGTGCGCGCGATCTTAACGGCTTTATTACCCGCTTTTTCAAGTTCCAAGCCGGTTTTTTGTACGCCGATGATGATGCGCAGATCAATAGCGGTGGGTTGGCGCTTGGCGATAATCTGGTTACAGGCGGTATCTAGCTGGATTTCAGCTTCGTCCAGACGGCTGTCGCCTTGTTCAACGGCAGCCAGAAGCGTCTGATCTGCCTCGTACAGGCCTTGCATTGCCTGGCGCATTTGCTGTTCGACAATGCCGCCCATAAGAAGTACGCGCGACTTGAGGTCGTCGAGTTCCAGGTCAAACTGTTTGATGGTGTGCTCTGCCATGGTGAAAAACTCCCGCGCCTAGACTATTTAACGATTGGAGTATTTCACACAAATGTGACAGTGATATTTCATTTACGGCTTAGTCGCCAATCACGCCAAATTCCACGGGCGTTTTTGTATAGAAGATTTTAATGCCACTATTTTGAATCAGATCAAAGAGGCTGTTTGATTCCGTTTCGGTCACAACCATTACTACCAGTACAGGCTGTTCGGCCTGCTCAAAGAAACGTGCGGCATGGATGCGCCGATCGCTACCAAAGCTCTCGTCGCCGTGGATAACCGTTGCACCACGTATGCCCATGACTTGAGCCTTTTCCAGGAGCCATTCGGCAATAGGTTGATCCTGGTGTTTACGATTCTGCAGGGTGTAAAAGTTAATCTGATAACCGTTCATGATGGGCTCCTAGACGTGCCTTGCCAGCTGCCAGGTCATCAGACCGGCGATCGTTGCGATTAGAGAACAGCCCACGTGTAGGGCGATGGATGCAGAAGCCCAGCCAAAGCGTCCCTCCTGAATCAGGGTGACAACCTCGGCAGAAAATGTTGAGAAAGTTGTAAGACCGCCACAAAACCCGGTAATGATTAACAATCGCCATTCGGGTGCTATTTCATTGTTTTGACTGAAGAAAGCGATAGCCAAACCAATGATGTAGCCGCCAATAATATTGGCAACCAGCGTTCCCGGCGGCAGGGTAGGAAACAGCTGATTCAGCCGGAGTCCCAGCTGCCAACGCGTAAGAGCGCCAACTGCGGAACCAACGGAAATAGCGAGCACGGCGTTCAGCATGAGATGTTTGCGGGTCGTTTTAGGGCAAATAGTAGTTAATCATATGCTAGGACCGGCCGGATACAAAGCCCAGCCGTTTGACCTGAGGCTCAAACTACAGGATCATGTGCCCTGCGCCAAAATGAACCAGGAGCCCGCATTGGCAAAAGAAGAACTAATTGAAATGAATGGTGTTGTGCAGGAAGTCCTGCCGGATTCCCGTTTTCTTGTTGAGTTGGAAAACGGTCACTCGATCGTCGCGTACACCGCAGGCAAGATGCGTAAGCACCACATCCGCATTCTGGCGGGCGATAAAGTCACGCTAGAGCTGTCGCCGTATGATTTGACCAAGGGTCGTATTACCTTCCGCCATATCGAAGGTCGTGGTGCCGGAGCGCCGCCGCCACCGCGTCGTCGTTAATCGGTCTGTTTGATGATCGAGCTTGAAACAGGCTCGGCGCCCATGTATGCCGTGATATGGATGCACGGCTTGGGCGCGGATGGCAGTGATTTCGAGCCGATCGTACCGTACCTGGGGCTGAACCCTTCTGTTCCGGTACGTTTTGTTTTTCCCAATGCACCGCAGATTCCCGTTACCTGTAATGGCGGCTTTGTCATGCCCGCTTGGTACGACATTATCTCGTTGGCACCAGACAGTCGGGAAATCGATGAAGCAGGATTGCTGGCATCGCGAGATACCATCGCCGGGTTAATCGAGCGTGAAGTCGCTCGTGGCATACCGGCGAATCACATCTTTCTGGCGGGCTTTTCCCAAGGTGGTGCGGTGGCCTATTTGACGGGCTTGTCTTACACCGAAGCGCTCGCCGGGATTATTGCCCTATCAACCTACATTCCCAGCCCGACTCAGGCAGCGCGATTAGCAACGGCGGCAAGCCGATCCACACCACTTTACATTGCACACGGCACGCATGACGATGTGGTGTCGCTCAAACTGGGCGAAATTGCCAGAAATACCATCGCAGAATTAGGCTACGTCTATGACTGGCAGACCTACCCGATGGGTCACGAGGTCTGTTTGCCAGAGATTCAGGCCATTGGCGCCTGGATTAACGCCCGGATTTCGAACGCGGCTTCTTGATGTGGCATTCCGGGTGATCTTCTGCAACGCCCGAGTGCACGGCAAAGCAACCATCTAATGGACATTTGGTACCTTTAGGGCAGTGATGCTCCAAAGCACATTGGTGTTGCGTCTGATCTGTAAGAACCATTTCTCCGGCCGTTTCACAACGGGCAACCGAGATATCAATACCGCCCATAATTCGCTCCTGCATAGTGATATACGTCTTTATCCTACGCTTGTTGAATGCTCATGCCTTCTGGTTAGAAGGATATGCATTAAAAATAGTTGACCCTTCGGAAGGCCGCGCTAGACTTTGCGGAATACCTCTGCAGGAGATCGCATGATGAAGCGGACGATTCTGATTACAGCATCTATTTTGGCGGGCGCATTATTTGCGTTTGGCCAAGCCTTGGCGGCGAGTACATCGACCCCTCCATATTTTGCGGCTAACTGTGCCAACTGCCATGGAACAGATGGCAAGTCGGTGACGCCGATCATGCCAAAACTAGCCGGGCAGGAGCGCGAGTTTATTCTCGAGACACTCCGTGCCTACAAGGCAGGAACCCGCTCGGGGACAATCATGCCGCAGTTATCGAAGGGCTATACGGATGAAGAGTTCGTGCAGCTGGCCGATTACTTCTCGAACGTGAAATAAGGGGGCGATCATGACGCGATTTAACGAAAGCCGCCGCCGCCTGCTGCAGGGACTAGGGGCTTCCTCGACGGTGCTTATGGTGCCTGGTATGGCTGAAGCTGCCAAAGCTACCAAGCAGCCACGCGGTAAGGTGGTGATTATTGGTGCTGGTTTTGCCGGGGCCACAGCCGCCAAGTATCTGCGCAAGTGGAGTGACAAGGGAATTGAAGTTACGCTCATTGAACGTAATGCCGAGTTTATTTCGTGCCCGACTTCGAACGAAGTGCTTGGGGGTAACCGCGACTATCAAACGCTGGTGCATAGTTATGAGGGCCTGCGCAAGAACTGGGGCATTAAACTGGTGCGCGCCAGCGTAACCGGCGTTGATGTCCAGAAGAAGATTGTACGTACCGATACGGGGGCTGCTTACAGCTATGATCGCCTGGTTGTGGCACCGGGTATCGATTTCATGTTCGACCAGATCGAAGGCTACGACGCGGCTGCCCAGAAAACGGTTCTGCACGCGTGGAAGGCTGGCCCGCAAACATTGGCATTGCGTCAGCAACTGGAAGCCATGCCGGATGGCGGCGTGTTTGTGTTGTCGATTCCTAAAGCCCCCTATCGCTGTCCGCCAGGTCCTTACGAGCGTGTTTGTCAGGTGGCCTGGTATTTCAAGCAAAACAAACCCAAGTCGCGCATTGTGGTTCTGGATGCAAACGACGGCATTGTGTCCAAGGGCAAACTTTTCCAGGCGGCTTGGAACTCAGAGTATTCGGGCATGATCGACTACCGTCCGAGCTGGAACGTTGTCGGTCTGGATGCTGCTACAAAAACGGTGACCAGTGAAATCGGGGATACCTTCAAAGGGGATGTTCTAAACATTATTCCGCCGATGCGAGCGGGTGAAGTGGCACGGCAGATCGGTCTGGTGAATGTGAACGATCGCTGGGCGGGCGTGAACTGGATCTCGCTCGAGTCGACAGTGGTGCCGCAGGTGCATGTGCTGGGTGATGCGGTGTTTGCTGCACCCCAGATGCCTAAATCGGGCCATATGGCTAACCAGCATGGCAAAGCAGTGGCGGCAGCACTGGTCGAAATCTTCTCGGGCCGCGAGCCTAAGCCAATGCTGATGGCTAATACCTGTTATTCGATGTTGGACAACAAACAGGGCGTTCACGTGGCGTCGGTACACCGCTACAACCCTGAAAAGCAGGCGCCATTGATCGTTGAAGGTAGCGGGGGTGTTTCGAGTGGTCCGTCACTTGAAGAGGGACGGTACGCCCACGGCTGGGCAATTCAGATCTGGGCAGATACGCTGACTTGATTTTTGGATGGCGTATGCGCACAACCTCAGCGGGTTGTGCGTGATTCGCATGCCGGAAACCAGGTGTTACCCATTCGCAAGCTGGTGGCATGCCGGATGGCATTGATGACCGCCATCGCCGTCACCTCCGCCGCCGCCGTGGCGAGCTGCATCACATCGATAGTCGCTGGGTTTTTGCCGGTGGCTAATGCAAAGAGGGTGTCACCATCCATGGCTGTGTGAACCGGCCGGATGGTGCGTGCCAAGCCATCATGGCCGACTTGTGCCAGTCGTTGTGCTTGTGCCTTGGTCAAGGTGGCGTCCGTGATGATCACGCCAATCGTGGTATTGCTACCGGCGTGTAGGCCATTGGTAGAAAGCCCATTGAGCTCGGCCTCGACGGCATTGATGCAGTCCAGGGATTCTGGCGTCGTACGGGCGCCGGCCAGTATGTTGCCTGTGTGCGGGTCAACGACATCGCCAACGGCATTGCAGGCAACGATAGCCGCGATGGTTGTCCCGTTCACGTTAAGCGCTGCCCAGCCCAGGCCGCCGCGCATAGCGCATTCCGGGCCGTTCAATTTGCCGACAGTTGCCCCGGCGCCAGCGCCGATATTGCCTTGAGCCAGCGCTGAGGCCGGATTTTTTATGGCATCGACACAGGCTGCATATCCGGCATGAGCATCGGGCGTAATGCCAGAGCCGGCCGGTTCTGAAAAGTCATCAACCAGCAGATCAAATAAAACAGCACCCGGAACAATAGGTACACGTACGGGACCAACTTGGAGGCCGTAGTGGTGTTCGTGCAGCCAGCGCATGACACCGCTTGCGCTATCCAGGCCAAATGCGCTGCCACCACTCAGTACAACAGCGTGAACTTCGTTAACCGTGCTGGTCGGGTTCAGGAGATCGGTTTCTCGCGTGCCTGGCGCAGCACCAACAACCGCAACCCCGCCAACAACGCCGTCAGGACAAAGGATAACCGTGCAGCCAGTTGGGCGTCGCGCATCAGTAAAATGGCCGATACGAATACCGGCCAGATCAGTTATTAACGCCTGTTTCATGAACTGCAGCTGCTCCCGGCTAAACCATTACGATGGCTTTCATGGTGATTGCATCTAGTGCGCGCACACGATACTCCGGATACACCTGCTTTAGCAAACGTGCGTAATTGGCGATGGCTTCAATGGTCTCTTCAACCATTTCCAGGAACACCCATTCACCAGTCGCGGGCACCCGGATTTCTATCTTAAATTGCATGTCTCACTCCACGCCCCTTTTTGGGGTCTGCGGTGATTATCCTATAGTTGTCCAGTACATAACCGGTTAACCAGATATAAATTTATTGAGAGGAGTCAATTTTCAGTTGATTTCTATCTTTTTTATTTCAATGACATATTGTTTGAGTGCAAACACTGACGCATTTAGTCTGGATAATACAAATCATAAGTAGTGACAGGGTGATCTCAAACAGAGAGGATGAAAAATGACCACACTTTTTGACCCGATTAAAATTGGCAACATCTCACTCAATAACCGAATCGTGATGGCGCCGTTGACCCGCAATCGAGCCATTGCAGGCAATTGCCCCGGGCCGATGACCGTGGACTATTACCGTCAGCGTGCAACAGCCGGTCTGATTATTGCTGAAGCAAGCCAGATCAGTCCGATGGGTCAGGGGTATCTCGATACGCCGGGAATTTATTCTTTAGAGCAGGTTGCTGCCTGGCGCAAAGTAACGGATGCCGTGCATCAGGCGGGTGGCAAGATCGTGCTGCAGCTGTGGCATGTGGGACGTATTTCACATTCGTCACTGCTGCCAGAGGGTGCTGCCCCTGTGTCATCTTCAGCCCAGCCTTCCAAAGCGATGACATTCACGCGTAATGGTTTTGAAGCCGTGTCGCCGGCGCGTGCGCTTAGCGACGAGGAAATTCCTGGCTTGATTGAGGATTATCGAAAAGCAGCGCGCAAGGCCATGGATGCAGGCTTTGATGGCGTGGAAATTCATGCAGCCAATACATACCTGATTGAACAGTTTCTGCGCGACAGCGTAAATGATCGCTCCGGCCTTTATGGGGGCTCGATTGAGAATCGCGCCCGCTTATTACTAGAGGTGGTGCAGGCCGTTACCCAGGAAATCGGCGCAGGCCATACCGGCGTTCGTTTAAGTCCGATGACGACCTTTGGGGGTTCAACCGCACTGGATAGCAATCCGCAAGCCCTCTACAGCCATGTGGTCGAGAAGCTGGCGCCGGTAGGGCTTGCCTATCTGCATGTGATTGAAGGTGAAACAGGTAGCTCGCGACAAACTGCCGAGGCCTTTGACTACACAGCGTTACACAGCAAGTACCCGGGCGCGTGGATGGTGAATAACTGTTACACGCGTGATGAAGCTATGGCAGAAGTGGCAAGTGGCAAAGCAGATCTTGTGGCGTTCGGCCGACCCTTTATCAGTACGCCGGATCTGGTGCGCCGTCTTAAGGACAACCTGCCGTTTAATGAACTCAAAGCCGACAAGTTGTACGGGGGTGGCGCCGAGGGCTATATCGATTATCCGGTATTGCCGGCATAAGTACGGGTCAAAGCTCCAATAAAAAACCCCGCTGCGACAGAGTCGTCAGCGGGGTTTTCTTTCCCGAAGGAAAGGTCAGAACTTACTTAGCCTTGGTAGCGCGAACTGCAGCAGTCGTAGCCTTGGTGATGTTGGCTTCGGTCAGTTCAGCAGCTTGCTTGGTGGCTTTGCTGAAGTTTTCGTAGGCATTGTTACCAGCAGCAACTGCTTGCTTTACAGCAGCCAGAGCAACGTCAGCACCAAACGGCGAAGCCTTGGCAGCGTTGACAGCAGCTTCTTGAGCAGCCTGGTTCAGTTGATCGAATTGACCCTTGATCAGGTCAGCGATTTCCTTAGCGGCACCGGTCGAAATTTCGTAAACGGTACGGGTGTAGGTCATCAGGTTTTCAGCGGCTGGCTGAACGGCCTTTGATTGCAGCGCAGCAACGTCTTGTGGTGTCTTGGCAGACAGCGCAGCGTGCGTGTGCTTCGAGGTGTTTTCCAGCGACTCACGGGCAAAGCCCAGGTTCAGAGCAGCGAGGCTTTCAACAGCAGCCAGTGCAGTGTTGGCAACCGATTGGAAGTGAGCCAGAGCAGCGCTGTTAGCGGCGATCAGTTCTTCTGGGTTAAATGGCTTGGTCATTTGGGTCTCCTGTAAAAAAGTGGTTTGTTCTGGACGGAATTGTAGTACAGATTGTGCGACGCAACATACAGAGCTGAAAATATTACAAACGCATAAATAACTGCATAGGCAGCAGCTATTGATCGTATTTGTAAATATGATTGGACACTATCAACGGATCAACCTACATTGGAGTCATGCATGGCACAGCGCAATGCGACGAAGAGGAGAACCGCAATGACCACAGCAGGCAAATGTCCGGTAATGCATGGCGCAATTACGGAAAGCGGTAACGCAAACAGTAATCAGGCATGGTGGCCTAAGTCTCTTAATCTGGACATACTGCATCAGCAGGATACGAAGACGAACCCGATGGGGGTTAGCTTCAGTTATCGCGAGGCATTAAAAGAACTCGACGTTGATGCGCTTAAAGCTGATTTGAAAAAACTGATGACGGACAGCCAGCCTTGGTGGCCGGCAGACTGGGGTCATTATGGCGGTTTATTTATTCGCATGGCCTGGCACTCGGCGGGCACCTACCGTATTGCTGATGGACGCGGTGGGGCAGGTACCGGCAATCAGCGCTTTGCGCCTCTTAACTCCTGGCCAGATAATGGCAACCTAGATAAAGCACGAAGACTGCTCTGGCCGATCAAGAAAAAATACGGCAATAAAATTAGCTGGGCAGATCTGATGATCCTCGCCGGTAATATGGCCTATGAATCGATGGGACTTAAAACCTTCGGATTCGGGTTTGGCCGCGAAGATATCTGGCATCCGGAAAAAGATATCTACTGGGGCTCAGAAAAAGAATGGCTGCAAAAGAGTGGTGGTAGCGGTACGCGTTACTCGGGTGAACGTGATCTGGAAAACCCGCTGGCAGCCGTAATGATGGGTCTTATCTACGTTAACCCGGAAGGGGTCGACGGTCAGCCAGATCCATTGAAAACAGCGCACGACATACGCATCACCTTTGCGCGCATGGCTATGAACGATGAGGAAACAGTCGCCCTCACCGCGGGCGGTCATACCGTTGGCAAGGCGCATGGTAATGGCGATGCAGCTAATTTGGGGCCAGCACCTGAGGGTGCGCCTCTAGAAGAGCAAGGCCTGGGCTGGATGAACCATAAGACGCGTGGGATTGGTCGGGATACGGTGACCAGCGGTGTTGAGGGCGCCTGGACATCCAATCCAACGCAGTGGGATAACGGCTATTTTGATATGTTGCTCAATCATGAGTGGCGGCTCACGAAAAGCCCTGCGGGTGCGCATCAGTACGAACCAGTTAATATCCGTCCCGAAGACATGCCGGCTGATGTGGAAGATGCAAGCATTCGCTGCATGCCCATGATGACCGATGCGGATATGGCCATGAAAATGGACCCGGCATACCGCCAGATTGCAGAACGTTTCCACAAAGATCCTGCCTACTTTAGCGAAATCTTTGCTCGCGCCTGGTTTAAGCTAACCCACCGTGACATGGGCCCGAAGGTTCGCTATGTGGGGCCGGATGTGCCCAAAGAAGATCTGATCTGGCAAGATCCGGTGCCGGCTGGGCGTAAAGATTACGATGTTGCCGCTGTCAAAGGCAAAATTGCGGTCAGCGGTTTATCGATTAGCGATATGGTGAGCACCGCCTGGGATAGCGCACGGACTTACCGCGGGTCGGATAAACGTGGTGGTGCAAACGGCGCCCGAATCCGGCTGGCGCCCCAGAAAGACTGGGAAGGGAATGAGCCAGCCCGGCTGGCACGAGTATTAGCCGTTTATGAAAAGATCTCGGCAGAAACAGGTGCCAGCGTTGCTGACATTGTTGTCCTGGCGGGCGGCGTTGGTATAGAACAGGCAGCAAAAGCTGGTGGTTTCAACGTTACCGTGCCTTTCTCGCCCGGTCGAGGTGATGCAACACAGGCGCAAACCGACGTCGAATCATTTGCCGTGCTGGAACCCGTGGCCGATGCCTATCGTAATTGGCAGAAGCAAAGTTACGTTGTTACCCCGGAAGAACTGATGCTGGATCGTACGCAACTGATGCGTCTAACAGCACAGGAAATGACGGTGCTGGTGGGTGGTATGCGTGTGCTGGGTACTAACTTTGGCGCGACCAAACATGGTGTATTTACTGAGCGAGAAGGCGTACTCAGTAACGACTTCTTTGTGAATCTAACCGACATGAACTACAGCTGGACGCCAACAGGTCGGAATAGTTACGACATCATTGAGCGTGCTACTGGCAATAAAAAATGGACCGCAACACGTGTTGATCTGGTTTTTGGTTCCAACTCGGTTCTGCGAGCCATTGCTGAAGTTTATGCGCAGGACGACAATCAACAGAAGTTTGTTGATGACTTTGTAGCGGCCTGGGTCAAGGTGATGAATGCAGATCGTTTTGATCTGCAGGGCGGTTAGGCTTTGCTAATCGACGAAGGAGAGTGCGCGCTGTTATAGCGCGCGTTCTTCATAGCATCGACTTTGGCGCGGGTTTTTTCTGGGGGGATCTCAAGTTGCCGCATAGTCTCTTCGGCGATCCCTAGACCGCTCTCAAAAACTTCCGGAATGACTTCGGTTGCGCCAAGGTTCATGAAGCGGGTACGGAAGCTGTCGTCCGGCGCGCGCACAACAATAGGCACATCGGGACGAGTCCTGCGCAAGGCAACAAGCATACGCTCGACCGAATTCGGATCCGGAAAGCAAATCACAATAAGGCGTGCCGTGCGAAAGCCTGCAGCAGCAAGAACCTCTGGCCGTTCAGCTCGCCCGAAAATAATATGGCCGTATTCATGCGTGGCCTGCTGAACGCGATTGGCATTGATATCAATGGCCACCCAGGGCAGGTTTTCGGCAGAGAGAAACTCGGCAACCACGTGGCCGGTTCGGCCAAACCCGCAAATCAAAACGTGATGATCGTATTCCAGATGTGATGCAAAGTCCTGGTGCGTATGCTGCTTGAGGGTTGGGGTATTCGCGTCTGGCGCAGACTTGATGTCAACGTGGCTGGCAATACGTGTTGCAGCGTTAATCAGGAATGGTGCAACAAACATAGATAGCAACATCACGGCCAGCGTGGACTGGAAAACCTCGGCATTGATCAGACTCTGATTGAAAGCCAGTGTTAACAGCACAATGCCGAACTCGCCAGCCATGGCTAGTTGAGCCGCAGTTCGAATTGCAACAGGCCATGGTGCTTTATAGATCAGGGCAATTCCCAGTGCCACTATGGCTTTGCCCACAATAAGCAACATAAGGCCAAATAGGATAATCGGTATGTGCGAGAGAACATAACCGACATCCAGCATCATGCCGATGGAGACAAAGAAAATCCCTAGCAGTACATCACGGAATGGCCTGATATCGGCCTCGACCTCATGGCGGTACAGGGTTTCTGAAACCAGTATGCCGCCAATAAACGCGCCCATCGCCTCGGATAGACCGGCGCTATTGGTCATAAATGACAAGGCAAAAACAAGCCAGAGTACGGTAAGCATAAAAAGCTCTGGCGAATGAAATCGTGCTGTTAGGGCAAATAGGCGGTTTACTAATTTGCGACCAATCCAGAACATGAGCACTAGAGTCACGATGCTCAGCGCTAGGCTGATTAATAGTGCGCTCCCGAGGTCGCCTTCGTTGAGTGCCAATGCCGGAATAATAAGCAGACTGGGTACGACAGCCAGGTCCTGAAATAGCAGTACCGCCATAGTGCGTTTGCCATGACGCGAATGAAGTTCGAAGTTTTCGCTGAGCAGCTTGGCCATAATCGCCGTGGAAGACATGGCGATAGCTAAGCCAACGGCCAGCCCTGCGCGCCAGCCTTGGTCGTAACCCAACCACGTGATCAGCATGCTGCCAATCGCAGTCAGGAGCATTTGAGAGGGGCCGAGCGTAAATACCTTCTGGCGCATCTGCAGCAGACGAGCAATGCTGAACTCTAGGCCGATTGAGAACATCAGAAAGGCAATGCCAAACTCTGCGATTTCCCTGATGTCGTTGTCGCCCGGGATGAGGTCAATGCCGGTTGCGCTAATCAGCAACCCAATCGAAAGATAGGCGAGCATTGAAGGGAGTTTAAATATACGCGTTAGCAAAACACCGAAGACAGCCAAAGTCAGCAATACAACAAGGCTGGCTTCGGGTGAAATGTGCGCGAAATTTAAATAACTATCCCAAGACATTTTTTAATTATAGGCCTCTGAGCCCAATAAAAAAGCCAACCCATTCAAGGTTGGCTTAGGCGGTGCTGAGGTTGGCTGACTTTTACAGCCTCCCAAACTGCTTAGACGCCAGGTGGCAGTGCGATCTTCTGATCGGTGCTGAACTGGTAGTCCTTAAAGATATGCTCTGCGCTTAGTGTCTGATAGCTTCCATCTTCCAGTCGGTGCGTAGTGTCTTTCAAGCGGTAGGTGAATTGTCCGCAGGTCCAGCAATTCATATTGCTCATGTGCGTACACAGACAGGTCTTATCCATCACCGAGATGTTCTTGCTATTTGGATGGTTGGCAATTTCACGATTGTACGAAGTGATGTAGGCGCAGTTGCCATTACCATCGAGCAGGTAGCCATAAGATTCGCAGCCCGGACGAATACCGGAGCCAATGGCCGGCGAGCTCTTCAGCATGCGCATCGGATACCCAGTCGGCGAAATGTTGTTCACCTCGATATCCTGCTCGCTGGCCTTGAAGTATTCCTGTTTAACCTTGTTCGGTAGGCCACACTCATCAGCGACGGTGAAGCGGGTGGCTACTTGAACAGCAGCGGAGCCGCTTTCAAGGAAAGACACCGCATCACTACCGGTAAAGATGCCGCCAGCAGCAACCACAGGGATATCCAGTTGTTCTGCCTTCAGATACTGAACAATCTCGGCAATAATCGTTGCCAGATCATACTGTGCCCAGTCTGGGCCGAAGCCCAGGTGGCCACCAGCCAGCGGACCTTCGACGACAACATAATCCGGTAGTCGGTTAAGTCGTGCGTTCTTACGTAAAAAAATCTGCAGCGCGCGTACCGACGAGACGATGATGCCCAATTTGGCATCGCGGAAGCGTGGGTGATCTTCGATCAGAGCAAACGAGCCCAGGTGCAGACCCGCGCTTAATGTAATGCCATCAATGCCTGCGTCTAGTGCTGAGGCCATGCGCACCTGCAGCGTTTCGCGCGGGGCATTCATGGTCAGCTTTTCCATGCAGTTCACAAAAACCAGGCCTTCTCCACGCTTGGCTTCCATGGTTGCTGCGACATGCAGCTTGGTGGCTTCTGCCAAAAGACCCAAATCAAACTTAACCGCCGATTTATCGGAGTTAGGAATGTTCAGTTTGTAGAACTTGGTCTTGTCTTTAATAAAGGTCGTGTTGAAACGCTTGTCACAGACATCGGCAACCATGGCATCAGAAATGTGGCCAATGCCGCCAAGTCGAGCGGCTTCCAGCGCAAGTGCTGCGGTGGAAATATCCACACCCATCCCACCAATGATAATTGGGACTATTTCCTTTTTTCCGAACATCAACCGGAAATCATCAACACGTTTCATGGTGGTCTCGAGTCTAAATCTTATTGTGTTGCTTAATATACCAGTTGGCCGTAACCAACAGAGATATCTTTGCTAAAAGGCGCTATTTGAGGCAATTTTCGCATGAATTTAGCGCGAATCAACCCCGATAGCCGGAGGGTAATCTGGTAGATCTGAATAAAAACATGAATAGCTGGCACGGTGCCTGATCGATTGCAAAGCACTTTATATAGCCGCTTCGGTATTCTGCTGCCGAATCCAGGTCTCGACGCGATCATTCAGTGCCTGAGCGCGCAGCCCTGGCAAGATTGGTTCGCCGATCACTACCCGGATAACGCCAGGCCCTTTGACCGAAGCCCCTTTGGGCCAGACGCTGCCGGCATTATGCGCAACAGGAATGACAGGGGCGTTACATTTGCTAGCCAGATAGGCACCACCAATCTGAAAGGGGAGCCGTTCTCCCGGATCGGCACGGGTGCCCTCCGGGAAGACAACAACCGTAATACCGGATTGGATTCGGTCTAATCCCTGTTCAGTCACTTTCTTGAGTGCCTGCTTGGAAGATTCCCGGTCGATCGCAATCATCTTGACGGCTTTAAGACCCCAGCCAAAGAACGGAATCTTCAATAATTCTTCTTTTAATACAAAGACACAGGGGGAGAATAGGGTTTGCAGACCCACTGTTTCCCAGGCCGACTGGTGGTTGGAAATAACAATGCAGGCCTCTTTGGGGATGTTCTCGATCCCGATTACTTCAACCCGGATGCCCAGAATATGGCGCTCAAAGAAAGTAAAGCAACAGCGCCAGCACTTAACCAACCAGAACCGTGCCTTTAGAGGCAAGGCAAAACCCGCAAGTCCAAGAATTAGACCAAATGGAATCGTGACGAGCGCAACGGCAGCGTCGAAAACGACATTTCTAATTTTCTGAACGGCTTCTGGTTTCATTGATGGCATTTGGCACAAAACATCCCGATCGTATTGTCTTCCATAACCGGTGTGCGTGGGCATCATTTAAGGGGCTAAAAGCACATTCATTGACGCCCATCAAAGATCGTTGCCTGCTATGTCAGGCAACCGGCCTTGAATTCACCCTGTTTAGGAATCAATGTGGGCGAATCGATTTTGCAATGTCAGCGCTTAACCTATCAAAGGCTCGACTTTGGGCCGCCACCAGTGCATCAAATCCGGAGCCTGAAACAGGCTCATTGATCACTGCGCGGCCAGTGTAGCTGGCTGGCGGTGCTATTGCGTCTGCATTCGAATGAGCGGGTTTCTTTGTTGCCGCTACAGGATGACTTGCCTTTGCAGTGGTGGGTTTAATCGTCCACAACACATCAAGGCTCACGGAATCACCGAGTTTGCTATCGATGTTTTGAACGTCAATCATTACCTGATAGTCAAAGTGAGCGAAGGGGCTCTGCGTATAGCTCCACACATTGGGCGTGCTCAAGTCCCGTGATAGGTCGGTGGCAACCACGCGTTCAATATCGGATTTCAGGGAACCGGCCCACCGCTGGTATTCGTACACGGCAACCTGATTGTTCGTGTTCTTTACAACCAGCTGAGGGGTATCCACCAAAGACGGCACGGTAACAGGGCCGACCATAATGCGTGTTTTATGCGTCATCGGGGTCGTGGCCGTCACTGGCTGTGCACTCAACGTGTAATAGGTGGTTTTGGGTGAGCTACAGGCAGAAACAACAGTGGCTGCGGCGAGCAGAACAAATACAGTCTTCATTACTTGGACTCCTCGGACGGCTTCCCGAAAATAATCGATTGCGGCTGCTGATCAAGCGTGTCTGCCAGCTTCTTCAACGAGCTTGCGGCTTTGGTCAGCTCGCGCAGCGTATCGCGCAGATCCATTTGTAGCGGCGAATCGCTGGCCAATACGGCATCGGCACTCTTGAGCGTTTTATCCAGCGCAGGCAAGGTCTGGGTATCCAGTTTCTTGACGATACCCACCACCGACTTTTCAATGTCTTCGAAGCTCCCCGGAATTGACGGAAATACCAGTGGTCTATCCTTGGTGTTAATTGTGTATTTAGGCGCATCCGGGAAGAAATCTACCGCAATATATTGCTGCCCCGTCAGAATGTTTGCAGAGCGTAGCTGTGCCCGGAAACCACGATCGACCATGCGTTGATAGCGTTGGATGCGTTCTTCCTCATTTTTAGGCGGCGGGTAGGGCTTGCCATTAGCCATGGTTTTGAGGCGCAAGCGATTAGGATAAAGATTAATCACGACCGGTTGAACAATCGTAAAGTCTTTCGGATCGACCATGGCGCCAATACTTAATACCTCACCGATGGTGACGCCGCGGAAATCAACCGGCGCACCGACGGAAAGTCCTCTCACCGACTGCTTGAAATTGATGACGTAACGATCGACACGGTCATCCGGTGCCTTCATTGCCAGTTCTTTTGTCGAGAAAAGCTGGAACACCGTGTCAGCTGCAACTTCAGACGTCTCGGCAATCTGCTCGTTCGGATCGGCCACTTTGACATTAACGTCATAGCTTGGCGGCGGGCCTTCAAAGGCAATGCCCCCTGCTAATACCGAGATCAAGGACTCTGTTTGAACATTGATACCTGCCGCTCCCACAGAAACATCAATACCGCTGGCATTCCAGAATCGGGTATTGCTGCTTACATATTTGTCGTAGGGTGCGTGAACAAAGACGTCAATTGATACGCCTTTGCCGTCCTTGTCCAGATCATAAGCAACCACTTCCCCAACCATGAGTCTGCGGAAATAGACTGGAGTGCCAATATCGTGCGAGCCTAAATTAGGGGCGTGTAGTTTGAATTTTCTACCGGGTACATCACGGGTAAGAATCGGCGGTACTTCGAGTGCCACAAAGTTATCCCGGGTTTCTTTGGAAAGCCCCAGGTCCGCGGCAATATAGGAGCCGCCGAAGAGGGTGCTCAGTCCGGAAACCCCGCTGGCTGTAATACGCGGCCGTACAATCCAGAAGTGCGTATCTTCCCTTAAGAAGTCAGAGGCCTTTCTATCCATCTGAATCGTTGCCACGACTTCTTTGTGGTCTTCAGACAAATCAACTGTCTTTACGACGCCGATAATCACATCCTTGTATTTCACGTGCGTCTTGCCGGCTTCGAGCCCTTCGCCCGATTTAAACGATACGGTGATCGTCGGGCCGCGCTCCAGAACCACCTTTACGCCTAGGCCAATGCCGACAATCAATGCCAGGATGGGAATGATCCAGATGAACCGCGACGACCAATTGCGCGGTTGCTTTGAGATGGGTTGGGGCAAGTTAGCGAACTCTTCTTCGCGATTAGCATCAGACGGCATGTTTTTCCTTGGGTGAATCTGGTGTGGCATTAGTTTGGTCGGTCGCTTCCCAGATCAGTCTGGGATCAAAACATTCTGCGGCAATCATGGTGAGCACCACCACGGCACCGAAGGCTATAGCACCGGCGCCAACATTAATCGACATCAGGTTGCCAAACTGTACAAGGGCGGTCAGCATTGATGCGACATACACATCAATCATTGACCATCGCCCCACAGCTTCTAGCACCCGGTAAATCTGGGTTCTCTTTTTAGGATTCCAGGTGGAACGCCGCCGTACCGAAATAAGAAGATACGTTAAGGCAAACAGCTTCGATAGAGGAATCACAATACTGGCAATAAACAGAATGGCACCAAGTACTTCAGACCCGGATTCCCATAAATAAATGACGCCGCCCATGATCGTGTCGTCTTCGGTGCCCGTAAGCGTACTTGATTTCATCACCGGTAGCAGATTAGCGGGGATGATCAGTATGTAAGAGGCAATGAGCAGCGCCCATGTGCGATTAAGGCTATCCGGCTTACGAAAATGCAACGGCAAGCCACAACGCCGACAGCGCAGGTCATGTTGTGCAGGGGAGGCATGATGTGCCAGACCGCAGCCATCGCAGCCCACAACATGGGCAGTCAGCCCGGTTAATACCTGGTTCGTCATTGCAGCTTCTCGACCTGATCCCAGAATGTCCGAGGGTCAAAATTTGCTGCTGCGGCAGTTAACGCGAACATCAGGCAGACAAAAGACCACAGGGCAATCTCGGGCAGCACGGTTGCCAGTGCATTCAGTTTGCTGATGGTAATAATTAACCCCAGCATAAACACCTCAACCATGGCCCAGGGCTTGGATAAATGCATAATCCTGAAAACAGCCGCCATTCTGGGCGGCAGATAACCTAAGCGCAGTGGCAGCAGCAAATAGATCAACGCGCCAATCACCAAAGCCGGCATCATAAAGGTAGTTGCAAAGACAAGAATCGCAACCAGCGTCATATCGTCACGAAACAGACTGCCAACCATGCCAAGTAAAGATGTCGAACTCTCAAGGCCTTGTGATGTGAGGCCAACGATTGGAAATGCGTTTGAAATCACAAAAAGAACAGCCGCCGTCAAAGCAAACACCAGGCTGCGTTGCAAGCCTTCCGGCTGGTAGCGATGCAAAACATGACCACAGCGTGGGCAAATGGCCATCGCGTTGGGGTCTAACGCCTGCTCCCCCAGGAGCAGGTCGCATTCTTGGCAAACCAGTAAGGTTTCAGCAGCCACTAAATGAGTTACTTAGACAGTTGACGGCCAAGTGCGGCGCCGCCACCGCCACCAACTCCGGCGCCAACAATCGCACCAGTAGAGCCGCCCATGGAATTGCCAACGGCTGCACCTGCACCGCCGCCTACAGCACCACCAACCACAGCACCGGTTTTACCTTTACCCTTTTTAGTGGTGACAGCCGCACCCGTTGCGCCGCCCACGGCGCCACCGACAATAGCGCCAGTGCTGCCGCCAATCGCATTACCCAGCGCAGCGCCACCGGCACCACCCAAAGCGCCGCCAAGACCGCTTTTGAGATTGCTATCGGCCAGGGCTGCGCCAGATATCAGTACTAATGCAGAAATAATGAGTGTCGTGCGTTTCATTTTGAGGGTCCGTTTGATCTATTAACGCGCTATTTTATTATCTAGCGCTGGGCTTTTCGCCTGTCGGTAACCCTGCTTCTTTCCATGCTTTGTAGCCGCCCTCGATATGGCAGACTGGGCTTAGACCCATCTCTTGTAGGGCAAGGGTGGCTAAGCTGGAGCGCCAAGCAGACTGGCAGTAAAGGATGAATTCCTTGCCGCTGCTGAAAATTTCCTTGTGATATGGGCTCTCAGGATCGACCCAAAATTCAAGCATGCCACGTGGCGCATGGAAGGCATTAGGAATCATGCCTTCCCGTTCAAGTTCCCGCACGTCTCGGATGTCGACAAAAACCACGTTCGGATCGTTAAGCTTTACCATCGCCTCTTCGGTCGAGAGGGTCCGAATCTTTTCACGTGCTTCAGCAATAAGCTGCTTGTAGCCTTTGGTAATGGTCATCCTGGTTCCTTACTATTATTTCAATTTCATGTAATCGTGATCAGAAATTGGAGTATTCCGGAAAAACTGTTTGGAGGATAGCAAACGTAGCAATCAGCAAAAAGAGAATGATTGCTGTGGTATTGAGTGCTTTGCCAGATCTTTCAAAGTGATTGCGCCTAAGTACACCAAAGAAGGCGATGATGATCGGAATGACAGCAAAGGATGCTAAGTTGATCAGGAGATTCGTCAGGTCATTCCACGGCCCTTGCAGCCCCGGAATTCTGTCCATGTTGGCAATATATTGTTCTTTGCCTGCGCCCAGAATGCCAATAAATAGTGTTCCGATCATATTGGCCCACAGACCGATCTGCAGGCTCGCGCTGCTAATCACAGATGCGAGACGTGGCAAGTTGATTGCAGGCCAGAGCACAGCAAAAGAAAAGAACAGAAGGGCCTGAACTTCACCAATTAGATGCGCTTGCAAAAGAGCAAAGGGTGCAGCCGCGTGTTTATGCGCTAGTGGAGCGAGCAACCCCATCAAAATCATAATAAGCCCCGACGCTACGAACGATTTGTGGTACTCGATTTTCATTGGAGACCCGCCCAAGGTGTTTATTGGCCGAGTATAGAACATAAGCCTGTCGTTATTCTCGAGGGTGGGCAGCCACACCCACAAAATGCAGCCTATGTTCTTAGGCTCTTTGGCTTAAGGAAACTTATAACCGCCTTCATTGAATAATTTCAAGCACGCATCTACAGCCGCGGCATCGAGTTGCTTTCCGCGCTGACTGGCTATTTCATTTAACGCCGCCTCTAAGCCCAGCCCTGGCCGGTAAGGACGGTGCGAGGACATAGCTTCCACAACGTCAGCAACTGCAATTATTTTTGCTTCGATGCATATTTGGTCAGCATTTATCCCTTGAGGATAACCCGTTCCATCAAGACGTTCGTGGTGTTGTAGAACTGCTTCTGAGATAGGCCACGGAAACTTAATGCCCTTGAGTATGTCGAATCCGGTCTGAGTGTGAAGCTTGATTAAACTAAACTCCAAGTCTGATAGCTTCCCTGGTTTATTCAACACTTCCGCAGGTACTTGAATCTTACCAATATCGTGTACGAGACTTGCTAAACGAATTCCGTGCGCTTGGTCTTGAGACAGGCCGAGTTCGATCGCAATCTTTTCTGCCAAATCCGCGACACGCTGTTGATGTCCAGCTGTGTATGGATCCCGCTTTTCTAGCATTGCGGATATCGCTTGCAATGCTTCTTCAAGGTTGGAGGACTCGGATTTGCTACTAATGTATTGGTGAGCCAGGCTTTCAGAAACATTAAGCAAGTTGATTTTTTGCTCAC
>ERZ1034365.564-NODE-564-length-20357-cov-3.521598_pt1 | contig 20357 bp, 19 predicted proteins | sample MGYA00520615_ERZ1034365 | MGnify/ENA primary metagenome ERZ1034365 (study PRJEB33736, sample SAMEA104284505) | Azolla filiculoides | biome: Urban; feature: Water surface; material: Ditch water | place: Netherlands | collected 2015-10-28 | depth 0-0.1 m ... | reverse complement strand
AATACTCTTTGCTGTGCTTGAGGCCCAGGTTCTGGATGGCGGCGCTGGCGGTCTTGCGGATCACGTACAGCTTGCGCTCCAGCGCGTCCTGCACGATCACATCGCTGCCACGGCCGATGAACACCTGGCGCAGGATGGGCTCCTTCTCGCGCACGGTGGGCGACATCGGCATGTCGCGGTTGACCGGCACATCGCGCCAGCCCAGCAGCACCTGGCCTTCGGCCTTGATGGCGCGGTCCATCTCCTGCTCGCAGGCCAGACGGCTGGCGTGCTCCTTGGGCAGGAAGATCATGCCGACACCATACTCACCGGGCGGCGGCAGGGTCACGCCCTGCAGGGCCATTTCTTCGCGGTAGAGCGCGTCAGGCAACTGGATCAGGATGCCGGCGCCGTCGCCCATGAGCTTGTCGGCGCCCACGGCACCCCGGTGGTCCAGATTCTCAAGAATCTTCAGGCCCTGCTGCACGATGGCGTGCGATTTCTCGCCCTTGATGTGCGCAACAAACCCCACGCCACAGGCGTCGTGCTCGTTGGCTGGGTCGTACAGACCGGTGAGTTTCAGTTCGGTTTTTGCGGCTGCCGTCGTCATGGCGCACTCCTAAATTTCACAAGGAAAAGAAGCATAGTGCACTGCAACAACAATGCCAAGAAAATTAATTGGGGTCAGATTCCAATTATCCCAAGCAATGAAATATAACTTAAAAAACAGGGACACCACAAAATCAGCATCGCCGAGGGCCCAGCCGCTCAGGGCCGAGCGGGTCAGCGAGTCCTGCTGCGCCAAGCTGATGCCTGCATGCACCATTTCGGCATAGGCCGCCTCCCTTGCAAACGGGGTGTTGCCCAGCTGCCAGAACAGTGGATGGGGCGTGATCAACCGGTCCGTGCGCAGGCCGATGCAATGGGCATGGCTGGACCAGGGATAGTCGCGCGCCGCAGCCACCAGACCGGCGCGCACGGGATTGAGATCAAGGTACACCATGCAGGCCAGCAGATAGCGCCCGGACTGGATCAGCGTGGAGCGATAGCGCCCCTCCCACAGGGTGCCGCTGCGGCCCTGGGTGTCGTTGAAGTAGCGCACATAGCGCCGGCCCACCGCCTGCATCATCTGCGGCAGGCCGTCCGCCGTCTCGGGCGTCGCGAGCAAATGAAAGTGGTTGTCCATCAGCACGTAGGCGTGGATGGCCACCTTGAACTTTGCGGCGTTCTCCGCCAGCAGCGCGAGCAAGGTGGTCCGGTCACCCGCAGAGGCAAAGATGGCCTGGCGGTTGTTGCCACGCTGGATCACGTGGTGCACGTGGCCAGGCAATGTGAGGCGGGGAAGACGGGCCATGAAAAAAGCGTGGTGAAGGAGACGTCGCCGTCCGGGAGGCGGACTTGATTATCCGTTGCGTGCGCCGGCGGCGTCTGCTGCATACTCAGGATTTCGATCCTCACCATGTTCTGAAAGGACGACGACATGAAGACCCTGCACACCGTGACCGTAGCCGCTGCACTGCTGGCGACCGCCATCCTGTCGGGTTGCGCGGCTGACGCCTACGCACCAGGCTACCTGCACACACCGGGCTACGGAAGCCCGACCCCCAACGTGGCTTATTCTGCCAACGAGGCCACCGCAGTGCGCGTGCGCAACGCGCTGGCGGCAGACGCCCGCGTCGGAGTCGAAACGCTGACCATCAAGGTGACTGACGGCGTGGTTGAGCTGGGGGGAATTCCGAAAGATCTGCGGGCTCGCGACCTCGCCATCAGGATCACCGAACGCACCTATGGCGTCAAACACGTGGTCAACAACATGGTGTTCAATTAAAGAACAGCCGCAGGCTGGGGCAATTTGAACCGGGACGCCAGCAGGGCCTCCAGCCCGAACTGCACCAGAATTTCGCGCAGGCGCTCCGCGGCACTGCGCTTTTTCTGCCCGGTGTATTTCGCGATGATGAGTTCGTTCTTCATGCTGTGCTCCCAGCCGACCAGTTCGGTCACCGTGACCTGGTAGCCGGACGCTTCCAGGTACAGGCAGCGCAGCACGTTGGTGATCTGGCTGCCCATCTCGCGCGTGTGCAGCGGATGGCGCCAGAGTTCGGCCAGCGGCGTGCGCGCCAGCGTCAGCGCCTTGCCCGCATTCAGCGTACGGGCTACTTCGGCCTGGCAACACGGAACCAGCACCATGTATTTCGCATGCTTCTGCAACCCAAAGGCAATCGCGTCGTCGGTGGCGGTGTCGCAGGCATGCAGCGCCGTCACCACGTCGATCTGCTCCGGCAATGCGTCGGACCGCGTGGAGGCTTCCACGCTCAGGTTCAGGAAGTGCATCCGCTCGAAACCCAACCGGGCCGCCAGCTCCCGGGATTTCTGCACCAGCTCGGGGCGGGTTTCAATGCCGTAGATCTGCCCGCTGGACTGCGCCTTGAAATACAGGTCGTAAATGATGAAGCCCAGATAGGACTTGCCGGCGCCATGGTCGGCCAGCGTGACGCCCGACCCGGACGGTGGCAGCTCCTGCAACAGTTTTTCAATGAACTGGTAGAGGTGGTACACCTGCTTGAGCTTGCGCCGCGAGTCCTGGTTGAGCTTGCCGTCCCGTGTCAGGATGTGCAGCTCCTTGAGCAGCTCCACCGATTGGCCGGGACGGATTTCAGGCGCGAGCGCCGCAGCGTCGGGCGCAGCAAAGGTTTTTTTCTTCATGGCTTGAGCTTGCCACAATGGCCGTCCTGCGTCGTCGGGCCGACCGCCAAGGCGTCCCAACCGGCGTGCCCGAGCTTTTCCAGCGTGGCCATGTTGACTTCAAAAATCGCCTCGGCCTCGGGAAAGGCCTGCACCGCACGGTCAATGCTGGCCTCGCGGATCAGGTGCAGCGTGGGATAGGGTGCGCGGTTGGTGAAGTTGGTGATGTCGTCTTCCGCCGTGCCGGCAAACTGGAACCTGGGGTGAAAGGGGGCGATCTGGAGCGTGCCCTCCAGGTCCAGCTCGGCCAGCGCACGGTCGGCCTCGGCCAGGAAGTCGTTGAAATCCAGAAAATCTGCAAAGGCATCCGGCGCAATCAGCAAGGTGGTGTCCCGCACTTGCGGGTCCAGAGCCACCAGGTCTTTCAGCTCCGTCACCAGCGCCTGCCGCAGCCCATCGGCCTCGGTTGCGCCGCTCACGGCATAGTGCACCTGCCCCTTGACGTGCACGGATTTGGCAAAGGGACACAGGTTCAGGCCAATGACGGCGCGCTCCAGCCAGCGACGGGTGTCCTGTTCAACGACGTTCGGGTCAGATGGCATGATTTCCTCGCAGATTCAGATAAAGAGGCTGGGCTGCTGCACGATCCGCTTGGCCAGCTCGTCCATCAGGGAACTCCCGACCCGCTGTGCCGTCCAGGTGCTGGTGACCAGCTCAAAGCCGCTCAAATTGGTCAGCCGGAAGGCCAGCGACGCCTGGTCATGGTCGGGCGTGACGACGACACTGCCGCGCGACTGGGTCAGAAATTCGAAACGGTAGGCGCGCAAGGCGTTCTTTTCCGGGTCACGGACATCCTGGCGGTCGTGCGGGATGGCGCCGAGGCCCAGTCGCTTTTGCACGCGCTCCAGGTCCGGCGGGAAGTTGACCTTGACCGATGCGGCCACCGGCTTTCCCTGCTGCGGCACGATGTCCCAGCCCAGGGTCAGGTAGTCAAACACCTCTTTGCCACGCAGGTGCTTCTTGCGCGCATCGAAACGAAAGTCTTTCAGCTGCATGGCAGGCCAGGGCGTCTTGCCGTCCACACTGAGTTGCGGTCCGGCCGGGGCAATCACGTTGAGCTGGCGCATCAACTCCTGCAGATAGACCCAGACGGTCTGACAAGCGTATTCCGTCTGGGCCGTGCTCTCTTCAAAACTGCGCTGCACACCGGCCTGCTGGTGTTGCAGCGCGGCAGCTTGTGATTTGAGCTGATTGAGAAAACTCACGGAAGCTCCCTTTGGAAACAATACACAGTTCAATCTTCCTGACAAGAAACACCGGGGCAGCGCACTGCGTCGGCAATCTTGCGGGCCAGCAGCACGCCAGCCAGCGCGCAGAGGCCCGTCACGACCCAGGTCCACTGCCAGCCGCCCGCAGCGCCCGCCACCCAGGCCACCAGCGGCGGACCGGCAAACTGCCCTATCGCCGACCACTGCTGCATCCAGCCTACGGTGGTGGAGACCGTGTTGTCACTGGGCGCAAGACGCACGGCAAGCGAGAACAGGGTGCCCGGGATCATGCCGCCGACCATCGAAAACAGCAACACGCCCGCATAGCGCAGCCACGGCGGGCTGTCGGGCAGACCAAAGGCCAGCAAGGCCCCGAGCGACATGGCGGCAAATCCGGTGTACAGCAGGTGCTGCGGCTGCAGCCCACGCTGCAGCAGCCGGCCGGAGCCAACGTTGCCCACGATGTTGACGGCGGCCGCCAGCGCGGTCAGCAAGCCGACCAGAGCGCCCGCCATGCCGGCCTGGGCATAAATGGACGGCAGGAACCCGACCACAGCCAGCCACTGGCCTGAATACATCGCGAAGGTGAGCGCCACCAGCCAGGGGCCCCGGCAGGCCAGCGTCTGCCGAAGCCGCTGGCGCCATGCCGGTGCAGGCTGTTGCCGCTTCACGGCCGGTGCAGTCGCTGCGCTGGCTGTGCGCAAGGCGCCGTCCGACGGCACCCCCAGCGCCAGCCAGACGGCCATGCCCGCCGACAGCGCCGCAAGCCCCCACCACCAGCCCTCCCAGCCGACCACCGCTATTGCCAAGGGGCCACACAGCAGCGCCAGCGCCGTACCGACCGGCATGTAAGCCCCCCACAGCCCCAGCATGGCGCTCAGGCGCGCCACCGGCACCAACTTGCGTATCAGGCTGGGCGCAGGCAAGGAGACCAGCAAGAAGCCAAAGCCCTCCAGCGCCCGCAGCGCCAGCAGTTCGCCAGGGCCGCGGGCCCAGCCACCGACCGCGCTGGCACCGGCAAGCACCCACAGGCCGGTCAGCATGCTGCGGCGCAGGCCCAGCCCATCGGCCGCCAGCCCGACTACCAGCCCGAGTGTCATGCCGGCCAGCTGCACCATGGAGAGCAGGAAACCGGCCTGCAGCAGGGTCACACCCAGGGCCTCGCGCAGCACCGGTAGCGCTGGCGGCAGCTTGCCCACATGCAGCGCCGCACTGACGCCCGCAAGGATCACCAGCAAGGCGGGATCGATGGCGGGGCGCTTCATGACTTCAGGACCGGGTGTGGCGTGCATGGTGCATCTGGCAACGGTGGGGCAGCCCGTCAGGGCAGGAACTTCCGGCCGGTCAGCCGCTCGTGCTCGCGCGCAGCAAACCGGTCGGTCATGCCCGCGATGTAATCGGCCACGGCGCGCGCCACCGTGGCGGGGTTTCCACCTGCTTGCGCTGCACGCCCGGAAAAGCCCGGCGGCATCTGCGCGGGATCTGCACGGTAAGCCTCAAAAAGCTCCCGCACCACCTCTTTGGCCTGCCCTGTGGTGTGAATGACCTGCGGATGCCGGTATAAATTGGCGAACAGGAAACGCTTGAGCGCCGACGAGGCGGCCCTCATTGCAGGACTGAACCGCACCAGCGGCCCGGCCTGCCGGGCGCCGTCCGCATCGCGCGGGTCGGCCGCCCCGATCGCCGCACGGGTCGCGGCAATCACGTCATACACCTGCGCGCTGAGCATGCGGCGAATCGCCTCGTACAGCACGCGCCGCCCCTGCAGAAGCGGGTACTCACGTACGGCTTCGGCCCGGTAACGCTCGAACAAGTCCACGGCCTGCAATTGCGCCAGCGTGATCAGGCCGGAGCGCACCCCGTCATCAATGTCGTGGGCGTTGTAGGCAATCTCGTCGGCCAGATTGCACAGCTGGGCCTCCACACTCGGCTGGGTGTGGTCCAGAAAGCGGCGGGCCACACCGTCGGGCTCGGCCGCCTCCAGCTTGTGCGCGTTCGCAGGCGAGCAGTGCTTGAGGATGCCTTCGCGCGTCTCGAACGTCAGATTCAGCCCATCCCAGGCCGGATAGCGCTCTTCCAGCTGGTCCACCACCCGCAGGCTCTGCAGGTTGTGCTCGAAGCCGCCCCATTCCTGCCCAGCGCCGTGCATGCAGTCATTGAGCGCATCCTGACCGGCGTGGCCAAACGGCGTGTGACCCAGGTCATGGGCCAGCGCAATGGCTTCCACCAAGTCCTCGTTGAGGCCCAGCGACCGGGCGATCGAGCGCCCCAGTTGCGCCACCTCCAGCGAATGCGTCAGGCGCGTGCGAAACAGGTCGCCTTCATGGTTCAAAAACACCTGCGTCTTGTACACCAGACGGCGAAAGGCGGTGGAATGAACAATCCGGTCGCGGTCCCGCTGAAACTCGGTGCGGGTGGGCGCCGGGGCTTCGGAAAAGCGGCGCCCCCTGGAGCGCGCCGGATCACTGGCGAAAGGTGCTAAATCCATGAATTCAGCATCAAATACGCCTCTTCCCATCGTGGAATGGTCATAGTTTGCTATTGTTTTTAAACACCTTGGCCATCATGTCGCGCAGCATGCGTCAATGACTTCGCGCACCAGGGCGTCCGGCGCGCCCCGCACCGCAGCCTGCCCACCACCATCAATCACCACGAACTTGATCTCGCCGCCCTCGGCCTTCTTGTCCACGCGCATCAACGCCAGGTAGCGCCCGGCGTTGTCCGCCGCATCCAGCACGGGCGCCCGCACCGGCAGACCGGCCCGCGCAATCAGGGTGCGCAGACGCTCAACAAAGGCCGTGTCGATCAGCCCCCGCCGCTGCGACAACGCTGCGGCCATCACCATGCCACATCCCACGGCCTCGCCGTGCAGCCATGCGCCATAGCCCAGCCCGGCCTCGATGGCGTGGCCGAAGGTGTGACCGAAATTCAGAATCGCACGCAGGCCGGCTTCACGCTCGTCCTGCCCCACGACCCAGGCTTTGATCGCGCAACTGCGCTGCACGGCATGGGCCAGCGCAGCCGTGTCGCGCGCCATCAGGGCATCGATGTGGGCCTCGATCCAGTCCAGAAAGGCCAGATCGGCAATCGGCCCGTACTTGATCACCTCGGCCAGACCCGCGCTGAGTTCGCGCGCAGGCAGAGTCTTGAGGGTTTCCAGGTCGCACACCACCAGTTGCGGCTGGTAGAACGCGCCAATCATGTTCTTGCCCAGCGGATGGTTGATGGCCGTCTTGCCACCCACCGAGGAGTCCACCTGCGCCAGCAGGGTCGTGGGCACCTGCACAAACGGCACGCCGCGCATGTAACTTGCGGCGGCAAAGCCGGCCATGTCCCCGATCACACCACCGCCCAGCGCATAAATTACCGTTTTGCGGTCGCAGCCATAGGCCAGCAAGGCATCAAAGATCTGGTTGAGGGTGGCCCAGGTCTTGTAGGCTTCGCCGTCCGGCAGGATCACCATGTGGATCGACGGGTACTTGCCCGCCAGCGCACCACGCAGGCGCTCTGCGTAAAGCGGCGCCACGGTGGTGTTGGTGACGATCAATGCAGACGCCGCCCTGGGCGCGGCAGCGTAGGTGTCCACCTGATGGAGTAAGCCGGTGCCAATGGTGATGGCGTAACTGCGGTCTTCGAGCGCGATCTGGACCTGTCGGGAATTTGAATTCACTTGCATGGGTCCAAGTTTAGGGCTTTGCACCAGCCCCCTGGCACGCAACCGGCGGGCAAAACACCCTGCCCCAACCGCAACGCGACCTCAGGCCGCGTCGGCCGGCGGTGCGTGCAAGGCGCCCGCGAGTTCCAGCTGCATGGTGATCATGTTCACCAGCGTCGCCACGGAGGGGCGGCCGGTTTCAATGACAAAGTGTGCGGTTTCCCGGTACAGCGGATCGCGTGCGGTAAACAGGTCGCGCAGGCGCCCCAAGGGGTCCTTGACCTGCAGCAGGGGGCGGTTCACGTCGTGCCGCAGGCGCCGAAAAACCTCTTCCGGGCTGGACCGAAGGTAAACGACCTGCCCACGCGCGCGCAGGTGTTCCCGGTTCGCAGGCCGCAACACCGACCCGCCACCAGTGGCGATGACCCCATGGTGATGTTGCGTCAAATCGTCGATCACCGCCTGCTCCACGTCCCGGAAGCTGTCCTCGCCTTCGCGCTCGAAATACGCACGGATCGAGCAGCCCAGCTGCTGCTCGATCACGTGGTCCGAATCGATGAAGGGCACACCCAGCCGCCGGGCGAGCTGGCGGCCGACGGTGGATTTACCGGAGCCCGGGAGGCCGACGAGAGAAATACTCAATTTGGATCAGTACACGACGCGGTAATTCCAAACGGACTTCTGACGCCAGCCGGCGTGCCGCCAGGATCGATATCCGACACAAGAATCGGCAAAATAAACGGAAGGGATTGTCTGGATTCCGTGCCCCCCACGGAGGCACGGGCTATCACATCCACGTTGACCCATCCGGCGTACTGCTCACCGTATTGCAAATTGAACGCGGCACGCCCAGTCGCATCGGTAGTGACAGACCCTGGGGCTGCGATCACCACATTGCCAGGTGTCAACTGCCCATTGACATTCGTGTCCTCACCAGGATCGAGGATGCCATTCAGATTTAGGTCCTCATTTGCACAAGTGGCCCTTTGTACAAAAAACCAATTCGTCTTCCCAATAGCAGTTACTCCGGATGCAGTGGTAGTCTCTGTTTTGTTATCCATCACACCTTTCCAATACTCACGAGGAATGACGGCCAATGTGACGTTCTGCCCACCCACGGCCACACCGTTGGCATCAGTCACATAGACCGAAAACGGCTTGGAGTAGGTGGTTTCGTTGAGGTTTTCCATCGTATTTCCAAAGCCGATGGTAATGAACAGCGCTTGGCCATTGACGGTCAAGGTCGCAGTGGACCTGATCGAGGTGGATGCGACCGTCCCCTGAATCAGCACCCCATTGGCCGGCGTCGTGTTGGCCCCAGGGATAAACCGCACCTGCGCACGACCGTTCAAGTCCGTCGTGGCCACACCAGGAGAAAGCGTTCCGTTGCTGACATCTTGCAAGGTAGTGAAGTTGACCTGACGATTTGCTACTGCATTACCAGCCGCATCTCGAACGATGGCCTCAATCGTGCTCTGGTTGGCCGCACCCGAACTATTCGGCGCAATGGCGCCCGGATTCGCCTGAACAACAATTGTGGCGGGTGTCGTTGCCACAAACTGCAGCGGCAGGTTGACCTGACCGACTCCGGCGATCTGCGCTGTCACGACGGCTGGGCCCGCCGTCGCGGAAGACACGAATATGGACGCCTCACCTGTCGCACTGGTCGACACATTCGCAACAGACACATTACCCCTCGTTGTACTGAAATTTACTGCAGTACCACTGACTCCAGCGCCTCCCAAGCGGTATCTGACTGTAACGATCTGGTCTTCGCCAACCGGGACTTGGGTATTGTTCGAAGGGCTTACGACAGCAAAGTCTGACGCGTTGACGCTTAAGTCAACCGACGCAGTAGAGCCAAGCCCTGAAATGGTCAATTTATCCAAGCCTGCTTTATTCGGGGTATAAAGCACCGTCGCGCTGCCAGAGGCGTCGGTAGTCAAATCGGCGGGACTGACCGCATTACCTAATGTTGAAGCGACCTTGATTGAAGCACCGGCAACAGGGCTTCCAGTTGAATCAACGGCCCTGACCGTATATTGGGTTGCTGCCCCGCCAGCTTGCAAGGAAACATTTCCTGCAATAGACAAACGCGTACCAGTCACTGGAATCACGATCTCCCCTTTCACGCCACCCGAAGTAACGGTGACCGTGATATCCCGGATCGATTTGTTAGATCCAGCACTCAACTTCGCGGTCACAACGCCGTTATCGTTGGTTACAGAAGAGGATGCCTGAAGAATGCCTGAAGAAGCGGCAAAAGAAACCGTTTGCCCAGCCAAGCTTACATTGGCACTACTTTTAACAAACGCCGTGATGACAGCCTCGGCACCAGCAGAGGCCAGAACACCACTTGATGTCAATACCTCAACGGTCGCGGGCGTAACGGCAGGCGACGTTGTGGAAGTTCCGCCGGATGACGACGATCCGGCACTGCCACCCCCGCCTCCACAGGCAACAAGCAGCGCCAACAGCAAGCTGCCAATAATAAGTTTCAGATATTGCATAGTTAGCTTCCTCAATCCTGATTGGGTATTTTTTACTTACTTATTATTACCGTACCGCAGCCCGGTCCGAAATCATTTTGGGCGTAATGAACACCAGCATTTCCTGCTTGTTGGCGCTGCGCTGGCGTGACTTGAACAGGTTGCCGACCCCAGGCAGATCGCCCAGCACGGGCACCTTGGTTTCACTTTCGGACTCATTCAGTTCGAAAATACCGCCAATCACCACCGTGCCGCCATTTTCCACCAGCACCTGGGTCTTGATGTGCTTGGTGTTGATGGCAAAGCCGGCGGCGGTCGATTGCCCGACGCTGTCCTTGTTGACGTCCAGATCCAGAATGATGTTGCCTTCCGGGGTGATCTGGGGGGTAACCTCCAACTTGAGGTTGGCTTTGCGGAAGGCGATGGAGGTTGCGCCACTCGCGGTCGCGACCTGGTAGGGCAATTCCGTCCCCTGCTCAATGAGGGCCTTGGTCTGATCGGCGGTGACAACCCGCGGGCTCGATACAACCTTGCCTTTGCCGTCCGCCTCCAGCGCGGAGATTTCAAGGTTCAGGAAGCGGTTGGCCGAAGAACTGAACAGCGAGATGGCAAACGAGGCTGCGTTGTAGCCGTTTTGCCCCACCGCCGGCAGGTTGACGAAGGTGGTGTTGGACGTGTCCAGTGCCGCCGAAGATTCGCCGGTGGTTCCGGAAATCGCGTTGTACGTGCCACCAAACGCGACCCGGTTGCCACCGCCAACACCGTAACCGGCATCGCCGCCACGGACGCCGCGCAGGTCGCTTCCGCCCAGACGCATGCCCAGTGATTTGCCAAAGGTATCCGAGGCCTCGACGATGCGGGCTTCAATCAGCACCTGCCTGACAGCAATGTCCAGCTTCGAGATCAACTCCTGCACCTGTTCGAGTTTGGATGAGATGTCCGAGACGAACAGCTGATTGGTGCGCGGCTCCGAGATCACACTGCCACGCGCGCTGAGGATGCGCACATTGGTGCCAGCGCCGCCACTGTTGGCGGTGATCTGGGCCGCGATATCCGCCGCCTTGGTGTAGTTCAACTGAAACGCCTGCGTACGCAAGGGCTCAAGGCCTTGAATTGCAAGGTTGGACTCCAGCTCCTGCTTTTCCTTCGCAGCGAGCTCGTCCTTGGGTGCAATCCAGAGGACGTTGCCGGTCTTGCGCATGCCCAGACCTTTGGCGCGCAGGATGATGTCCAGCGCCTGGTCCCAGGGCACGTCCTTGAGGCGCAGGGTGACGGCACCCGTCACGGTATCGGAGGTCACGATATTGAAGTTGGTGAAGTCGGCGATGACCTGCAGCAGCGAGCGCACCTCAATATTCTGGAAGTTCAGCGACAGCTTTTCGCCGCTGAACCCCACGCCCTGGGTCAACTTGGTTGGATCGATTTTCTGCGGGCGCACCTCGACCACGAACTGGTTGTCGCTCTGGTACGCGCTGTGCTCCCAGGCGCCACGCGGCTCGATGACCATTCGGACCCGGTCTCCGTTTTGAAAGGTTGTGACAGACTGGATCGGTGTACCGAAGTCCGCGACGTCGATGCGCCGACGCAGGCCTTCGGGCAGGGATGACTTGAGAAAATCAACGACCAGCGTCTGGCCTTGCTGACGGATATCAACACCCACCTGGTTGTTGGGCAGGTCAACGACCACCCGCCCGGCGCCTTCCAGCCCGCGGCGGAAGTCAAGGTCCTTGATCGGCAACACATCGCGGTTGCGATTTTCTGCAAAGACGGGAGAAGCCAGGGCCGTGGGGCCTGCTGTGGGCACTGGCTCCAGGGAAATCATCAGGCTCTTTCCGCGAATTTCCGTCCTGTAGCTGGTGGCCTGCTTCAGATTGAAGACCATCCGGGTCCGTTCACCGGCCTGCACCACATTCACCGACTTCAAATTGCCCTGGTTGATCTCGATGCTGGGCCGACCGAGGCCGTTGCTCACCCCCGGGAAATCCAGCGCAATGCGAGCCGGTACCTGAATGGAAAATCCGGTGGGAACCGCCGCCAAGGGCTGTGCCAGATCGACACGGATGACTTCAACACCGCCCTGAATGGATCCGGTCACGGCCTCAATGGTATTTTGGGCATGCGCAGCCAGCGCGCCGAGCGTGACACTCAAAGCCAGCAAACCGCGTCCCAGATACCGCAGCACAGGGTTCTGTTTATTCTTCATTTTGACCTCTCTTCCAATTGCAGTGCGGCAGCACGTTCGATCCATTCGCCTGCGGCGTCCTGCACAATTTCCCGCAGAGTCACCTCCGTCTCAGACACCTTGGTGATACGGCCATAGTTCTGCCCCAGGTAATTACCCGGGCGGACCTGGTACAGCAGGTTGTCCACCTTGATCAGCGCCACCAGCTGGCCCGATTTATTCAAGCTTCCCACCATCTTCACGCTGTCCAGCGGCATGCTCTCCAGCGGCTCCTTGCGCCGGCTGAGTTCAGGCGCCACAAGCGCCGCATTGGAGGTCGCCGTTGTGGACTGCTGCCGCAGGGCCTGCGTCAGCTTCTGGCCACTGAAAGGTTCTGCACCAGCGTCCTGCACGTAGGCTTGGGGCGAGAATTTCTTGGGCTCCGGGATCGGGGTGATTTTCGGCTTGGTCTGGCTGCGCTGCTCACTCATCCACTGCTGCAATTCTTCCTGACCAGAGTCAGCGCAACCTGCAAGCGCGACCACCGCCAGCGTGAACGCAACGAATCTGAACACCATCATTTTTTTGCTCCCGGAGCGGCCGTCTTGCGCTGCGCAGCCACCTCCTCAGGATCGAGATAGCGAAATGTCTTGGCAGTGGCATCCATTGACAAGGTGCCATCCCGGCCCGGCAAGATGGTCAGGTTGTTGAGCGTGACGATGCGCGAAAGATTTGCGATGTCGGAGGTGAAAGAACCGATGTCATGGTACTTGCCCGTCACACGGAGTGCGATGGGAAGCTCTGCGTAATATTCCTTGACGCTGATCTGGCCTGGACGAAAAAGGTCAAACTGAAGGCTGCGCCCGAGCCCCGCCTGGTTGATGTCCGAAAGCAATGCGTCCATCTCGGCCTTGCTGGGCAGTTGCTTTTCGAGCTGTGTCACGTACTGCTGGACCTGCTCCCGCTGCTTTTTCAGCGCATCCAGGTTCACCGCCTGCGCGAGCTTTTTTGAATAGTCCTGGCGCAGTTGGACTTCCTTGCTGCGTTCGGCCTGCAATTGCACATCGGAATCCTGAAGCCAGGCAAACCACAGCGCGCCGATCACGAACAACGTGACACAAAAGCACAGCAGGTAGCGAGGCAGCGTCGGCCATGCAGCTGGATCCCTTGGATCAAGCCCCCTGAACTGTCTTTGCAGATTGTCAGTCAAGGCAGAGATTTTGGCGCTTGGGACGGCGATAGTCACCATATTGTTCCTTCTTAGCGCTTGGCTGTGGCGGACGAGGCCGCAAGGGATGCCAAAGGCGTGGAGGCGGCTGCAGACGCAGCCGATGCAGCCTGTGCCACTTCGCTCGCCCGCCTGAGCTGCACGCGCACCGTGAAATTCGAGACTCTGCGCTGGTCGCGCGCAGACAACGCGACGTTGCCGGCCACAATTTCAACCAGATCTGGGCGCGTCATCCAGGGGCTGTTGTTGGCAAAATTGCGCAAGAGTTCAGAGACACGTTCATTCGATTGCGCGACGCCGGTGAACGTAACGCCTTGGTCCACATGCCGCAGAGCGGTGATGTAGACACCGTCAGGCAGCTGCTTGACGACCTCATTCAAAAGATGCACCGGCAGATTGCGGTTGGCCTGCAGGTCTTCCACCGCCTGTTGCCGCGCGCGCAATGCCGCGATTTCACTCTGCAGACCCGCGATGTCCTTGATTTGTGTTTCAAGTCGCTTGATTTCACTCTGCAGATATTGATTCTTGCCGCGCTGGCTGGAAATCTTTGTTTCGTACCAGACAAATACTAACCCAGCCAGCAAACCGCCAATTAAGGCGGCCGTTGCAAGCGAGACATAAAAGGCTTCGCGCCGGAGTTTGCGTGCCGCCTCGCGGTGCGGCAACAGGTTGATGAGGATCACTGCAGGAACCTCCGCATGGCAAGACCACAAGAGGTCAGGTACGAGGGGGCCTCGCGCCGGAGTTTGTTCTCGCGCACGCCGCCGCTGACCTCCATCCCGGCAAAGGGGTCCACGACACTGCATGGAAACGATGTCTGCTGCGTCACGGCAGAGGTCAAGCCAGCCAGTGCAGACGATCCCCCGGCCAGCATCACGTAGTCCACCCGGTTGTAGGGCGTACTGGTGAAAAAGAACTGCATGGCCCGACTGACCTCCTGCGCCATGCTCTCGACAAAGGGTTGCAGCACGCCACCCACATAGTCGTCAGGCAAATCGCCGTTGCGCTTCTTGGCTTCGGCCTCTTCCAGGGAAAAGCCATACTGGCGCACGATCAACTGGGTTAACTGGGCTCCGCCAAATGCCTGGTCTCGGTCGTAAAGCACTTCCTGGTTGCGGATGACCTGCATGCTGGTGGTAAAGGCACCAATCTCGAAAAGCGCCACGATGGCATCGACCCCGTTGTTCGGCAAACCTTCGATCAAGCGGCTGACCGCCAGTCTGGACGCATAGGACTCCACATCCAGTATCACGGGCTTCAAGCCGGCCGCCTCGGCCAGGCCCTGTCGATCCTGCACTTTGTCTTTGCGGGACGCCGCGATCAGTACATCGACGTCTCCGGGCGACGAGCCGCTCGGTCCGATCACGCAGAAGTCAAGGCTGACCTCATCAAGCGAAAACGGAATGTACTGGTTGGCCTCTGATTCGACCTGAACCTCCAGTTCCTGTTCACTCAGCCCGCCTGGCAGCACAATTTTCTTGGTAATCACGGCCGAAGGGGGCAGCGCCATGGCCACATTCTTGGTCCGTGTTCCACTTTTCTTCACCACGCGCCGAACGGCCTCGGCAACTTCATCAAACTTCTCGACGTTGCCGTCCGTGATCCAGCCCCGCTCAAGCGGCTCCATGGCGAAGCGCTCAAGAATCAATTGACCTGATGCATCCCGCCCCAACTCCACCAGTTTGACGCTGGATGAGCTGATGTCCAGCCCAAGCATCGGTGCAGGCTGACGGCTAAATAAGGACCCCAATGAAATCAAAACAGTCCCCTGAACCCAGCCTTGGAGTAGCTGGCTAAACTTAAGAATTCACTTGAATGCTATCAGTAAGCCTATTGTCCGGCAAAGAACTTCCGGGCGAATGCCCTCGTGAAGCGTTGCCAAAAGCCGACGACAAGCGGATGCGTCGAGGATACAGCCCGACTCACGTCCTAAGTGTGTTGCAGCAGGTAACAATCAGATACCAAGCGTACCAACCCGCAGATTTCTGATTTTTAAAATGGTTCGGCGCATTTGCGCATTTTTTATGCCCACACAGCCCCAACCCACCCCCTCCCCCTCCTCTTCAGGTCCCTCTGGAACGTCCACATCGGGGTGGCCATCGCGGATTTTCCGCGTGCTGTGCTGGGGCGCCGGGCTTGCACTTGCGGGCATGGCCGCCTTGGCGCTGGTAATCGCCATTGCGCTGTCCGTCGCTTACCCCAACCTTCCAGACATCTCCGATCTTTCCGATTACCGCCCCAAGCTCCCGCTGCGCATCTACACGTCAGATGGCGCCCTGATTGGTGAATTTGGTGAGGAGAGGCGGAACCTGACGCCGATTCGGGAAATTCCGCAGATCATGAAAAACGCAGTGCTCTCGATTGAGGATGCGCGGTTTTACAAGCATGGCGGGGTGGATTACCTGGGCGTCATCCGCGCCGGTCTTGCCAATGTGGGGCGACTCAAGAGCCAGGGCGCATCGACGATCACGATGCAGGTGGCCCGCAATGTGTATCTTTCCTCGGAAAAGACCTACACGCGGAAAATTTACGAGATTCTGCTGACGTTCAAGCTGGAACACATGCTGACCAAGGACCAGATCCTTGAGATCTACATGAACCAGATCTTCCTGGGGAACCGGGCGTATGGCTTCGCGGCAGCGTCGGAAGCGTATTTTGGCAAACCGCTCAAGGAGGTCACGGTGGCCGAAGCGGCCATGCTGGCAGGCCTGCCCAAAGCGCCGTCGGCGTACAACCCGATCAGCAACCCCAAACGCGCCCGCTCCCGCCAGCTGTACATCATTGAACGCATGGAGGAAAACGGGTTCATCACCACAGCCCAGGCGGAAGCGGCCAAGAAGGAAGAACTCAAGATCAAGTCCGGGCCGGACAACTCGCGCGTTCACGCGGAGTTTGTAGCTGAAACGGTGCGACAGCTGATTTTTTCCCAATACGGCGATGAGACCTACACCCGGGGGCTCAATGTCATCACGACACTCAAGGCCAGCGAGCAGGACGCAGCCTACCGCGCCATGCGCAAGGGCATCATGGACTACGAGCGGCGCCAGATTTACCGGGGCCCCGAACAGTTCATTGACCTGCCCGCCGATCCCAAAGAGCTGGAGGACGCGATCGACGATGCGCTCACCGATCACCCGGACAACGGTGACGTTTTAACCGCTGTCGTGATGGACGCCAATCCAAAGCGGATTGTTGCGATCCGCCAGAACAGTGAAAGCATCGAGATCACCGGCGATGGCCTGAAGCCGGCGCAGTCGGGACTTTCGGACAAGGCCGCGCCGAAAATCAGAATTCGCCCGGGCGCGGTCATCCGCGTCGTGCGCACCCCCAAAAACACCTGGGAAATTACCCAACTGCCGGAGGTCGAAGGCGCCTTTGTCGCGCTGGATCCACGCGATGGCGCCGTTCGGGCGCTCGTCGGTGGCTTTGATTTCAACAAAAACAAATTCAACCATGTCACCCAGGCCTGGCGCCAGCCGGGCTCCAGCTTCAAGCCGTTCATCTACTCCGCAGCGCTGGAAAAAGGCTTCACGCCGGCCACCGTGGTCAACGATGCGCCGCTCTTCTTTGATGCGGGCGTGACCGGCGGCCAGCCATGGGAGCCCAAGAATTACGACGGAAAATTCGAAGGTCCGATGGCCTTGCACACGGCACTGGCCAAGTCGAAAAACATGGTGTCCATCCGGATCCTGCAGGCGGTGGGTGCCCAGAATGCCCAGGAGTGGATCACACGCTTCGGTTTCGATGCCGAAAAGCACCCGGCTTACCTCACCATGGCGCTGGGCGCCGGCTCGGTCACGCCGATGCAGATGGCCACGGCCTATTCCGTGTTTGCCAACGGCGGCTACCGCGTGAATCCCTGGCTGATCACCCGCATCTCGGACCAGAAAGGCAAAATGCTGGTGGAAAGCCAGCCGCCGGTGCTGAATGAATCGTTGCGGGCCATCGACGCCCGCAACGCCTTCGTCATGAACCGGCTGCTTCAGGAAGTGGCCCGCTCCGGCACCGCAGCCAAAGCACAGGCGATGCTCAAGCGGACCGATCTTTACGGCAAGACCGGCACCACCAACGATTCGATCGACACCTGGTTTGCGGGCTACCAGCCCACGCTGGCCGCCGTGGTCTGGATGGGTTACGACACGCCACGCTCACTGGGCGACCGGGAAACCGGTGGCGGCCTGAGCCTGCCCGTCTGGATCAGTTTCATGGAAACCGCGCTGCGGGGCGTCCCTGTCGCGGAGCCCGCTCCGCCCGAAGGCGTGGTGAACTCTGGTGGCGAATGGTTCTACGACGAGTACGCGCGTGGCGCGGGCGTCAGCAGCCTCGGACTACAAGACCGGGGTGCAGGTACGGCATCCCCGGCTGCCTCCAGTGCGCAGGAATTGCCTCCAGCGGACGAGCGCAAGCGCATTCTTGATCTCTTCAAGAACTGATCAAACCGAAAAATCCAGCGTGACGCCCGTCTGTGCGCTGGCGTCGCGCGACAGGCAGGCCAGGAATTCCCCGTTCCCTTTGGTGTCAAGCCATTGCGCGCCATCGAACTTGAAGTGGTACCCACCCGACCGCGCCGCCAGCCAGACTTCGTGCAACGGTTTTTGCAGATTGATGACGATCTGGCTGCGGTTGTCAAACGTCAGCGTGATCATGCCGCCGACCCGCTGATTGTCGATATCCGCGTCCGTCTGCTCGTTGATGCGGTCGCAGGCAGACTCGATGCGGCCGAGCAACTTTTCCGCACGGTCCATGAATTCAAGGTCGGTCATTACAATTTGCCCATGTTGAAAGTTCACCAAATTCTAGTCAGCGCGATTGTCCTTGGGGGCAGCGCGGTGGCTGTCAGCGGCTGCGGCCAGAAAGGTCCGCTGGTTTTGCCGGCGGCACCTGCCAGGCCTGCAAGTTTCACGCCTTCCTCCGCCAGCCCCGCTGCGGTCCTTCCCGCCTCTGCCGCCTCCTCTGCACGATGATCTCCCGTCCTCTTCCCGGCCAGCCCCATATTGCCTACCGGGGCAACCAGCTTTTTGTCGAAGACGTCTGCCTGGCCGATCTGGCGAAAGAACATGGCACACCGCTGTTTGTCTATTCCAAAGCGTCGATGCTGGCTGCGCTTGCAGCCTACCAGCGTGGTTTTGCCGGTCGCAATGCGCAAATCTGCTACGCGATGAAAGCCAATTCGTCGCTCGGCGTGCTGCAGGTGTTTGCGCAGGCCGGCTGCGGCTTCGACTTTGTCTCCGGCGGTGAACTGCAGCGGGTGCTGGCGGCAGGCGGCGCCGCCGACAGGATCATTTTTTCCGGCGTCGGCAAGACCCGCGCCGAGATGCGCCAGGCGCTCGCCGCCGGCATCGGCTGCTTCAATGTGGAGAGCGAAGCCGAGCTTGAAGTGTTGAGCGAGGTGGCACTGTCCTGCGGCACGCAGGCGCCGGTCAGCATTCGCGTGAACCCGAACGTGGACCCCAAGACCCATCCGTACATCTCGACAGGCCTCAAGGGCAACAAATTTGGCGTGGCCCATGAGCGCACGCTGCAAACCTACCAGCGCGCCGCAGCGCTGCCCGGCCTGCGCGTGGTGGGCATCGACTGCCATATCGGCTCGCAGATCACCGAAGAAACGCCTTACCTTGATGCCATGGACCGGGTGCTCGACCTGGTCGACGTCATCGAGGCCGCCGGCATTCCGCTGCACCACATCGACTTCGGCGGCGGCCTGGGCATCGACTACAACGGCGACACCCCGCCCGCGGCCGATGCGCTGTGGGCCCGGCTGCTGGCCCGGCTCGACGCACGCGGCTACGGCGACCGCCAGCTCATGATCGAGCCCGGCGAGCAGAAGAACTTCTGCATCATCGACGCGGCCATGAACGACCTGCCCCGCCCGGCCATGTACCAGGCCTTCCACCAGATCGTGCCCTTGCAGCCCCGCGAGGGCGAAGCCACCACCTTCGACGTGGTGGGCCCGGTCTGCGAGAGCGGTGACTGGATCGGCCGCGACCGGGCGTTGAACGTCGCATCGGGCGACCTGCTGGCGGTGCTGTCGACCGGCGCCTATTGCATGAGCATGGCCAGCAACTACAACACGCGGGGGCGTGCGGCTGAAATTCTGGTGGATGGCGACAAGGCCCACCTTATCCGGCAGCGCGAAAACGCAGAAGACCAGATGCGCGCGGAATCGCTGGTCCGCCAAAGCTCATCTATTAATAGCTAGAGAAGACGCATGAACGCTGGGATAGTCCATTTTTTCTTCATAAAATGGATCGCCCGCCAGCCCAACAAACCGCCGAGGATCGCGGCATAGACCGCAACTTCGGCAAAGTTTTGTTTTCCCGCACGCATCCAGAAAAAATGCAGGATGGCCAGCGCCGCAACCCCGTACACCGCCTTGTGCAGCAATTGCCACCGTGCAGCACCCAGTGCCCGGATCGCGCGGTTGAACGAGGTGGCTGCCAAGGGCGTCAGCAGCAGAAAGGCCGAAAAACCAACCAAGATGAAGGGCCGCTTGGCGATATCCCTGGCGATGTCCGACACGTCGAAACCCATGTCAAACCCGCTGTAGCTCAACAGGTGCAGCACGGCATAGAAGTAGACAAACAGCCCCAGCATCCGCCGAAAACGGGCCAGAGGCGGGGTTCGGCTGACCACACGCAAGGGCGTCACGGCCAGCGCCAGACACAGAAACCGCAGCGTCCAGTCCCCGGTCGCGCGGATCAGGTGCTCGGCCGGATTGGCCCCCAACTGGTTGGTCAACGCCCCCACCAGCAGCCAGGCGAACGGCAGCAGCGCCACCACAAACAGGGCCGGCTTGGCGGCCGGATGCAGCAACGCGCGGGAGACCTGCATCAGAAGCTCTTCTTCAGGTCCATGCCGGCGTACAACTGTCCCACCTGCGCCTCGTAGCCGTTGA